>Ga0335394_10000846_pt1 | contig 33511 bp, 31 predicted proteins | sample MAT03_FD_205741 | JGI IMG/M metagenome (GOLD analysis project Ga0335394, IMG submission 205741) | Freshwater microbial communities from Lake Fryxell liftoff mats and glacier meltwater in Antarctica - MAT-03 (spades assembly) (version 2) ...
ATGCGCTAAGAAAAAAAATTCTCAAATCGCGCATGATTTTGGCGTTGATATCCATACTTTTACTAATTTTGGGTTAGAAATAAAAACCCAATTTAGTGATTTTTCTTAACTTAATGGGCGTGAGCAGCACTTGGGTGGCCCCCGTTGTTGCAAACTTATTTATGGTGGGTTTGCGTTTAAAACGCAAACCAGCGGGGTGTGCACTTTAACTCCTATTCATATGGTTTTTCCCGAAAACGTAAAAAATAGTGGGCTGGTTGAGGCATTTGCGTTTACTACTATTACTCGCTTAAAGTAACCTTTTATGTGGTTGTTGTAACTGACGGTTAATCGTGTAGAATTATTGATTTTTATTGGTATTCTTTCCCAATTTACGACATTACAATCACAATCTACTTTAACGTCCTCAATCATTAAATCATTGATGCCGACATTTTCTATAAGTGAGTTATTTCGTTCAATTTGGTATCTCCCACGTCCTTGTGTTGCTCTGCAATTTTAACTTCAGTAAATGGAGCCGTTGAATGGCTGTCTTCGATACGTTTATACCGTTTTTGGTAAACAAATACGCAGTTAACGATGAAGACAATGCTAACTATTAGGAAAAACAAATTTCTGTTTTGAAAATCTTTCATGGTTTAGGAAGATTTAGCTTCAAAAGCACTAAAAAATGATTGGCAGATCGCAATAGACTATCTGCGGCTTTGCAGAATCAACAAAACCGTAAAGTTTATTATTATTTATGCAAAATTTAGTAATTTGTAAATCTAATACAAACTTACGGACTAAAAATCCTGACCAATTAAACACGTAAATAGTATTGCTTTCAAATGCTTTGTTCACGCCTTTTTGTAGGTCTTTCCCCGAATAAAGTGTATATACGTAATTGCTATCTGATTGAACGTCTATAAATCCTATTTTATTATCAGTTGAAATAGCAGCAGAAAACTCATTAGGATTGTTAGAAGGCTGAAAATTAGGCTTACTTATATGAAATTGTTTTTTTAAGACTAACCCTTTCGATGTTGAAGTTATAAAATCAATATTTGGCGAATTGATAACAGAAAAAGCAATGTTATTATTGCTTTTGGTAAACTCACCTTGAAAAGCCATAGCTAAGACTTCGGAAGAAATCTTTTCGAAACGGATACTCCCCAAACTCTTGCTGAGTATTCCCTATCGAATCAATCACTCTATATCTCTTGGGAAAAAGGCCAACAGACAAGATATTATTACTTTCTGGCAAGAAGACAAGTTTCTGAACTTGCGTATTGAAAATAAAGGAATTTGTAGGTGATAAAACCGCATTTCTTGTTGCAATTGTTTGCGTCCAATCTAATTCGTCACACCTGCCTTTTGATGAATTAAAAGCTTTAACCTTCAACTTTTTTCCTCTATAAAATGCCTGTAGAAAAGATGGGAAATCTGTATTCATTTGGTCCTTCACCGATTTTGCACATATCAAATAAATAATTCAAATTTTGATCATAAACTTTAAATAAATAATCTTTGGGTAAGTCTCCTATCACTAAATTGTTGCCAATAAATTGCATCATTATAACACGCCCTATATTGTTGCCATTAATCTTTGTAGGCTTGAAATACAATGTATCCGATTTTCTTACATCAAGTGTCATTTTTTCATATAATCCCTTATCCTCTTTTGAAGAGGTACAACTATTAAGAAATAAACATAAAGTTAATAAAAGACAAAAAAGTGATTTCATGTGAGTTTAATTTTGAAATGCTATGTGTCGTGTTTCACCACGTTATTGTTAAAAACGACAACTATGGATTTAGTTTGGTACACTTATCAGGAGACTTGATTAGGAATAAGTCTCCTGATAAGTGTATTAAAATGGCATATTAAGCTACTGGATAGCTGGGGGAGCCGAGACCTTAATGCCATAATATACAGACGTTGATATTAGGGTGTTGTTAACGTAATTGTCAATTCGTACACACTCAGCACTACTCGGAAAGCAGTAGGTTACGCCATCAGCAGATGAAGGACTACTTAAAAGAATAAGAGTAAACAACAGACTCAAAACCAATACTTTTTTCATATTCTGTAAATTTTAAGTGAAGTATTTACTTATCATTCGACGGAGGCAACTCTTAGCCCTAATACGGAATCACAAATCATTCCAATCATAGTGAAAGAACAAACACGATGGCATTCTTGAGTTGAAATCAAGTTACAAGAAATGGTTTCAGCGTAAACTTTATTCTTATATAGAACTTGATACACTAAAAGCTAATGTAAGCAGGGCAAAACAAAATAATTTCTTAATTATTTTCATGATTGAAAAATTTAAAGTTTGAAAAAATTAGTTTTCCCAAATCTCGCCGTGTGCACCCTGCGCGTTTTGGTTGATGCAAAGATAATAGCAAAAATTGCATCTAAACAATAGTACAATGTACTAATTTTAGTAGTACATTGTACTATTGTTTAGGTTGCTACGTTGGCCTAATTAGTTCATTTATCAGTATTTTATTTATACACAATGTACTGATAGTCAAATAGTTGTCCCCACCCCCTATTTTCTTTATTTTCACTATTTGAAGCCTTTGTGAGCCATTCTATGGCACCCTTGTAAAGCTGTATGCAGCTACTTAATCCCAATTTTTTCTTGATGTTGGCCTTGTGGTTTTTGATGGTGTGCGCGCTGAGGCACATGTCGTTGGCTATGTGGCGGTTGGGCTTGCCCTCGGCTACGCATTGGAGTACTTCGCGTTCTTGTTTGCTCAATTCGTTGGGGTTGGTTGTAGGCTCTTGCATAGGTTATGAGCATTTTGCGTGGCACTTTTGGTATCAGAACTCAATACTACTTATTTTGCTCATCAAAACCAACTATGTACCCCAAAAACACGTAGAAATACGTGGTCTAAGGAATGGAAATGATGTAATCGCCAGCGTTTTTGCCATTTTTCGCTTTTCTATTATAGTTGAATTCAAGGTTTATAAAATTTATTTTCTCCAATCTAGCAAAACACAAAAGCGATTTGAGCCCCTACAAGCCTTGGGCGTAGCAGTATAACACTTGCGCTTCGCGGTAGCTGAGGAGTTGGCGTTGATGCTGACAGGTGGTGGGTTGCGCAGTCTGTTAATGAATGAACGAATGCAAAAACATGTGCTATCTTTACTTGGCGAAAGCGATGAACTGGTTTGCGTTGCAAACGCAAACCAGTAAAATGTTGGCATAATCCTAGTTGGTTGTTGGGGGTGGGGTTAAATTTTATGGCATTGAATTGCTTTGCTGGGTTTTTACAAGATAGCTTTACTGAGTGTTTAAATGGTTTGCAAACTGCGAAAAATAAAATCCCTTTTTTCTAATTATTTTTTTTCACGGTATCCCAACTAATCATAAAATTTACGTTCGCACTTTAACCCCGATTGTATGCAGAAATCCTCCTACGGTATGCTCGTTGCCTTCGTAGTGCTGTCTATTATGGGCATTGCCCTAATCCCTAAATTATCCGTTCAACTCAACCCTTCTAATAGTTCTGGTAGTCTCACGGTTTCTTATTATTGGGGCAATGTTTCGCCAGAAGTGCTTGAACGTCAGGTAACTGCCAAATTGGAAGGGGGCTTTCAGTACTTTGCAGGGCATAGCCAAATTGAACTCGGTTTCGGGTTATGGCAATGGCTATATCACCTTAGAAACTGATAAATCTGCCGACCTTGACCAGTTGCGTTTTGAGGTCGCTACGCTCGTGAGGCAACTGTATCCGCAATTGCCCAAAGAGGTGAGTTATCACATTATCAACCTCAATTCGCCCGACCAAGAAACCCAACAAAAACCCTTGATGTCTTTGCAGTTCAACGGTCGGGCAAGTATGAGCGAATTGAAGGTTTATGCCGATGAACAATTGAAACCAAAATTATCGCAAATTGAGGGAATTTATACCGTAAATGTCTATGGCGGAAACAAACAAGAATGGGTTTTGACTTACGATAGAAACCAACGCCAAAATGCACGCTCACAACCCGACATTTACCAATTAATGAATGGTGAATATGAACAAATAAAAGTCGTGCCAGCCGATAGCAAGGGTTTTGATACCTGGTCATTGATGAATCAGTCGGTGAAGGTGGATAAAAACATGGTAAAGCTATTTGATTTTGCCAAAACTCAAAGACAGAAAATTAGCCCCGAAATTCACAAAGAGAATCAGGAATATTTGCGGATGGTAAGTTTTGAATATTTTGGAAGTCAGAATTTTGGACAAAAGTTTTTTGATAAGACTTTACAAGAAATTAAACCGCAAATGCCATTGGGTTATACTGCCAAGAAAAAAGGATATGATTGGTCGAGTACCGAAGCCAAACAACAATATTGGCTTATTGGCTTAGTGATAATTTTGATTTATATTATTTGTGCCATTATTTTTGAATCATTGCTACAACCTTTGGCCTTGATTCTGCAAATACCGATTTCATTCGTTGGCGTATTTTTAACCTTCTACTGGTTTGATTTCAATTTTGACCAAGGAGGATATGCTTCTTTCGTGTTGTTGAGTGGCAACGTAGTTTGTGCCGCTATTTTCATCATTGCAGAATTTAATAATTTACGAAAACTACACCCGACCGCCAAGCGTTTCAGGCTATACATCAAAGCCTACCATCATAAAATAATCCCCATACTTTTGACGGTACTTTCAACAGTAGTAGGCTTAGTGCCATTCTTGATTTATGGACAGAACGAAGTGTTTTGGTTTGCCCTCGGCGCAGGCACAATCGGCGGCTTGATGATGTCGCTGATTGGGATTGTTTTGTATTTGCCTTTATTTCTGAGGTTTGGGCAATTGTCTAATCAACGCCCGCAAATACCTTTGTAGTCGCAGTATTTACAAGTGTCAGTTTTATTGGTTCGTACAAAATCTTCTTCAGCATTTAGGAGCTTTTGAGTAATAAAAGTGCGCAAAAGATGCTCCGATTGCTCCACAAATTGCTCGGCGGTTTCGGTTTCGTCTTTACCGTGAAACTTAACGGGGTTTTCGATAAAGCCCAGCTTGATATTGCGGAGCGAATAAAACCCCGACGTTACTTTAAAATCGGGCAGGTTGAAGGTTTTATCGCGCAAAGTCAAGCCTTGGTCTTGGAGCATTTGCTTATAAACCAAATACTTGTATAGCCACAGTTGTCTAATCTTCTCGTCTTTAGGTTCGGCTCCGTTTAGCAAAATATCGGCAATTTTGTCGCCCGTTACCTCGCCAAGACCCTCAACTTTGCCCGTTTTGTAGTCGGCTACCCTGATGGTATCTTCCAGCAGTTCTACGCGGTCTATTTTGCCACCAATCTTCACCAACAACGTTTGGTTGCCAAAGGGCACTTCGAGGGTAGTGGCCAATTGGCGCTCGCTGCCCATTACTTGCACGGCGGCATTGGCTTGACTTTCCAAAAAACTGACCACAATCTGATTGGCCACTTTAAATAGCAGGCTATTGACCCCCGAGTCAATGACCATGCCCTTGAATTGAACCGCGTATTCTTCGGTCAAAATTGTTTGAATGGCTTCGGCATTGATGGGTTTGTTTTCCATCAAATATTCCTTGTCGGCGCGTTCGAGTACTTTGTGCACCAGCGAGCCAAACTCTGCCGCACCCATGCGGTCTTCTACTTCTTCATCTTCGGCTATGCCCGCCACGCGCCTAAAATAGTACTGCAACGAACACCTGAGATATTGACTAAAATGGGTAGCAAAGAGCCCCTTGGTGGCCAGTTCTTGGGTCAAAAAAGCAATTGTTTCGGCACTTTTTGGCACCGACCAGCCTACTGCCACTTCTTTGGCCTGGGTTTGGGGCGCATCTGCGGGGTTTTCTTTGAACAACACCAAATGCTCGGTATAGTGGGCATTGGCCTTGTATTTGTCTATTAGTTCGTGTTTGAGTTGCCTAATAAACCTGCTTTTTTCGCCGCCGTTGTAGGTGTTGGGGTCGGTAACATACACAAGGCGCACATCGGAGGCGCGTTGCAGCAGGCGGTAAAAATGGTACGACATCACCGCGTCTTGGTCTGAATAAACTGGCAAACCCGCCTCGCGGGCTATGTCCCACGGAATGAGGGAGTTTTGGCGTTTGGTGCTGGGCAAAACCCCCTCATTGAGCGACAAAATAATTACCTTGTCGAAATCCAAAGCGCGGGTTTCGAGCATGCCCATCACTTGCAGTCCGCTTACTGGTTCGCCGTTGAAGGGAATTTTGGTTTGACGAATCAATTCATACAAAAACCCTTTAAAAGTGTGGAGCGTGAGCTTTTCGGTGTGGTCGGCAGAGAGCGTGGTTTCGAGTTGTTTGAGCAACGTATAAAACAAGTACAAATACTCGGTTTCGAGCGCATTTTTGGTTTCTTTATACACCCCACGCAGCAGGTCAATGAGCGTAAAAAAGGCATTGATGGCAGTCTGGGGTTTTTTATCCCAACGGCCAAACAAAGCCTTAAAGAGCGGGTGGTGGCCGCCCAGTTCGAGCAGTTGGGCAGCGTCTAAATAAACAATGTTGTTTTTTTGAATGTATTGAATCGTGTTTTGAATGATGGTGGGTTCGTTGGTTTCTTCTTGGCGCAGGTTTAAAAATTCGTAGCGCCTCACAAAAGGGTGGTTGAGTACTTTTTCAACGGTGCGGTGGTTAAACTTCGGAATCATCATTTCACGCCCGTCTTTGGCTTTAAACTCGGCCACCGTAAACTGCAACTCAAACAGCGAATCTACGAGCGTAAACAGCAGCGAATTGATAAGCGAAAGCCCCATCGTAATGTTGAGGTCGGTAACACTTGCATCAAGGCCATACAGCACGGGAATTAGCAGGTTTTCGTCGGCCAGTACAATGGCCACGGGGCGGTCTTCGCTGCCACCTTCGTCGTTTTCTATCCATTTCCCGTACAAGTCGCCCGCCAGTTTGGCTTGCATACTGGCATTTGGTACGGCGTACACGTGAATGTCTTTTTGGCTGGTCATCAGCGCATTATCTATCCATTTCCAGTCGCCAGCCCAGCCTTCTTTGCGGTATTTTCGGAGTAGCTCGCCGCCTTCTACATGGAGGTTGTCGCGCATGTAATACTGGTCGGTGTCCCACAGACATTCGGCGCGTTTGGCCTTGATGAGGGCTTTGATAAACTGCTCTTCTGACTGGCTGAGGGCATTGAACCCCACAAAAAAATACTGCAAAACTGACTGGCTGTTGAGCAATAATGTTTCGACGTTTTCGGCCAGCGTGCGGTAGGCAAGGCCACGGTAAGCGCGTTTTTCGCTTTTTAGTTTTTGGGTAAATAGCGCATAAACGGTGGTTAAATTGGCAAAAAGTTCAAAGTAACTTTTAACGTGGGGACTCTCGCCCGAAACGGTACTGTTGGGCCAATCAATGCGCCAACGCTCGAGGGCTTTGGCCTCGCTGATATACCCAAATACGTAGGGCGCATCGGCCATGTATTGGTCTATCATTTCAAAATCGCGGAGCAGTACCGAAGCCCACCGCAAGTATTGTTCAAACGAAATATTGGGGTTTGTTTGTTTGAAAACATCGTACAATTCAAACAGAAGTCCCACATTATCAGCGATTTGAACACCGCAGCGATCGGCCACGAAGCTATCCATGTCCACCACTTCGGGAGCCACAAAAGCACGGTCGGCGCAGCGTCCTAAGGCTTGTTTGAAAAAATAAACGGCCCGTTTGGTGGGCAATACCACGCACAGGTGTTCGAGCTGGGCGGGGTTGTTGTATTTACCAAAAATATACTGGGCAGATTTTTCAAGAAAAGTCATTTGATTGGGGGCAGGCCACCTTTGATTTTATATTAAAAAATCCAACAATTTTCACAGGGGCGGTTGCTCTTGTTGTTTAGCGGGCAGGGTTTGGGGTTCGGCATTGAGCGACTCGTACGTATTGAGCTGTGCCAATTGTTTTTGATTGGCTTCGGGCAATTGCAGTTCAATTTGCCAGTTCATCGAAGCCGCCAACTGGTACATCATCACCTGCACTTGGTTGTTGGCAATGCGCGGCAAGTCGCCGTTGAGGGCTTTGTCGTTCATGGCGGTTTTGGCATCAGTGAGCAAGTTGGTGTAATCTTCCGAATTGAACCGGTTCATGATACCGTGGTCAATGTCATAAAACTTATAGTCGGTATCAATCGAAAGCACTTCGGGTTCGGGAAAAAACTCAATAATCATTTTTTGGCTTTCTTCGTCTATCCGAAACCGCATTTTGCCAAAATCAAAACCTACCAATACTTTTGCTTTGGCAATGATAAGGGCTTTTTTGGTGTTTTTGAACAAGTAAAAAACCGTTTTATCGTCTTGATAATCAAATATTTCGGTAAAATAACCTTCGGCCATCACCACCTTAAATACCTTTTCGATACGCTCCAACAAAATCGTTGCGTTTTGGGTGGTTCGGTTGTTTTGCTGGGTTTTGTTGCCCTTCAAATAAAAAAAACCGTAGCCCACCGCCGCGCCCAGCGTGAGGGTAAGCAGAAAAAAAAGCAGCGTAGAAGTACCCATGTTATTTGGTTGCCCGTCTAAGAAATAACAAAGACATAGCTATTTAAGAGTTTTCAGTTTATTTTTGCGTTATGCAACAACAAAGCTATTGTTTTTTATTGGCTAAATAAAGAACTTTGACCAATCTATTGTAACTCACTTTACTAAAATGAAGACACCCCGCCACGCTGCCTATATTTTGATTATTGGTTTGTTTTTGGCCGCCTGCCAACCCCCCAGCGGCGGCAACGACCCCACGCCCGCCAACGCCCCCAAGCCAGTATTGCTGGCTGGCACCACAGCCAAGTATTGGGTTACTACTTCCCTCAAAATCAACGGTGTAGAAAGTTTTAATCAAACAAATTCCTGCGCCAAAGACGATATTTTGATTTTTAAAACCGACAACACCTACGACCGCAACGAAGGCGTCACTAAGTGCCGCGATAAAGACCCCCAAATTTACGAAAAAGGCACGTGGGCACTCGGTGCGGGAGATACCGAGTTGATTTTAAACAAAACCGACCGCGCTACATTACTCGAACTGACCCCCAATACGCTTCGTTTTTCGGTCGTTAGTATTTTTGGCGAAACGCGCGAGCAAACTTTTCGGGCGCAGTCCAATTGAAAACCCTCGTTGTGGTTGCAGGCCCTACCGCCGTTGGCAAAACCGATTTGTGCGTAAAATTGGCTCAAGTACTCCAAACCGAAATACTCTCTGCCGACTCGCGTCAGTTTTATCGTGAGCTCAATATTGGTACCGCAAAACCCGCCCAAACCGACCTGAAAGGGGTCGTACACCACTTCATTAATTCACATTCTATCAATGAGTTGTACAGTGCGGGGGCTTTTGAGCGCGACGCGCTTCAACAACTCGACGCGCTTTTTAAATCAAAAAACGTGGCCATTGTTACGGGTGGCTCGGGGTTGTACCTCAAAGCCCTGTGCGAGGGCCTCGACGCGCTTCCCGAAACCCCGCCCGAACTCCGCGCCCAGTTGATGGACCGCCTCAAAAATGAAGGATTTACGCCGCTTCAAGACCAACTTCAAGCCTTGGATTCCGATTATGCCACCCGAAACGACCTCCAAAATAGCCAACGGGTAGTGCGGGCTTTGGAAGTGTGCCTACTCACGGGGCGGCCTTTTTCGGTGTTTAGGCAGCAAAAAACCACGCAACGGCCTTTTGCCATCGTGCAAATAGCCCTCGAACGACCGCGCGAAGAGCTTTATGAACGCATCGACAAGCGCATGGACTCCATGCTGGCGCAAGGACTCGTGGCCGAAGCCCAAAGCCTAACGGCGTATCGGCACCACAATGCCCTCCAAACGGTAGGCTACAAAGAAGTTTTTGACCACTTAGATGGCCTCTACGACTACGCCGAAATGACCCGATTACTCAAGCGCAACTCGCGCCGCTACGCCAAACGCCAAATGACGTGGTTCAAGCACCAAGGAAATTTTAGCTGGTTTGATGCCACCGATTTTTCGGGAATTATGGCGTTTTTAAACACCAAATTGGCAAAAGACTGAATAGCAAAAAATATGTATTGCAACTATTTTTGGGAATATTTGTTCTCAAAAAACAATACTGCGAACCGCCGCTAATTAATTAACAGATGAATTTGACCAGCAAAAAACAAGAAACTGCGCTGTTGGTGGCCGTGGCTACCCAAAAGCAAACCCTTCATAAAACCCGCGAATATTTGGACGAATTGGCGTTTTTGGTGGCCACACTCGGCGTAAAAACGGTGGGGTCGTTTACCCAAAAACTCGAATACCCCGACCACCGCACCCACGTAGGAAAAGGAAAATTGGAGGAAATAAAAACCTTCATCATTGACAACCCCGTAGATATGATTGTCTTTGACGACGACCTCATACCCTCGCAAGTCAGAAACTTGGAAGCAGAATTCAAAGACATCAAAATTCTCGACCGTACCCTGCTGATTTTGACCATCTTTGCCATGCGCGCCCGCACTGCCCAAGCCCACACGCAGGTAGAGCTGGCCCAATACCAGTACATGTACCCGCGCTTGACACGCCTCTGGACCCACCTAAGCCGCCAAAAAGGGGGCGTAGGTATGCGCGGCCCAGGCGAAAAAGAACTCGAAACCGACCGCCGCATTGTGCAAGACCGCATTGCATTTTTGAAAGATAAACTCGAAAAGATTGACAAACAGAGCGTTACGCGCCGCAAAGAGCGCAGCCGGCTCGTGCGCGTGGCGTTGGTGGGCTATACCAACGTGGGCAAATCTACCCTGATGCGCCGCTTGGCCAAAGTCGAGGTTTTTGCCGAAAACAAACTATTTGCCACCGTCGATTCTACCGTTCGGAAAGTAGCTTTTGAAAATATTCCTTTTTTGCTCACCGACACTGTGGGGTTTATTCGCAAACTGCCAACTATGCTCATTGAGTCGTTTAAATCTACGCTCGACGAAGTGCGCGAGGCCGATATTTTGCTCCACGTGGTGGATATTTCGCACGTGTCGTTTGACGAGCAAATTGACGTAGTAAACACCACCCTGGCCGAAATTGGCGCGGGCGATAAGCCTACTATCTTGGTTTTCAACAAATTGGACATCTACCAACCCCGCGAAGAAGCCTTTGATGAAGCCATAGACACAGAAGCGGGCGAGGTAATTGTGACCCCCTCGCGTGAGAAAATCCTGGAACAACTCAAACAAGGCTATCTGGCAAAAAAAGCCGACCACGTGGTGTTTATTTCAGCCGAACAAAAAGAAAACCTGGCCGAGCTGCGACAGTTGATTATTGACATGGTAAAAAGCAAACACCTGCTCATTTATCCAAACTGGCTCAATATGAATCCAAGTACCTTTGACTTTGACGAATAGTTTTCGCAATTTTGCCACGCGAATAGTTACAAACTTAGTAGTTGGTCAGGCCAGTAATGGGTAGCTTTTGGTAAAGAAAAAATAAAATAGGTCTTGTAGTTCAAGGGATAGAATAGAAGTTTCCTAAACTTTAGATTCGGGTTCGAGTCCCGGCAAGACCACCACTATTACAAACAAACCCCTTAATTATCAATGAGTTAAGGGGTTTGTTTGTAATAGCGGGGACAGTTTTTGCAAAACTTGCAATTATTTTACTACTCCGTTCAATTTTTCAACCGTAATGGTGAGCCATAAACTTTTGTGGCGTTTACCTGCTTATTCAAAAACAGTCGGTAAACTTTGATGCCGATTGGTGCAGAATCTACGGCCATTGGTTTATTCTACTCTACCTATCTTTTTTAAGTGCTGATAATGAGTTACTTGTGTTTTGTCCGCCTCAAAAGGCTAAATATTCTGTTCTCAATAGTTGCATCTAAGGTTGGATCTTGTCTAAACAATTCTCGAATTATATTGATACCCTTTCTGACAAAACTGTTTGATTTATATCCATGTTTCTTCTTTTTAATATTTTGCACTTTTTGGTGATAATAAATATATGGTTCAAAGACCAAAAAAAAGTAAAAAATGGACAAAAAATACGTCGTTCAAGTAAACAAAAACGCAAGTATAGCGGGAAAAAGAAACGCCATACTCGAAAAGTTCAAATAATTGAAAATGCTGATACACAAGAGATTATAGCCTTAAATTTCGCAAATGGTGCTTCTCATGATTTTGACTTATACAAGAAAAGTAAACAAAAGGTACACAATCAAATTAAAAAAAAATTGACAAAGGATATATGGGAATTTTGGCATTTCATAGCAATACAGAAATTCCTAAAAAATCTTCTAAACTTCACCCTTTGACCAAAAAAGACAAAAAGCTAAACCGACAAAAAGCTAAAGAGCGTGTGGGTATTGAACATACAAATAGAAAAATAAAAATCTTCCGTATTTTCAAAGAAACATACCGAAACCATAAAAGATTTGATATGAGCGCGACTCTAATAGCTGCTTTCCATAATGCAAATTTAAGCTCAAAGGTGGCATAAAAGCACTTTCGCAGGAAGTCTAATAATAAAACAACAAAAAACGAAAGAACTTTTACTGGTTAATTGTACAGCCTATTTTTAAATTATAAGGCATATTAGCAGGAAAAAAATCTAATTTCTATCTTTGCGGAATGGTTCAAAATATTTCAATTTGCGACTTACTTAATCAACCCGACAAGAATATTTCGTTTTGGGTGGACAGGTTTGAGGATATGCCCGAACCAGAAAATTTGGTATTTCCACACAAACATAATTTTTATGAAATCATTTGGGTTAAAAAGGGAAATAGCACTCAAACTATTGACTATAAAAATTATGAAATAACTGCTGACAGTTTATTTTTTATCTCGCCCGGGCAATTGCATTTATTTGAAGAATGGCAAGACATAGAGGGCTACTGCATTATGTTTACGGAAGATTATTTTCTTCAATTATTTCAAAATAAAAACATACTTTTTGAATTATCTTACCTTGACAACTTATATTCAAATCCATTTCTCAAAATTAAAGAAGAAGGAAAATCAAAACTGCAAGCAGTTGTCGATTTTCTTCTTGAAGAAAATTCTAACGAAACCAGACAAGCTCTTTTATTTGTGCTTTTAAAACAAATTCAAAACCTATTTTCAGAAAAAGTAATTGACCAGAGTTCAAAACATCAAATTGTGATTTTTAAGCAATTCAAAAATTTAGTAGAACAAAATTTCAATAAACATTTAGCATTAACCGATTATGCCAATCAACTAAATATAACGGCACATCATTTGAACAGCATTATAAAATTTCTTTGCAACAAAACCACAAGCGATATTATTAAAGAACGAATTTTAGTAGAAGCCAAACAATTACTTCAATTTTCAGACGAAACCATTAGCCAAATTACTTATAAATTAGGATTTGAAGACAGCAGTTATTTTGCCCGATATTTTAAAAAATATACTTCTAATTCGCCTTTGGAGTTTAGAAAACAGCATTTCCGATAAAGACCGAATGGCCGCTCATTTGTCTTAACAATTTGCTATAAATTGCGCTCCTCTTTGATTTATCAAAACACTACCGAAAGATGAACAAGATAATCACATTGGTGGCAATTTTACCATCCACACAGAAATGGGTTTTTGACATTGCAAAACTACATGGTCTGACCACAAACGGGCAAGTTGGAGTGGGGCAAAACTGGCCGTTTGAGCTAAAACAAGGCAAAAAATGAGCAGTGGTTTCGTTCAGGGATATTTTTTTATGTTCTGGAGGTATATTGCCAGCTTGGCGTTGTTTTTTATATCTCAAACAAATCTGAAAAGTTTAATTCGCGCTCAATCTTGTAATCTTTCAAAAACAGACGCACGTACTGGGAATCGGCGAGCAGTTTGAGGTCATTTTCGTAGGCTTTGATGTTTTTCTTCAAGCGGTTTATTTCGGTAGTAAACTTGCGGGCCATTGTTTTTTCGTCGCCTCCCAAGCGGTGATAATGACCATTAAAGCCCATACCCCCTTTCATTTCAAATAGCTCTTCTTCAAGCTCGGCTGCTTGTTCTTTCAATATTTTGTTGTAATATTTCAGTTGTTCGTCGGCCAAATTGAGGGCATCGGGCGCGGTGGCCTGCAATTCCAACTTGAGTTGCAATAGTTTAAACAAATCGTTTTGCTCATAAGCCTCCGTTACTTGGTGCATAATGGCCGTTTTGTGTTCTTTCTGGGTTTCGTCTTGCTCGCGGTCGGGGTGAAACTCTTTTACTAAGTCAGTATAAATGGCGCGCGCTGTTTTGCTAACATTTTTGGCTTCTTGGCGCGCTTTTTCTTCTTTTTCCAGTTGCTTGGCCGTTTTTTTGCCGCTGGCTTTTTTGGCTTCTTGAGCAGCCTCTTTTTGAGCCATGTAGGCCCGCATTTTTTCGGGCGTGTCCACGTCGGCATCTTCCTCAAAGTTTACCCCAAACATACTACTTACCACATTTTTCATAACATCGGCAGTGGCTTGGTTTATTTGGTGGTTCATTTCTTCAAAACTCTGCCCGTCGTTGTGGCGTTCAAAGATTTCTTTCAAATCTTCTCGGCCGTATTCGGTTATCAGTTTGAGGCATTGCGTGTGCACTAAATCGGCAATTTTTTCTTTTTCTTTTTTCTTGAAGAACTTATCTGAATGGTGATTGTCCAATATTTTTACAAATGCCACGCGCTGGTCAATGAGCTTTCTTTCAAGGGGAATCAAGTCGCCCGATACCCGCACTTGAATAATCTCCAACTGGCTGGCCACGTATGTTCGTTCGGCCTTCAATTGCTGAATTTTCTTGACATAATTGTTAAACTGTTTTTGAGGTTTGGATAGTTCTTTATCCAATTTTTGGGTCAAAGCAAGCGATTGATTCATGCGCGTTAAAGACATTGGTTTTCTTGTTTTTATAAAATATCGATGAGGTCGTCATTAGGCGTTCCTGCTTTTTTTCTTTTATTTTTTGGCAATAATTTTAGCAATATGCTTTGAAAAAAGTTAAAAAACACGGGCGAACGCTGTGCCGTTGTGCGCGAAATAATTACCTAAGTGAGCTGCCCTCATTGTAGGAGAACAAAAGTGAAAAAAAATGCTGAAAAAAAGAATGAAAATCAGCGTTTTCTGTGCCATACTTGTATAAAACCGTTTTAGTTTCATTTTTTCGCCTGTGTTGGAATCGTGACTAACACTCTTTTGAAGCAAAGATTATCGGTCATAAGATTGACGAGTCTTAAAAATAAGGGTCGTTTGTATCTTTTTTATTCTAAAAAAATGATTGAAAAAACTTGAAGAGCCTATCGGGAGTGATTGTTTTAAGAATGTCCAAATTGATAAAATGTCCTTGGCGGCCATTGCTGACTTTTGCAAAAAAAGCGCAAACTGGTGAAATATCTACTTGACAAAATAAATATTATTTTGTACTTTTGTCAAGCATCTGGATTGCCCCTAAAATTTGTGAAATAAAATGATGTCCGCAAGTAAGATAGATTTAGCAGAAAGACTCCTGACAGCTCGGCGAATGTCGGGGATGTCATTGCAGGAGCTTGCTGATAAAGTGGGAAATCGAATAAGCCGACAGGCGATCCATCAATTTGAACAGGGCAAATCAAAGCCAGAAGCAGCTACACTTTTTGACTTGGCCAAGGCCTTAAATGTGCGTTTAGACTATTTTTATCGCAATGCCACTGTTACTTTTGATAAGTTGGAGTACCGAAAGAAAGTAAAACTAAGCAAATCAGAAGAGCTTGCGATCCAAGAAACTGCCAAAGATAGATTAGATAGATATTTTGAGTTAGAAGAATTAACCGATGCCCATGTAGCTTTCAAGAATCCAATCGAAGACCTTATTATAAAAAATTTAGAAGACATTGAAATTGCTGCCGAACAAGTCCGATCTGCTTGGAATTTAGGCTCAAAGCCAATTCCAAGCGTAATAGAAATGTTAGAAGAAAAAGGAATCAAAGTGCTGGAAGTAGATGCCTCAGACGGATTCCAAGGGTTTAGTGCGGAAGCCAATGGAGAATTAGTCGTGGTGTTAAACGCCAACGATGACCCTTTTCGGAAGCGATTTACTGCCATCCACGAATTAGCTCATATCGTCCTCAAATTTGAAGATGGATCAGATGTAGAAAAATATTGTCATAATTTCTCAGGCGCATTTTTGTTTCCAAAACAAAGCGTCATCGAGGTGTTTTCAGCCAAACGCAAAAAACTTTCTTTTGCCGAACTTATCCAGCAAAAAAGTTACTACGGTATATCTATTCAGGCAATCTTGATGCGATTACGAAACCTTGAAATTATCAACGATGCAACTTACAAGGGTTTCATTATTTGGATGAATAAAGCAGGCTACCGAACCAACGAGCCTGGGAAATATTCAGGAGCTGAGAAGGCCCTTCGTTTTTCTCAATTGTTGTATCGTGCAGCGGTAGAGGAGGTGATTTCGTTGAGCAAAGCTGCGACCTTAAATAACCAATCTTTAACTCATTTTAGAAGAACTTTAGCAGGGCTCAACACCGATAAAATATGATTTCAGACACGCATCAAGTGTCTGAAAATAAGGCATTTGTAAAAATTGCCGTAAATGATGCCAATCTGTTTATTGACCTTTGGGAATTAAAACTAACTGCGATCTTCTTTTGTTTACCCTTGGAATTTCATACAACCCAACTGATTTTAAACGAATTGGAAACCGACCAGTTAGCGCAACTAACAATTTTTATTGAGTCCAATGATTTGAAAGCAAGGTATTTAACAAGAGAGGAAATAGACGGTTTGGATAGCATATCGGTTAATTCTCGAAAACTATCAAGGGAAGATTTGTCAGTCTATTTTTATGCAAAAGAACTGAATGATTGCATGATTCTGACAGGTGATAACAGACTCAGAAAAGAAGCCCAAAGACAAGGCTTCGAGGTACACGGAATTTTGTGGGTATTTGAGCAAATAGTTGAAAATGGATTATTGAATACCAAAATTGCTGCCGAAAAACTACAAGAGTTAATGTCAATTAATCTTTGGTTGCCTGTAAGCGAATGTGAAAAGATGATTGAGAAATGGAAGGAGGTATAATAACTGGCAGAGAATTGGTATAAATGACAGACATTCCTGACAATTTGACAGCAAAAATAAACAAAATAACATTTAAATCTATCTCTTAAATTGTATCGTTTCTCCTTCAAGTTTGATGGCTTCGGCAATGGCATAAAATTGTACTTTTCTGCTTTTTGTCAAACCCAGTACAGCTTCACAAAGGCAGCTCTGACGAGCTTTGTTTTTAACTATTTGCAACTCTGAAAGTAGATTTTTAACTTTGGAGGTGAAAGTTTTTTCATAATTGAAAAGGGTAGTTTGGATGTTGAGTCTCTAAAACTACTCTTTTCTTTTACCCATGTAAATCAGGCTGATACCATAAAAGGGGTAGCTGTTATTGAGAGAAATAAATAATTTTAACCAAAGTTTACATGAGCCAAAAAAATTTACAATTGGGGTTGGGCATTGCATTTGGTAGTTACTTGTATGAAGTATTTGGAAACCTTTATAATAAATTGGGCTTTCCAGCGGTTTTAATCAATGTTGATTGGCTACGATACTTTTTATAGGTCTCTTCACTATTCTAATTTTAAGTTTGTTAGTCAAGAGTAAGCCACAATAATTTGATTATCCATACTTCCCCCGTTGTGCGTAGTGTTCTACCGAACAAACATAGTAGGCTGTTTGTAACAGCCCTACTTCACTCCGTAGTCTGTAAAAACGACCGCTACGGTAGCCTGACGTGATCTTGTGTCTCGCAGGCCACTTTGCTGCCATAAATAAAGCACAGTTGCCAACATGGTTTTTATAGAGAAGCGGGGCTGCCTAAGCGCGAAACAAACGTTTAAAGTGCAAACCAACAGTTAACTGCTTGATAAATAAGTAATTAACAAAATAAGTAAATCTCATTGTGCCATGAAATACGCCTTTCTGTTTTTTATCGTAGTCGTTTCTGCGCCCTTATTTGCCCAAAATGATTTGCAAAATGCTTGGCAACGTCGCGCGCGCACCGAGCAAACGGGTATGAAAATACTGGCGGGCTGGTCGGTGGCCAATATGGCCGTGAGCGGGCTGGCTATTGGCAACGTCGAAGGCAGCACGCGCTATTTTCATGAAATGAATTTGTACTGGAACGCCGTCAATCTGGGCATTGCAGGTTTGGGGTTTATCAACGTGGCCAAATCGCGCAAACGCACCACACCACCCACGCTGTCGGAGGCACTTGAAGCCCAGCACACCGTCGAAAAGGTGCTTTTGTTTAATACAGGCTTGGATTTGGCTTACGTAGCCAGTGGCTTTTGGCTGCTCGAAAAATCTAAAAACGATATTGGGCAACAAGACCGTTTCAAAGGTTTTGGGCAGGCTGTAGCCGTACAAGGCGGCTTTTTATTGGTATTTGACTTGACAAATTACCTCATTCACCGCACCAACGCGCCCCGCCTCAGGCGCGTACTCGACCGCGTAAACGTAACGGGCAACGGCGTAAGCATGGTTTGGAAGCTTTAGCGTTACTCAAACTTCAGGTGCTTCACTGAGTCGCCCGAGGAGGCCAATTCTTCGAGGGCTTCGATGCCAATTTGCAAGTGTCTTTCTACAAATAGAGCGGTTACTTTTTTGTCGCTCTCTTCGGTTTTTACGCCCTCTGGCACCAGCGGATTGTCGGATACCAGCAGCAATGCCCCGTGCGGAATTTGATTGACAAACCCCACCGTAAAAATAGTGGCGGTTTCCATGTCAATAGCCATGGTGCGTAGTTCTTTGAGGTATTCTTTGAATACTTCGTCGTGTTCCCAAATGCGGCGATTGGTGGTATAAACGGTGCCTGTCCAGTAGTCTAATTCGTGTTTTTTGATGGTCGAAGACACTGCTCGTTGCAACCTAAACGAGGGCAGAGCGGGTATTTCGGGGCGCATGTAATCGTTGCTGGTGCCTTCGCCGCGAATGGCCGCGATGGGCAGAATCAAGTCGCCGATTTGGGTCTTTTTCAAGCCGCCGCATTTGCCCAAAAACAGTACGGCTTTGGGCTGAACAGCCGCCAGCAAATCCATGACGGTGGCCGCCATGGCACTGCCCATTCCGAAGTTAATGATGGTAATATTGTGGGCGGTCGCGGTTTGCATGGCCCGGTCGCGGCCCTGAATTTCTACGCCGTATTTGGTGGCAAACATTTGCACGTAATTGATAAAGTTAGTCAGCAAAATATATTCGCCAAAACCATCAAGTGGTGTACCAGTATAGCGTGGTAACCAGTTTTCTACAATTTCTTCTTTTGTTTTCATAATAAATTACCGATTTTTGGGGACAAAAAAGAGGCCATGCAAACGCTCAATTTGCCTCAATTCGCCTACAAAGCTAAGCAAATTGGGGAAAAAGTTCATATTTACGATGCCATTCGTCGCCAATACGTAATGCTCACGCCCGAAGAGTGGGTGCGTCAGCACGTGGTGCACTGGCTTGCAAGTGAGTTTAAATACCCCAAATCGTTGATGCAAATTGAGAGCGGCCTGCGCTACAACGCCATGACCAAGCGGAGCGATTTGGTCATATACGACCGTGCAGGAAAGCCATTTATGCTTGTGGAGTGCAAGGCCCCGTCGGTGGCCCTCACCGATGCTACTTTTGCCCAAGTGGCGCGTTACAACTCCGTCTTGAAAGCCCCTTATCTGATGATTAGCAATGGGTTAGCTCATTTTGTTTTTGAAATAACGCCCGAAAAAATCATAGAATTGGGCCACGTGCCGCTACTTTGAGTATTTTTGAGCCTGTTTTTTTAGGCACAAACACCAAGCAAACTTACCGTGGGGGTAATACGCGCAAGGCCGTGGCTCCGCGCCAAGCGTGTGGACAAGTAATAGTTCTAAAAAATACCCTTTCTTTTTTTGTTTGCCATATCTTTGCAACCAGTAGTAAGCAGGCAATCATGGGCTGTGGGCACGGCCAAAAATTAATTTGAGATGAAACTCTGGCAAAAAGCAAATACCTCCATATCCGAAAAAATCGAAAAATTTACCGTTGGCCGCGATCGCGAACTCGACGTGCATTTGGCTCCGTTTGATATTTTGGGGAGCATGGCCCACGCCATTATGCTGCAAAGCATTGGGTTATTGGGCAAAGATGAGCTACAAATGCTCCACCACGAGTTGAAGAAAATTTATCAAAATATCCAAGAAGGTACGTTTGAAATAGAAGACGGGGTAGAAGACGTTCATTCGCAGGTTGAATTAATGCTAACTCGACAACTGGGCGACGTGGGCAAGAAGATTCATTCGGGCCGCTCACGCAACGACCAAGTGCTGGTAGATTTGAAGCTATTTATCCGTAGTCGTTTGGAAGAAGTGGCCCACGCGGCCCATGGGTTGTTTGGGCTGCTCATCAAACGCTCGGAGCAGCACAAAGACGACCTATTGCCCGGCTACACGCACCTCCAAATTGCCATGCCTTCGTCGTTTGGATTGTGGTTTGGGGCATACGCCGAAGCCCTGGTGGACGATATGGCCATGCTCCAAACAGCCTACCGCTTGGCCAACAAAAACCCGCTCGGGTCGGGGGCGGGTTACGGGTCGTCGTTTCCGCTCAATCGCACCATGACCACCCAACTGCTGGGTTTTGAAACGCTGCATTACAATGTAGTCTATGCGCAGATGTCGCGCGGGAAAACCGAACAAACTGCGCTGACGGCCATGGCAGCCCTTGCGGCTACGCTTTCGCGCTTGGCGGTAGACGTGTGCTTGTACAACAGTCAGAACTTTAGCTTTTTGACCCTCCCCGACGACCTCACCACGGGCAGCAGTATAATGCCCCACAAAAAAAATCCCGACGTGGCCGAGCTACTCCGTGCCAAAACCAACCGGCTGAAAGCATTGCCTACCGAAATAGTGCTGATAATGAGTAACTTGCCATCTGGATACCACCGCGATATGCAGTTGCTGAAAGAGATTTTAATGCCGGCATTTGACGAAATGCTGGACTGCATAGACATTGCCCATTTTATGCTCCAGCACCTCCAAGTAAAGCCCAACCTACTGGCCGATGCCAAGTACGATTTGCTGTTTAGCGTAGAGCGAGTCAATGAATTGGTTATGCAAGGCGTGCCTTTTAGAGATGCCTACCAACAAGTGGGGCAAGCCATAGCCCAAGGCAGCTACGTGGCTTCGCGCACGCTGCACCATACCCATGAGGGCAGTATTGGCAATTTGTGCAGCGCTCAAATCGCCGAATTAATGCAAGCCGAAATGTCCAAGTTTGGGTTTGAAAAGGTACATGCTTCGACAGAAGCCCTCTTGGCATGAAAGCTGAAATTAGATGCGGGTGTTTATTTTGTTCATAATCAAATAGATACGTCTTTTTGCCCTTTGTTTGGTAAATTTCGAGGATTGGCGCGTAGCAGTAGGCGCAAAAGCCTGCGCTTAAGGGCGTAAAACCGACGTAGATATGGATAGGGGAGATTTCTGCCCAAAAAGCCCCACGAGCGGATTTACAAGCAATATTTTTTGAGCATTGTCGTCGCTTCTTCGTCTTTCAGCTGTTGGCCCAATCGCCAGATTGAGCAGGCGTTGGTTTTTTTGTTGTTTTTTAAAAAAGCCTGTCCAAGCCAATAATGAATCTGGTCGGTGTTGGCATCAAGGTCGTAGGCTTTTTGCAGGGCGGCCAGCGCAGCTACGTTTTGCTGGATTCTTAAAAAATATAGGCCCAAATTTCGGTGGGCATAACTATTTTGGGGTTGTTTTTCCAATGCTTTGTCAATCAATACTTTGGACGAATCTAATTGGTTTTTAAGCAAGAGTACGTAACCTTTATTGTTCAAATAGAAAGCGTTTACGGGGTCAATGCCCAGGGCTTTGTCGAGTAGTTGGGTGGCTTTTTCGAGGTTGTTTTGGCGGGCCTGAATCAGGCCCAGGTTGTTGAGTGCAAATGCTTGCAGCGGGTTTATTTTTAGGGCCGTTTCAAAATTGGTAGTAGCGGCGGCAAAGTTTCTTTGTTCAAAATACACCACTCCTCTGTTTACCAAGGCCTGCACATTTTTGGGATTGAGCAAAATGGCACGGTCGTACTCGGCAATGGCCGCATCATAACCGCTGAACTTAAACCGCACATCTCCCCATTTTAAGTAATAATCTGATGAGTCTTGATATACTTCCCTGATTCGCTCCAAGTCGGCTTTTGCTTCCAGCGCGTTGTTTTTTTCGAGCCAAATACCCGACCGATTGTAATATGCTTCGCTAAATTTGGGGTCTATTTCAATGGCTTTGGTGAAGTCGGCGTTGGCGGCGTTCAGGTTGTTTTGCTTTAAGTAAGCAATACCTCGGTTGCAGTAGGCGTCGGCAAAGTCTATTTTCTTTTCGATGGCTTCGTCATAGTACCGCACTGCATTTGGGTAGTCTTTGGCCTGCAATTGTAGGTTGCCTTTTAAAAAAAACTGGGCGGCTTCGCTTTCTTTCTGGTCGGAGCAAGAAAACAGACCGAAAAGCGAAAAGCCGCAACTAAAAAACAGAAATACCAGCCGATACGCGGGCATTTCTGTTTTGCTACATTTGGGCAAGGGGCTACATTCCTCAAAAAACCTCGTCATCGTCGTCAGTATCAGGGCCAGAAAACATGCTACTCAACAGGTCGTTGAAGTGCAGGCCACGGTCGAGGGCTTGCTTGCCAATGAGCGAATACTCGGCCATGCCGTGCAGCGCAAACTCCATCATAAATAGTTTTTCTTCGCGGCCCATGCCCGAGTGGTAGGTATCAACGAGGTCGTCGAGGCCGTCAATGGTTTTGAGTCGGGCTTCGTATTCGCGGTTGGTGAGGTCGTTAAAAATATCAATTTCGTTGTTTTCGCCAAACCAGTCTTGGATTTTTTGGAACGGATTTCGCCCTGGTTTTTTCTTTTTGAGGGTTTCGGGGTCGGGAAAATAGTTCAAGAATTGCGTTCGAACTGCCTTGCCAATGAGGTTTTGCGCCACAATGACGGGGCCTTCTACTTCGCCTTCATATACCAACTCTACCTTGCCACAAATAGCGGGAACCGTGCCGTACAAATCGGAGAGGCGCACGTAGGTTTCGTGCTCACTGTTGAGCAAAGCCCGCCGTTCGGCCGATGAAAGCAGGTTTTCGTAGGCCGCAATTGTCAAACGCGCCGACACCCCCGACTTCGCGTCCACGTATTCGCTTTCGCGGGCTTCAAAGGCCACTTGCTCAATCAAATCTTTGATAATTTCGTTGGTTTTTATCATGCCCTTCTGCTCGGTTTTTACCACGGCTTCTTGCTGCGTTATTTTCTTGGCGGTAGCGAGTGTTTTGGGGTAGTGCGTTACTATCTGGCTGTCAATGCGGTCTTTGAGGGGTGTTACGATGCTGCCACGATTGGTGTAGTCTTCGGGGTTGGCCGTAAACACAAACTGAATATCCAAAGGCAGGCGGAGCTTAAAACCCCGAATCTGAATATCGCCTTCTTGCAAAATATTGAACAACGACACTTGGATACGTGCCTGCAAATCGGGAAGTTCGTTGATTACAAAAATGCAGCGGTGTGAGCGCGGAATAAGCCCAAAATGAATAACCCGCTCGTCGGAGTAGGGGAGCTTCATGGTAGCGGCCTTGATGGGATCCACGTCGCCAATAAGGTCGGCTACCGACACGTCGGGCGTGGCGAGTTTTTCGGCGTACCGGTCGTCGCGGTGCAGCCAAGCTACTGGCGTGGCCTCGCCGTGTTGGTTCACCAAATCGCGGGCATTGCGCGAGAGTGGCTGCATGGGGTCGTCGTTGAGCTCAGAGCCAGCCACTACTGGAATGTACTCGTCCAACAAATTGACCATCAAACGCGCGATGCGGGTTTTGGCCTGCCCCCGCAAGCCCAACAAATTGATGTGGTGCATGGATAAAATAGCGCGCTCAATTTCGGGAATTACGGTTTCTTCGTAGCCCCAAATGCCTGGAAAAACCGATTCTTTGTTCCGCAGCTTTTCAATCAAGTTGTCGCGGAGTTCTTGTTTGATGGTTTTGGATTGGTAGCCTGCCGCTTTCAAAGCGCCGAGGGTATTGATTTGCAATAGTTGCTTCGATTTTAAATCGCGGTAAGCCATAGATAGCGTATCAAGTTAAGAAATGCAGAATATCAAAAGTTTGAGAGATAGTCTTTAAAACCAAACAGGCTTTTTAAGGAAATGGTTTGGGAAACACGGAAAAAAAGCACGTAAGTAGGGCTGTACGAATAAATGCAAGAATTTGGAAATAAAAAACCTTATAAACCAGCAAAAAGCATTTGAGATATTCTCAAAAAAGAGAGAGCAATGAGGTAAAAAGCCCAAATCGAGTGGGTATTTATAGGAGTCGAGTCTCTTAGAAATTATGCGAAAATTTAATAGGGCCATGTTTTTTTTACCCAAAGGTTCATTTCGTCGAAGTCATTCTTTTTAAGAAACCATAACGGCCTTGCTATCTCTGAAACAAGCACTTTGCCTGATTTTTTGGCTAACAATACACCACACACCACAAAGTGTAAATCGTGCCGTTTAACCCGATTATCTGGTAAATTTACAATGTTTGCTTGCAAATATGAAAAATATTGTGCTATTTCGTCCTTTTAAAGCATATCAGATTGTATCTATTTTTGAGTTTCCAACGAACAAAATTATCCTATTTTAGGGTAAGTTTTTTTTTGTAAAAATGCCAAGCAACGTATGATTGACATTCAGTTGTTAGAAACCCCGCTCAACCCACAAGAAACCCTGCATTTGGTAGCCGACGACGCAGCGGGCGGCTTAGTAAGTTTTGTGGGGACGGTGCGAAACCACACCAAAGGCCAAAGCGTACTGCGGCTTGAATTTGAAGCCTACGCACCCATGGCTACCGCCGAAATGCGTAAAATAGCCGAAATTATGGTGATACGCTGGCCTGTATTGCACGTGGCCATTCATCACCGCGTGGGTGTGTTGGCCATAGGCGAAATAGCTGTTCTCATTGCCGTAAGTGCCGCCCATCGGGGCGCGGCTTTTGAAGCCTGCCAGTTTGCCATTGACACACTCAAACAAACAGTGCCTATCTGGAAAAAAGAGGTATTTGAAGACGGCGAAACTTGGGTAACGACACACCCGTAGGGGTTTGTTTGGGAGTTTTGCAGAATTATATTAAAAACAGAGTTCAGTTTTGCTGCCGCAAACAATACGCAATTGATGCCTCATTAAAAATGTACAAAAACAAAAAAGTAATTGTGGTAATGCCTGCGTACAAGGCCTCGCTTACCTTAGAAAAAACCTACCGAGAGATTCCGTTTGACTTGGTGGACGAGGTGATTTTGGTGGACGATGCCAGCCCCGATAAAACAGTAGAAGTGGCCAAAAGACTGGGTATCAGTCATGTAATAAAGCACAATACAAACAAAGGCTACGGCGGAAACCAAAAAACTTGCTACAACAAAGCCCTTGAACTGGGCGGCGACATAATTGTCATGCTGCACCCCGACTACCAATACACGCCGCTGCTGCTCACGGCCATGATTTCGATTATCGGCAACGATTTGTACCCAGTGGTATTTGGTTCCAGAATTTTGGGCAAAGGAGCCTTAAAAGGCGGAATGCCACGCTACAAATACGTGGCCAATCGTTTTTTGACGCTGACGCAAAATATTTTAATGAACCAAAAACTTTCCGAATACCACACGGGCTATCGGGCTTTTTCGGGCGAAGTATTGCGAAATGTACCTTTTCAGAAATGCGACGATGATTTTGTATTTGACAATGAGATGATTGCCCAAATATTTTGGAAAAATTACGACATAGCCGAAATAACCTGTCCCACCAAATATTTTGACGAGGCATCGTCTATCAATTTTCAGCGCAGCATGAAGTACGGTTTGGGCGTGTTGCGGGTGTCGGGGCGGTATTGCTTGGCCAAGTTGGGTATTTGGAAATGGCATTTATTGGAGTGATGCCTCGGGTAGTAGTTTCCAAAACAATATTTCAAAATTCAGAAAATATAAAAAGATGAAAATAGCCTATTCACTCCTGTTTTTTTTGTGGGTCAATGTCGCCTTTGGGCAAGAAACAGCCCCGCTATCGGTTGATGCGTTTGAAACTAAACTCCAACAAACGCCCACCGCGCAGCTGATAGACGTGCGCACGCCGAGCGAATTTGCCAACGGACACCTGCCAAGCGCCCTCAACTTAGACTATCGCAATGCGGCTTTTGAAGGGCGAGCGGCCAAGTTGGACAAAGCAAAACCTGTTTTTGTGTACTGCCTGTCGGGGGGACGAAGTACGGCGGCAGCGCAATCGTTGCGGGTGCAAGGTTTTGTGGCCGTGTATGAAATGCAGGGCGGTTTTGCCAAATGGTCGGGGAGCAATAAGCCATCGGAGAAAAGCGAGGAGACAATGTCGCAGGCCATAAAATCAATTTCAAGGGCCGATTTTGACCAAATGATTGCCTCCGAAAAACCAGTATTGATTGATTTTTTCGCGCCTTGGTGTGCTCCATGCCAAAAAATGCTGCCTACTATCGAAACATTTAAAGAAAGTTATAAACACACAATGACCATTAAAACGCTCAATTTTGACGACAACAGCGCCTTGGCGCAGCAGTTGGGCGTGGACGAAATTCCGACACTTTTGATTTATGCCAAAGGTAAATTGATATGGCGATGTATGGGGTTTATGCCCGCTGACATGCTGCAAAAAGCCATTGATGAGCAATTGGGAGCTATCAAATAAATACGTTGCGTACCTGAATCATTACCTTCAAAAATCGTACCAATCAGCCTTTTTGGGCCGTTCTTCAATAAATGGTGTACTCACATTTTATTTTTTCTAAAAATCAATAACCAGCTGTCTTTAAGTAAATTACACTGGCTTTTTGTGTCAAAATAGTTTCTAAAAGTATGTCGAATAGCATATTTTGCATGATTCTTGACGATAATGTGGCTGTAGCATCTTACTTTAAAAATTAGATTATTGCTGATAAGTTATGAAAAACGTTTCGACATTATTGACATGTGTATTGTTTCTGTTGAGTTTGCAATCTTTGGCAGAGATTCCATCTCCAAACAATCCCCTAAAAGCACCCATTTCTGTGGTGGCCGATGACAAAGGCCAGCGTTATCTGTGTTTGGCATTATTAAACATCTTTGAAGAAGAAAACTATGGCTTGAACCTCATCAGAGATGGTGCTGCGCGGGGTATGAACGCCGTAATGATAACCGTGCGGTGGGACGTTGTGATTAAAAAGCCCAATGTACCAGAATATTGGAACCAAGTGGACAACCAAATAAACTTGGCCAAGGAACTGGGCTTGAAAATCTTTGTGAGGGTTCACCTACACCGGCACGAAATCAGAATGGAGGGTTTTTGGGGAGATGAAGCAGCCCCCAAAGACGAGCAACGGGGCAGACCCTACTTTGGTATGTTTAGTTTGTCGCATCAACCCACGGTTGATCAATCCTTGGGGTTTGTCAAGCAAGTAACAGAGCGCTACAAGAACCTACAAGCCGAGGGACACATTTTGTGCGTGGCCGTTACCACTACCCCAAGCCAAGAAGCAGGCTACCACTTTATAAATAAAGACGAAAACGGAAACGAGTATTTTACTGGATATGACTATTCTGATGCCACGCAGATGGCCTATCGGCAGTGGGTAAAAGACCGCTACAACAATGATATTCGTAAATTGAACGAGGCTTGGCGGTCAGATTACAGCGATTTTGACAATATCAAGCCTGTGAACATTTTTCAGCAAGACAAGCAGGAAAAAAAATACACCGATTGGTTTGTATTTAGGCATACCACCCTCAAAGACTTCTTGGAAAAAGCCTCCCGCACCATTAAATCAACCGACGCTTCTTATAAGGTTGTCAATGACTTTGGGTCGGTTTGGGACGAAATCAGCGTAGCGCGGGGTACTTTTGCTTTCAAAAACCTCACTGAAAACGTTGATGGCATCAAAATTAACGATGCCTACAATTATCCACACCTCATGAGTGCCGACCTGTTGAGGAGCAACGTGCCTGCTCATAAATGGATTATGAACGAGGCATTTCGTGAGGCTAATATGACGCATCAGAGCATGATTGTCGAGCTAAGCCAGCATTTTGAAGGAGGTTGTAAACTGGTCAATTTTGTTTGTACTTCCAACGAAGACGGGGTTTTTTACGGGCCCGTTATTGAACACATAGCCAACACGTGGTTAAAGCGGCGCATGGAGCCAATCGCAACAAAGCAAAGCATGGTTGTCAAACTATCAGACATGGTAGGCAAACGCAGCCGACTTATGGAAGAATGGAACGAAAAGAAAAACGAAGGCCCTGTTTTTATTAAATATGTAGAAGACTTACTAGGTGAATCTGACGGCCAACCCAACCCCAACCAGCCGCCCATTGTCAATAAGTCTTTTGAAAACATGACCATTGTAGCAGGGTTTCCTGCATTGAAAGCGTTTGGCAGCGACTTTTTTGGCGACCCCGACGACAAAACTCCCTTGGCCTATGAGATGAGAGGCCTACCTGAGGGAGTAAGTTTTGACGGTCAAAACATCAAAGGAACGCCAGCATCGGCAGGAGAGTTTAAGGTAACCATCAAAGCCATTGACGACTACGGCGCGTTTGCCGAGTCGCAGTTTGTGATAACGGTACAGTCTGCCCAAAAAATAAGAATAGATTTGCACGAAACAATCAAAGACAAAACCCAGAATTTTATCATTACCGTAAAAAACAAACAGATTTTTCAATTTCGGTCGCTTGGCTTTTTGGCCAACTTCTTTGTAGTGCCAGAGGGAGATGCCAAAACGGTGGTGATAAAAATGACTGGGCCCATTGACCAAACCCAAACCGAAACCGAGAGCCCATACAACTTATTTGGCGACAACAACGGCCAGTTTTTGAAAGTAGGCACGTACACCATCACCGCCGAAACTTATAAATCTACCGAAACAACGCCCGAAAATGCCCTGGGGCGCACAGTGGTTGAATTTACGGTAGAAGATAAAAAAAACAACCAAGCCCCGTTAATAAGAAATCCAATTCCGAACCAAAAAGTCATTTTAGGCGCTTTTATTGAATATAATATCTCTGGAAACGTTTTTCAAGATGAAGATGGAAGTATTGAGAGTATAGCTATCTCAGGACTACCCAAAGGCCTAAAAAGTAGAAGCGACGGCCAGTATTTTAGTGGTACGACCACCGAAATAGGCAAATACACTGTTACCGTAACTGCTACCGACAACGAAAGGGCCAAGACTGCCACCACTTTTGTTTTAGATGTTGCGGCGGTGCCTGTTAGGCCAGTGGTGGTGAGGGGCATCCCCGACCAAGCCGCCGTTATCAATCAGCTGTTTAATTATAGCATACCGCAAGGCACCTTTACCGATGCCGACGGCTTCATTGTGAGATACATTGCTTCGGGACTACCATTGGGGTTGAGTTTGCTGAATGGTAGTATCACGGGGCGCGCCCAGGCACTTGGCATGTATTTGGTGCGGGTAAGGGCAATTGACAACGACGGGCTGTGGGTAGAAACTACTTTTAGGCTTACTACCAAACTCAACAATATCAACTTGCCGCCCGTAGCTTTGGCCAAGCTCACCAACCAGCAAGCCACCGTTGACCGTGCTTTTAGTTATGTGCTGCCCAGCCCGCTTTTTCGTGACCCCGAAGGAAGTGTGGTTTCATTAACGGCCATGCAGCTGCCTCGGGGCCTTGTTTTAAAAGATGGCGTTGTATCGGGCATCCCAACCGTGGGAGGAGAGTTTACCGTAATTATTCGTGGTACAGACAGGCCGGGCGATTTTACCAATCTTTCTTTTACGATTACTGCTCGTTTGGCCAATGGCAATCTTGCCCCTGCCGTCATAAAACCCATACCCGACCAAGAGTTTATTGTGGGGACAGCCTACAATTTCTCGGTGCCGATAGATGGCTTTCGCGATACCGACGGCTTCATTGTGTCTGTGTATGTGCGTGGGCTACCACCAGGCATGTCGTATCAAGGCGGGGTCATATTGGGCAAACCCACCAGAGCAGGAAGCTACACCGTTACTGTGGGCGTGTTTGACAATCAGGGCGCGTCGGTAGAAGATTATTTTGTAATAAAAGTAATTGAGCCGCCCTTGCCTACGCTCAACTTTACATTGATGAGAGCTGGCGACGATGCCACCCGCCGAGCCATTCGGGCCATAAAAAATAACGACAAAATAGTAATGAATGGCCTTCCAGCGTTTGTTAATATTTTTGCCGAATCTATCACTCCTGCTGACCGCATTGCCTTTGAACTGAACGGGCCGCTCAACGTGAAAAACACCGACGGGGCAACCCCGTTTGGCCTCTTCGACGACTACGGCGGTTTTAGCCCGCTGGTGGGCGTTTATAAAATCAAAGCCACGGCCTTTAAAGACAATAAACCAGTAGGTGAGCAAACCATTAATTTTGAATTTGTACGCAATGCCCGCCAAGGTGTCAGTGACGATATTAACGGTATGCCCGAGTTAGAGCAATGGGTTGTTTTTCCAAATCCAGTTGATGAAACACTTACCGTAAATGTTCCTGCTGAATACGAACCATCACAAACCAGTTTTTCAATCTTGAACCTGCAAGGGCAGAGATGGGCCATCAATTGGCTTATCTGGAATCGCCAGCAAGTAGAGTTAAGCCTGGCGCCTTTTGGCCTTCAACAAGGCCCTTATTTTCTGCAAATTCAACATGTAACCCTTCTCACAAAAACCATTAAAATAATGAAAAAGTAGTCAAATTGGCTTATTAACCTTATTTGCGTTGGGTTCCCGCATCAAAATAGGGTCTCAAATAGTCCGTTGTTTTTGCGAGGTTCATCTCGCAAAAACAACGGACTATTGATTTGTAATCGGCCCAGAAGTCAACTTTACAGCAAGGGCTGAAACGTTGTGGGCAACGCTGAACAATTAAGGTTTGCCCCTTGTGCGGCAAAAAAGAGATTTTAATATCCAACGCTGGTATCGTCGCCGCGCGGGTCAGAGCCCCCTTCGAGCGTGCCATCAGGTCGCACCAAGATGCAGTCCATTCGGCCAATGGTATTTTTTTGCATTTCGAGCAAGTACCCCCGACCTTGGAGTTTTTTGATGGTGTTTTCGGTGAAACCACCGCTTTCAAATACTGTTTTATCGGGCAGCCACTGGTGATGAAATTTGAGCGCATTGACAGCCTGCTGCATATCCATGCCGTGCTCCAAGACGTTCAAAACGGTTTGAAACACCGAGGTAATAATGGTAGAACCACCAGGCGTTCCAACTACGCTGTGGAGTTTGCCATTTTGCTCAATGATGGTGGGAGTCATCGAGGACAACATTCGTTTGCCAGCAGTAATGGCGTTGGCTTTGTTACCAATTAACCCAAACATATTGGGAACGCCTGGCTTGATGCTAAAATCGTCCATTTCGTTGTTCATCAAAAACCCTGCGCCTGCCACCACCACGCGGCTGCCGTAGCCACCGTTGAGGGTGGTAGTTACCGATACCGCATTGCCGTCTTTGTCCACTATCGAAAAATGCGTAGTTTCGGTGCTTTCGTAGCCTGCTATTGTGCCGCCTTGCAGGGTTTTGCTGTCGGTAGCTTTGCCAAAATCAAAACTGCTCCAACGGGTTTTGAGGTAGCTGGGGTCGGTGAGTTCTTGCACAGGAACTTTGACAAAGTCGGGGTCGCCCAAAAACTTGGCACGGTCGGCATACACGCGACGTTCGGCTTCGATCATTACTTGCACGGTTGAGTCGGTGTTCCAGCCCCAGCGTTTGAGCGGATAAGGTTCTACCAGTTTCATCAATTGCAACAAAGCCACGCCGCCGCTCGAAACGGGCGGCATGGTAATAATCTTAAAATCTTTGTAATTGCCTACCAGTGGCTGCCGCCAAGTGGCGTGGTATTCTCTAAGGTCTTTGCGCGAGATGATTCCTTTGCCGCGTTTCATTTCGGCAACCAGTAGTCGGGCTGTTTTGCCTTTATAAAACCCCGCCCGCCCGCGTTTTTGAATTAGGCGCAAAACGCGCCCCAAATCAGTTTGGACAAATACGTCGCCTGCTTTCCAATCTTGGCCGTCGGCGCGGGCAAAATAGGGCGTATTTGGGTTCAATCTTTGAACCGTCGGCTTTGCGGCATTGAGTCCCCGGGCTTCTTTTTCGGTCAATAGGTGGCCTTTTTCGGCCAAATCAATGGCGGGCTGGAGTAAGGTAGCCCAGGGCAATTTGCCAAATTTTTTGTGTACCTCTACCATGCCATCTACCGAGCCAGGCACGCCACTGGCGAGGTGGCCTGTCATGCTCAAACCCGCAATAACGTTGCCTTGCGCGTCGAGATACATGTCTTTGTTGCCTTTGAGGGGGGCTTTTTCGCGGAAGTCGAGGGTGTAATTCTCGCCTTGCGCGGTGCGATACACAAAAAAACCACCGCCACCAATATTCCCCGCCGAAGGGTGAACCACCGCCAAGGCAAACTTGACGGCTACCGTGGCATCGGCGGCATTCCCACCCGCTTTCATGATTTCGACGCCCACTTTTGAGGCTTCTGGGTGGGCCGAAGCTACCATGCCGTTTTGGGCAATTACCCCTTTTTTATCAGAAAAAAAAGGCTTTTGGTTGGGGTCGTCGGTTAGAAACTGGTAAAATCCTTTGGTTTCATTGACTTGCGGGGCTTGGGCTTGCGCAATGTAAAAGGTGAAATGTAAAATAAATACTAAAAACAATGATTTTTGCATGATTGAAGGGGCTTTTTTTGATTACGCAAAATACAAAAATAATTGAACATTTGCAGTGCCAGCACAATTGCGCATGTTCAATTATTGCAAGAAGATTTTAAGCGGGCAATCGAAAACCTGTCTGAATCATATTGGTGGCACATTTGGCCACAACTTTGCCATCTGGGTGCATGACGCGGCACTCGCAGTGGATTACGTTTCTGCCCGCCCGAATGACTTGGGCGTGGGCCGTGAGCGTATCGCCAATGCGGGCAGTGTTCAAAAAGTCGCAATTCAAATTTACTGACGTGTAGGCAAATTCGCGCCCCAGCGAAAATACCATCATGCCCACTGTGTCGTCCATGATGGCGGCCACTGCGCCGCCGTGGAGCGTTCCCATGGGGTTGGTCATGTCCAATCGCACCACAAACTCAACCGTCATGGAGTGGCCCTGGACGGCAACCAATTTACCCCCCAGCCAGCCAGCCATATGCGAAGGGCCCTGGGTCATTGAGTGGCCAATTTGCGAGCGAAAAAAATCAAGGCGTGGGTTAGAATCGGAAGTAGTGCTCATTTCAAAGTAAGTTGGTAAATGGCAACAAAGATACAATTATGTTCAAATTGTTACAATGTCCAATGATTTCCCGCAGCTGACAAAATTATTACGTTGGACAATGGAAGAATGGCATTGGCAAGGTACAACCGAATAAAAGGTTGCTCACCATGATTCAAATGAAGAATAAAGACGAGAAATTAAAAATTGGGTACTAACGTTGTTGAACGAATATACTCTACCCAGCTTTTTTTAAGTGTTGACAATGAGTTACTTGCATTTTTATCCATCTCAAAAGGCTGAATATTCTGTTCTCAATGGTTACATCTAAGGATAGAGTTTGTCTAAACAATTCTCGAAT
>Ga0335394_10000847_pt1 | contig 33507 bp, 30 predicted proteins | sample MAT03_FD_205741 | JGI IMG/M metagenome (GOLD analysis project Ga0335394, IMG submission 205741) | Freshwater microbial communities from Lake Fryxell liftoff mats and glacier meltwater in Antarctica - MAT-03 (spades assembly) (version 2) ...
TTCCCATTTTGCTTTCCTGATTCTAAAGTCTGTTTTTCTTCCAAAGGAAGATCTGATATATGTAACATGAAGCAAAGTTAGCCATATTTTAAAAAAAGTGTCGTTTATTTATACTTAACTACTTATTTTGACATTTCTAAGCATGTTATTATTACTTTCGGTGACTGCATACCCCCAAAAATCGCAACATATTACTTGGATTTGTTCGCAAAAATTAGCTCCTTTTTTTAGCTTAATTGGTTTTACACCTGCACCCGTACAGTCGGGGGAAGTGTCCAGGTGCGCGCAGAAGCAAATGCCGGGTGGCATGGGTAAGGATTTGTTGTTTAAGAAATAGGCATTTTTATTAGAGGCTTTTCAGCAGTGTCCAATCTTCGACGGCTTTCAAGTACAGAAAATCGAGCAAAATACCATTTACATTGTTGATGCGTTTGTGGGCTTCGACAAACGGCAGCACGCAAGTAACAATGCGCTCATGATCGGAGGCTTCGCCCATAAAACGGTCGTTGTAGGCCATGATTTTCTTTTTGGAAAGGAGTATCTCGCAGTAAAAATAATACATGGCCTCGTCGCTTGTACCCGAAGAAGGATACGCAGGAAAATCCAATAATGGTTTCAGTTGGCTCTTTTCTAAAACGATGCCCGTTTCTTCTTCTACTTCCTTGGCGGCCACTTTATACGCATCGGCTTCGCTGTCCAACATTCCTGCGGGGTGTTCGTAGGTCATTGAGCCGTCGCAGATGCGGTGTTGTTTCACCAAGAGTAGGTATTTTTCTTTGGTTATTTCGTCAATCAAGCACACCAAAACGCACAATACCTCGCCTTTCAAAAAACACATAGGGGGAATTTTATAACCTTCTGGGACAGTAGCATCGAGCATCAAGAGCGAAAACAAGGCTTCGCCTTTGTGGTTGTGGCGGGTATAAATTTCCTCAATGTGGTGAATTTCAAGGTTGTTTTCTAACAAACGACGCTTCCAAAGGTTAAATTTGTGCGAATCAAAAACGTTTTCGAGCATGGGCTATTTTTTTTGATGCAAAGTACGCACAGAAGACCTAAAACCACCAAATTATTCTTTCCTTCTTGACGCATGGAACTTACTATCAGTACCCCCGCCATTTTATTTTCGACGGTTTCGTTGATGATGATTGCTTTTACAAACCGTTATTTGGCCATCGCCAATTTGATTCGAGAATTGCACGATAAATTTCGACAAAATACCGATATCAATTCTAATTACGTGGCCCAAATCAAACACCTGCACCGGCGCGTCTATATTATCCGTAACCTACAATTTATCATCGTTAGTAGTTTGCTTTTGAGCGCGATTTCCATGCTTTTTATTTATTTGCAATACCAACCTGTGGCGCAAGTGTTATTTTTCTTGGCATTATTGCTGCAAATCTTGGCCTTGATACTTTCTATTTGGGAAATTTCGATTTCGATACACGCCCTTAAAATCGAACTTAGCGACATGGAAGACCAATTGGGCAGCCGTTATGGCCTGTTCGGACGCATCAGAAATGGCGAGTAGTTATAAAAAATTGAGAATGAACATACCATTTTTAACTTTTCTTGCGAAAATAACAACCAGCTACCAAAAAAACATTGCCAATTCTAACTTTTGAGGTAAAAAACGACAACGGAAAAATAGCCCAATAACCTTGTTCAAAAATAAAATATTACTTCGTTTTAATCAGAAAATTGCGCAATTTTGAGGCCGTTATTCAATTAATAAAATTCCCAAAATCATGAGTTTACAATCACTTACTGAGCGCATTACGGGGCTTATTGGCACAGACAGCGGCCTCAATGCCTCTTTCAAGTTTGACACCGACCAAGGCATTGTGTCCGTAGATGCCAAACAAGTACCAAACTTGATCTCTAATGACGACATCGACACCGACTGCACCATGGAAATATCGGCCAGCGATGCCATGGGTCTGCTCAACGGCGACCTAAACCCAATGACGGCTTACATGATGGGCAAGCTCAAAATAAAAGGCGACATGGGCGTAGCTATGAAAATAGGACAGTCATTTGGGAGTTAATTTTGTAGTACTACCCCAAAAAATACCCAGCCGAAAGGTTGGGTATTTTTTGGGTAGTACTACCAGAAAACGCTATTTTTCTGCGGTATTTTTGGTTTCTTGCACCTCGGCACGAATAACCTGTGAAAGGATTTTCAAGTCTTGCATTCCTTTGCGCACGCGCGTTCCAGCCGCTTGATTTCCTTTGTCATAAAACTTGTCAAAGTCGCCTTCGAGGTCCATTACTAATTTTTTGATTTCATCGAACCTTCCCATAATTTGTAAGATTAAAAGTGATTAAAAGTGTCAAATAATGCTTAAAACAGCATTATTTGAGCTAAAATTAGTAATTCTTTTGTTAAGTGCAACAACAAAAAAGTAAAATAATAATACAAAAAGTACTATTTATTATAATTTTAATTTATCCAAAACCATAACAAACTGATTATCAGTATATATGAAAAATATTTAATAAAATACCCGTTGCCACATTTTTTGCAAAAAATGCCCCAGAAACCCCAAAAAAGGCATTTTTTTATATTTTTAGGCTGGCAGCTCAGCCCGTATTTTGCGCGGCAAAGAAGCTACCACCAACTCGTAAGAATGGTCGATCCATTCCAACAATAAACGGCTCTTTACTGACCCATCTACTGCTATCGTATTCCAGTGTTTTTTGCTCATGTGGTAGCCTGGCCGCACGCAGTCATGGGTTTCGCGGAGGTGTAGGGCCCGTTCGGGGTCGCATTTGAGATTGATTTTTAAAACCGCCTCATCAAGCGACGTAAGGGCGAAGATTTTCCCTTTTACTTTGAAGACCAACGTAACGTCGTCAAAAGGAAAAGTTTCGGTAACGCCCGCCTTGGCCAAGCAATGGTCGCGGAAAGTTTCGATGTTCATAAAAAATAGTGGTTTATAGGTATCCCCAAAGACCCCTTTTGGAGAAAGGGGCCAAAAAATAGACTTGCCTTGTCGGTAGCCAACAATTATTGGCGGGCTTTGTCGTTAGCAAAAGTAATTTACCAATGGCATAATTTTATTATTCACCTTTCCGTATTTCAAACAAACTTATGGCACGTATCCTCTGGGCCGACGACGAAATAGACCTACTCAAGCCACACATTTTATTTTTAACTGCCAAAGGCTACGACCTTACGCCCGTCAATAGTGGTGCAGATGCCCTCGATAAAGTGGAGCAAGAGCGTTTTGATATTGTGTTTTTGGACGAAATGATGCCCGGCATGACGGGTCTTGAAACGTTGGCCAAAATCAAGCAAATGCGCCCCAACTTGCCCGTTGTGATGATTACCAAGAGCGAAGAAGAGCGCATCATGGAAGATGCGATTGGCTCTAAAATAGCCGACTATCTCATTAAGCCGCTCAACCCCAACCAGATACTGCTGTCGGTCAAGAAAATATTGGACAATCGCCGCTTGGTAGCCGAAAAAACCAACTTGAACTACCAACAGGAATTTCGGCAGTTGGCCATGCAATACCAAGATCGTATTGGCCACGAAGAATGGGCCGAGATTTACAAAAAGCTCATTTATTGGGAACTGGAACTCGAAAATATCCAAGACCGCAGCATGGAAGACGTTTTTGCGATGCAGAAAAGCGAAGCCAATGCTAATTTTTGTAAGTTTATTGCCAAAAATTACGAAAGCTGGCTCAACGATGCTACCGCCGACCGCCCCATTTTGTCGCACCAATTGATGAAACGCAAGGTATTTCCGTTGATGAAAGCCACCGAGCCGCTGTTTTTTATTTTAATTGACAATTTTCGGTTTGACCAATGGAAGGTCATTGAGCCCCTTTTGCAAGAGTATTTTACGGTCGAAGAAGAATCGTCTTATTATTCAATTTTGCCCACTACCACCGGCTACGCCCGCAACGCTATTTTTTCGGGCCTTATGCCCAGCGAAATCGAACGGCAGTTTCCGCAGTGGTGGGTGCACGACGAAAACACCCCCGACGGCGAAGAAGGATTTAACAAACACGAAGAAGACCTGCTCCGCAAGCAATTTGAACGCAACCGCATGCAAGTCAAGTTTTCGTACCACAAGATTATCAGCCAAAATCAAGGCAAGGCACTCATCGAAAACCTGCCCAATATGTGGAAAAACAACCTCAACACGGTGGTTTTCAATTTTGTAGATATGCTCTCGCACGCCCGTACCGATGTGCAGATGATCAAAGAATTGGCCAACGATGAGGCTGCCTATCGTTCCATTGCCAGGTCGTGGTTTCAGCACTCACCCATTTCAGAATTTATTCAGAAAATTGCCGAAAAGAAAGGCCGTATCATCATCACCACCGACCACGGCATGGTGCGCGTGCGCAAACCCGTCAAAATAGTAGGCTACCGCGAAACCAACACCAATTTGCGGTATAAGCAAGGTAAAAACTTAGGATTTGACGACAACCACGTCTTTGTAACGCGCCACCCCGAGCGTTTTTTCTTGCCAAAACTCAACGTTTCGACGGCCTACGTTTTTACAATGGAAGACTACTTTTTTGCCTATCCCAACAATTTCAATCAGTACGTTAATCTTTACCGCGACACGTTTCAGCACGGAGGCGTTTCGATTGAGGAAATGATTATTCCGTTCGCGTATTTGAAAGCAAAATAATTTGTTTTAAATTGTGCCTTTCAAACTTACGCTACTCCTACAAACTACCGTGAAAAGAATCGTTTTTGTTGGTCTATTATTGACCGTATGCTTTTGTGGAACCGCCCAAACCAAAATTGCCAAAGAAACCCAAGAACAACGCGAAGCGCGCCTGAAATGGTGGAACGACGCCACCTTTGGGCTGTTTATTCACTGGGGGGCGTATGCCGTGCCAGCGGGCGAGTACAAGGGCGTGCCGCTCAAAAAAGGCGAAGTGGGCGAATGGATTATGCACCAAGCCAAAGTGCCCACCAGCGAGTACGAGGCGTGGGTGCGGCAGTTTAATCCTGTCAAATTTAATGCCAAAGAGTGGGTGCGCGTGGCCAAAGACGCGGGCGTAAAATACATCGTCATTACTTCTAAACACCACGATGGTTTTTGTTTGTGGGACTCGAAAGTAACCAACTACGACATCATGGATTTTACGCCATTCAAGCGCGACATTCTGCGCGAACTTACCAACGAGTGCAAAGCACAGGGCATTAGAATGTGCTTTTATTATTCTATCATGGACTGGCACCAGCCCGATGCCGAGTCTAAAGAATACCCGTACCAAAATACGCCCAGCCCGCAATGGGCCAATTACCGCGAAACATACCTAAAACCGCAACTAACCGAACTCATCAAAAACTACGACCCTGGCGTGTTGTGGTTTGATGGCGAGTGGATTCCTGAATGGACCGAGCCGCAAGGCAAAGACCTGTACTATTTTTTGCGCGGCCTCAAACCCAACTTGATTATCAACAACCGCGTGGGCAAAGGCCGCAAGGGCATGAATGGCATGAACACCTACGAAGACGCAGCGGGCGATTTTGGCACACCCGAACAAGAAATATTGGAAGGCACCACCAACTCCGCCTGGGAAAGTTGCATGACCATGAACGACACTTGGGGGTTCAGAAAAGACGACCACAACTGGAAGTCGGCGGGTACTTTGATTCATAACTTGGTAGATATTGCGGCCAAAGGCGGCAATTATTTGCTCAACATTGGGCCAACTGCCCAGGGGCTTATTCCGCAGCCCAGCGTGGAGCGTTTGGCCGAAATGGGCAAATGGCTGCGCATAAACGGCGAAGCCATTTATGCTACCAACAGCATCAAAAACTACAAAGAAAGCAGTAATATCAAATTTACGGAAAGCAAAAACGGGCAGTTTGTGTATGCCATAGCTACCAAACTGGAAGGCAAAACGCTGACAATCAACAGCATTAAGTCAAAGCCCAACGCCAAAGTTTTTATGCTCGGCATAAAACAGCCCGTGGTAGAGCCGTCAGCAACGCCGACGGCTCTACCACGGTAACGCTTCCGGCACAATTGCCCTGCGAATACGCCTGGACCATCAAGTTGGAAGTAGAAAAAGGATTTTGATTTTTTTGGTAAATAGCCTCCTATTCGCTCAAAAGTTTCAAAAAAACAATTCCACAGTTTTATTATTTACTGCGCCCTATCATGCCTTTACTCAATCGCCGCGATTGGCTCAAAACCGTCGGACTTACCGCCAGCACGGCATCATTGGCCCAAGCGAGCGATGTGCAAGAAATTAAATTTGACCCCGACCCGCGCTACATAGCCTTGGCAAAACCCATCACGGCGGTAGTATTGGGAGCAGGAAATAGGGGCAATGTCTATGGCCGATATGCCATGGCCAACCCTGCCGACCTAAAAATGGTGGGCGTAGCCGAACCCGTGGATTTTCGCAACCAACGGTTTGCCAAAACCCACCAAATAGCCAACAAATACCGTTTCCAGACTTGGGAAGACTTTTTTAAAGTACCCAAGTTTGCCGATGCCGTCATTATCTCAACACCCGACTGGCTACACCACGGCCCGGCCCTCAAAGCCCTCGAAATGGGCTACAATGTGCTGCTCGAAAAGCCCATTGCACCGTCATTGCAGCAATGCTTGGACATTTTGAAAGCAGCCAAAAAATCGAAAAGTATCATTGCCGTTTGCCACGTGCTACGCTATACGGTTTATTTCAAAAAACTCAAAGAAATCTGCGATTCGGGGGCGTTGGGTACCATGATGAGCGTTAACCATTTGGAAGGCATCGAACACGTTCACATGGCGCACTCGTACGTACGGGGCAATTGGCACGAGTCCGAAAAAACCAACCCAATTATTTTGGCCAAATCCTCGCACGACCTCGATATTTTGCGCTGGATTACCAAAAAAGAATGCAAAACTGTGTCAGCCTACGGCAATTTGAAATGGTTTAAGGTCGAAAACGCCCCTGTGGGCAGCACCGAACGCTGCACCGATGGTTGCAAAGTAGAGCGTGAATGTCCGTTTTCGGCAATTAAAATTTATGCCGAACAAAAAAAACGTATCCACGTCTTGGACGTACCCGAAGACCCCGCCCTGCAAGGCCCCGCCATTTTAGAAAAACTCAAAACCACCAACTACGGGCGGTGCGTTTATAAAATGAACAACGACCAACCTGACCATTACACGGCCATCATGCAGTTTGCCGACGACGTTTTGGTAACTTTCGGCCTCGAAGCCTTCACGGGCTGGGAAGCCCGTAAAACCCGCGTAATGTTTAGCCACGGCGAAGTAGTAGGCGACAATGACCTCATTGAAGTAACGGATTTTCGTACCAAGAAAACCACCAAATGGCGCGCCACCGAGCAACCTACTTTCAACAACTCGGGCCACGGCGGCGGCGACTATGGCCTCATGCAAAATTTCGTACAGGCCGTAGCCCAGCAAGACCAAAGCCTGCTCACCTCAACCATTGATGCCTCTATCGAAAGCCACGTAATGGGTTTTATGGCCGAAGAAAGCCGTAAAAACGGGAAATCTATGGCCGTAAAATTGGGCTAAATGCTCCTAAAAACGCTTAAAAACGAGCCGGGATTTTTAGCTCGCGGGCGTAGGCTTTGGGGCAGTAGGTGTGTACATATTCCAATAGTTTGTTTACATCATCTTGAAAATCAACGTAATAGTCCTCGTTAAATTTTCGTAGTTTTTTTACCAGCGCATCCGTTTTTTTGGCAATGTACTCGGCGCAAGTATCGGAGCGACTGTTGTGGAGGCGGAGCAGGTCGAGTTGATTGTCAAAAAAAGTTTTGAGCAAATAGAGCGTCAGTTCAATATCGCCGTATTTGTCTTTGGTAGTTTTGACATGTTGCGTAATAACGCCGTTGAGGCTCCGCATGTCCATCATCATCCAGCCAGGGGTGTCGTGGGTTATTTTGGCTACCTGCAAAATCATTTTTTTGATTTCATCGCGTCGACTGTTTAAGGTATCGCCCTGTTCAAGAAGTTCAAATTCGAGCCGAAGTATCAAGTTATCATCTTTGCCAATGAGCCGCAATAAGAGTTTATCTTTCTCTTTTTGGGGCATTAATACAATGGCTTTTTTTAAATCATCGGAGAGTGTCATTTTTTTTATAAACCTTTTACGTCGTCTTTTTTAACTCTTTTTTCCAGATTCTTCACCACTTTTTCATAAATACGTTCTAGGTATTCGGGGTGCATACTGTAAAACCGATAGCTTTGGTTGTAGGCAGCGGTGTCTATTTTGTGTTTCTTGAAAACGTCTCTTTTGAGACGCTCCGATACCAGCGTTGTCGAGTCAATCGAAGCAATAGACAGCCGCGACACCCGCGCCTCTATAAGGTGAATATCGGTCATAATTTGCCCCATTTTTTCCTCCGAAATGGTTCCTTTGGGTATCTCGTCTTTTTGGGTGCAGGCCGCCAATAGCACCACCAACAACGGCCAAACTACTGATTTAACTTGTTTCATGGGTTGGTTTTTGTAATTTTGGACATGCTTAATTGACAAATAAACGCACGAACCCCGCAAAAATACGCATGATTGAGGAATTTGTTGCCAAACTTCGCAAGTATGAAATCCAAATTCGGAAGGCCGTCAATACCAATATGCGCGGAAACTACCGCTCGGTATTCAAAGGCTCTGGCTTGGAGTTTGCTGATTTGCGCGAGTATCAATACGGCGACGATGTGCGCACCATTGACTGGAACGTGTCGGCCAAGGGGCATGGTACGTTTGTAAGGATATTTCGAGAAGAAAAAGAGCAGACCGTTTTTTTTGTGGTAGACCTGAGCGGCTCGCAGCAAGTGGGCGAGGCAACGCGCGCTAAAATAGACACGGCCAAAGAAATCTGCGGTGTATTAACACTATCGGCCATTCAAGAGGCCAGCCACGTGGGACTGTTGTGTTTTTCGGACCAAAAAGAAAAATACCTCCGCCCCGACAACGGCATGAAGCACGGCTATAAAATATTGACCGAACTCTACCGCCTCAAAATCCAATCTTTGAAAACAAACCTATCGGAGGCTATCGTATTGACGTTGAGCGTATTGAAGCGGCGAAGTGTAGTGATTTTTATTTCTGATTTTATAGATGAAAACTACGAGCACAACCTCAAAGCACTGGCGCGCAAGCACGACTTGGTGCTGATACACTTGCTCGACCAACGCGAAACCCAACTGCCACGCCTGGGCATTATTCCAGTGCTGGACCCCGAAACCCACCAGACCCTCTGGCTCAATACTTCGTCGCGGTGGTTTCGCAAAAAAATACGTGAATCTTTTGGCGAAAGAACCAAAGCACTACAAAAGTTTGCCCAGCAGTTTGATGTTAATTATTTAGCTTTAGATTCCAAAGAAGATTACGTACCAATGCTTATTAAGTTGTTTAAAATTAGGAGAAAACGTTAAACTAAAACACAAAAAATGGAATTTATTCAAACTTCGGCGGCACCGCTTCCTGCTGGGCATTATTCGCAAGCGGTGGTACACAATGGCTTGGTTTACGTGTCGGGTATTTTGCCCATCATGCCCGACGGCACCAAACTTACCGATGCCAACATTGAACTCCAAACATTGCAAATTTTGCAAAATTTGGAGGCTGTCCTACACCAAGCGGGAGCCAGCAAACAAACCGTTCTGAAAACTACCGTTTATGTGAGCGACATTGGAGACTGGCCCAAAATAAACCCTATTTACGCGGCTTTTTTTGAGGGGCACCGGCCTGCCCGCGCCATTGTGCCAGTAGGAACCCTGCACTACGGACTCAATATTGAATTGGAGGCCATTGCTGCCGTTGAGTAGTGCCTACTACCATGCAGCAGCAGCAACGGGTTTTGTTTGGAATACTGGCTTTGGCGGTGCTGGTTTATGTGGCCTATGCCTTTGCGCAGCCAGTTTATACGTATGCCAAGCTCGACCCACGCTTCGACGCGCACCAGTATGCGCGCGCTTACCATTGGTTCAAAAATCAAAGCAGCCCGCACGCAGTTTCGTTTCCGTTCAATGCCCGAATTTTGTCGTCTTGGTTGGCGGCACAATTGCCCTATCACGAAGCCACTGGGGCTTTTCGGTGGCTAAATGGCCTTTTTTTGGTGCTTGCCATAGGCTTTTTGGTGCAGGTTTGGCAACAATTAAAAATTCGTAAGTCGCTCGTTTTTATTGGATTATTCTGGGTTTTATTCCACTGGAAAGGACCACTTAGAATGTATCTACCCGACCCGATTTCGGCAGACGTGATGGGTTATTTTTTGGGGTCGGCTTGGCTTTTTTTGGTGTTGTTTAAAAATGAACCCACAACCCCAAATTACCTCATTTATGGAGCCATAGGGTTGCTGTCGGCCCTGCAAAAAGAATCTTTTATTGTAGTGGCGGGGGCAACTTGGTTGTTTTTTTTAATAAAAAAACAAAACGCTACGCCATTTTTGGTAGCTTTTTTGGTGGCGGTTTGCGGCCACCTTTGGGCCGATTGGGCTTTCCCAGCACCGCTGCCCAACTGGCGAAACTACGCGGCGATAACGGTTCTGAGGGGGCTAAAACGCTACTACGACGTTCCCCACTTACTGTTACGGCTGCCAGTAAGCTGGCTCCTGGCCTATGGCTTTTTTTGGCTGGGGCTAAAATTCAAAACCCCAAACCCAAAACTCCGAACCGAACAGGCCGAAATTCTTGCCGCATTGACCCTCGTCTGGTTTATATTGAGCACAATAGGTGGCGGCGATACCACCCGCATTTTCGTAAATGGCTTACCCTTTGTTTTGACTTATCTGTTGATTGGCCTGAACCAAAAACCACTTTGGGTAGGCTATTTTGTGCTTTTTGCTTCGCTACCGCTCATGCGGCTGCCCCTTTTAGAGCCCGATTTGGGGGTGTATCCGCAACAAGCGCGATACTGGTGCGTGGAGTGTTGGAACTGGGCGCAAAGCTGGTCTTATTGGGTGTATGCGGCGGCGGTTTTAGTGGCTTATGGCTACCTTGCGCGTCGCTTTGGTGCCTTGTAAATTGGTAAATCTGACAAAATAAGACCCCGTTGGTAAATCAGTTGTAATAAGCACGCTTTCGGAGTCTATCTGGCCAACGGTTGTTTGTTGAATCAATTGGCCTGCATTGTTGAAAAGTTGTAAAGTACCCAAATCTGGCACGCGCACATAAACAAAATTGCCCGCAGGATTGGGATATACCACAAAATCGGGCTCGTCGGCGGGAGCAGGCACGGTGGTTGGGGAGGTATTTTTGAGCAAAAGCACGCCTCCGCTGCGGGTACCTACGAGCAAATCGGGGAGTTGGTCGCCGTCTAAATCGCCCAAAGTAGGCACCAAGCCACTTGCTATTTTCAAAGGCGCTGTTTTGCCCAAAAACTCATTGAATATCAGGTTATTGTCGGATTTTAATGGGCCAGTGGTTTTGGCGAAATCTTGAAAAACCGCCAAGGCACCAGCCTGCCCTCCCAGCATTAATTCGGGTTTTCGGTCGCCGTTGAGGTCGGCTACGGCAAAAGATTTGGTTTCAAAATCAACTTCAAAACCACCCCAAAATTCATTGACGAGTTCGTAGGTTGGGGCGTTGGCTGCGCCTGCGTTGCGGTAAAACTCTACATTGCCCGAGCCTTTGCCAATGAGCAAATCGGTTAATCCATCGGCATCTATGTCGTAGAAAAGTGCAGTTTCGCCGTTCACAAAATTGGGCAATGTGGGCAATTTTGTCAATTGCTCGGGGTTTAGTTGCATGGCCCTGCCGCGCGGGGCATTATTGCGAATATACCTTATTTCCATGCCCTTAAAAGTGTTGGCTACGTAGCCAAAATCAAGCGTGCCGTCGTTGTTTATGTCGGCAAAAAAGGGCTTTACGTTGGTGAGCAGTACTTTATCCGCTGCTTCATTGCTCAGTTTTTCGGAAATACCCAAAAAATCGGTTGTTACGAGTTCAAAAGCGGCTTTGGTGCGGGTGCCTGTATTTTTAAAAAACCAAACACTGGCGCGGTAGCCACGTTCGCTGCGCACGCCTGCAAAACCCACAAAGAGGTCTAAGTCGCCGTCGCCGTCGTAGTCGGTCAGGGCTGGAGCGGCGTTTTCGCCCAGTTCGAGCATTTCGTTTTGCAAAAAATTGGACTGCTGATACGTAAACTTGGGTAATTTTTCGGTGCCTTCGTTTTTGTAAAACCAGCTTGACTGCGCCAAATCGACCAAATTTCCCTCGTTGACGTAAACGCTCGGTGAGGCCATGAGGTCTTTGCGACCGTCAAAATCTACATCTTCTACATAAACCGACGGGAAAATGGTAAAATTGGCGGGTTTGTTGGCAGGAAAATCTTTGTCAAAGCCTTTTACGAGCGCGTCCACGGTATTGGTGCTGCCGTTGTAGAGTGCCGACACATTGGTGCAGGTTACGTGTCCGTGCAGCATATCTACGAGGCCGTCGCCGTTTAAGTCGCCTGCCCAAAGCGAGTTGCCCGCGTGCATTACGCGCCCGTTGCGTTCGCCCTCTCCTACCCCCGTGCCGCAGTCTTGGTTGAGCCTAAAATCATTGCATTCTTCTTTCCAAAAACGCCCCCAGCAGGTGTTTACTTTTCTAAATACAAACGGCTGCTTTTTACCACGCTCAACGCTAAAATTTTGGTGATATTCGACGGTATTTCCCGTAAAATCAAAAGCCAAGATATCGAGGTCGCCGTCAGCGTCCAAATCCATGATGGCTGGCAAATCGCTCGATTGTACGTACAAATTGATGTTTCCCGAAAAGCCCTGAGTCATCAAAGGGTCGGCGATGAGTTGCCACGCAAAACCGTTTGTGTGGTCCACATTTCTAAAAACCCGAATGCCCGCTATGGTACTGGTAAATAGGTCTTTACGCCCGTCAAGGTCGTAATCAACGAGTAATAGCCAATTGCGGAGGTTGGTAGGAAAAAGACTTTCGTAGCTGGGTGCGTGCTGCCAAACGTAGCCACTGCCCTGCCGCACGGCCAAAAATGTGAGCAAACGCCCGCCCGCGCGGTCAAACACCACCAAATCTTCCTGGGAGTCGTCGTTGAGGTGCATTTTTGAAAACTGCCCACTGTTGATGCCGCCCGCCCAAGGGTTGGCCAAAGAACGACCATCAATGACCACATTGGGCGCGACGTTGTTCCACCGAAAAGCGTACGATTGGGCATAGCTTGTATGCCTTGCAAACAACAAGCTAAGTGCTGCCACTAATTGAATAAAACGTATTGACATTGGCCGGGAAGATGGGTTTATTTATTTAAACGTATTTTTGTCAAAAAAAATAAAATAAATCTTAAAATATTTAGAAATGTGCGGTCATTTTGTTAAAAAAGGGCATTTCGGTTTTTAAAAAACCCCATGAAATCCATTGTATCATTTGCCAAATGACGGTTGAAATAAACATTCGCTTTATATTTACAGTTTTATTGACATCACTGCGTTTAGTTAAGACCAAACGTTTTTTTTTGACTCACCCTCTTTTTTATGAGCACCGAAGTTGCACCTTCTTTACAATATGCCAATTCGCTGACAGATTATGCGCGGCGCAAGACCATTACGGTCAATATTGGGGGTTTGCCAATGGGTTCTGATTATCCCATCAGAATCCAATCTATGACCACCATTGACACCATGGACACCGAAGGCTCTATTGCCCAGACGATTCGCATGGTGGAGTCGGGTTGTGCGTACGTGCGCATCACCGCGCCGAGCGTCAAAGAAGCCCAAAATTTAGAAAATATCAAGAAGGGTTTGCGGGCGCGGGGCTACGATGTGCCGCTCATTGCCGACATTCACTTTACGCCAAATGCCGCCGAACTGGCCGCCCGCATCGTCGAAAAAGTGCGTATTAACCCTGGCAATTATGCCGACAAAAAGCGTTTTGAAACCATTGAATACACCGAGTCGCAATACCAGCAAGAGTTAGACCGTATTCGGGAGAAGTTCATTCCGTTGGTTAAGATTTGCAAAGAATACGGCACGGCCATGCGCATTGGCACCAACCACGGCTCGCTCTCCGACCGTATTTTGAGTCGCTACGGCGACTCGCCCGTGGGCATGGTCGAGTCGGCGTTGGAGTTTTTGCGCATCTGCGAAGATTTTGATTACTACAATGTGGTGCTTTCTATGAAATCGAGCAATGCCGTGGTGATGGTAGAGGCCTATCGGCTGCTGGCCAGCAGGCTGCAACAAGAAGGCTTAAAGCCTTACCCGCTGCACTTGGGCGTAACCGAAGCAGGCGAAGGCGAAGACGGGCGCATCAAGTCGGCGGTGGGTATTGGTACCCTGCTCGAAGATGGCCTCGGCGACACCGTGCGCGTGTCGCTCACCGAAGACCCCGAGTTTGAAGCACCCGTGGCCAAAGCCCTCGTGGCGCGTTATACCCAACGCAAAGCGCAGCCTGCTATTCAGGAAGTGGAAGTATCGCCGATTAATCCGTTTCAGTATAGCCGCCGCAAAACACACGAAGTGTATAATTTTGGGGCAAACAACGTGCCTCGGGTCATTGCCGATTTGTGCGATTTGAGCATTGAAAAATACAAAGATTTGCGGGCAGTGGGGCATTTTTATTTGCCCGTACCCGACAAATGGAAAATGAACGACCAGGGCGTTGATTTTATATATACGGGCAATAATCCCGTGCCGTTTATGTTGCCAATGGGCGTAAAAGAAATTGTAGATTATAAAACGTGGCTCAAACTCGACGACAAGCACAACAAATTTCCGCTTTTGAACCCGTTAGAATACCACTTGGCGTATTCAAAAAACGCCCTGCACAGTGCGCAGCTTAATTTTTTGCGGTTGGATATTGCGCAGCTCAATCAGCCTTTGATGGAGGCACTGCGTGAAACTACCCAGACCGTAGTGGTGGCGCATACCAACAACCCGCACGCCATGCCCGAACTGCGGCGGCTGTTTTTTGCTTTGCTCGAAAACAAGGTGCCTTGCCCCGTGGTGATTCAGCGCAGCTACGACAGTGCCGACATTGACAACCTGCCGCTCTACGCTGCCACCGACTGCGGCGGGCTACTGATAGACGGCCTGGGCGACGGCATCATGCTGTCGGTGCGCTATAAGCCCCAAACTACCAACGACGAACGGTTCAAAATGGTGGCTACCCAAAACAGCGTTGGGTTTGGTGTCTTGCAAGCTGCCCGCACCCGAATGTCCAAAACAGAATACATTTCTTGTCCATCGTGTGGGCGTACGCTGTTTGATTTACAGGAAACCACCGCCATGATTCGCAAGCGCACCGACCACTTGAAGGGCTTAAAGATTGGCATCATGGGTTGCATTGTAAACGGCCCCGGCGAAATGGCCGACGCTGACTATGGCTACGTGGGCATTGGTAAAGACAAAATATCGCTTTATCGGGGGCAGCAGGTGGTCAAAAAATCGGTGCCCGCCAGTAGTGCCGTTGATGAGCTACTGCTGCTCATCAAAGAAGATGGCCGCTGGAACGAACCCGAATTGATAGAAGAATAAAAATAACTTTCAGATGAAAAAAATAATCAACTTTCTTAGCCTCGGCGAGGTTTTCGGCTACTTTTTTCGGGTTTTTGGCAAAAAAGACCCCTCCAAGCCCGACACGTCTTACTTGCGCATGATGCACGGTATCAACCGCATCTCAATTGTGATGTTCGTGTTTTGTTTAGTGATTATGCTCTACCGCGCTTTTTTGCGGTAGTATGAAGCAAGACAAATACGGTATGCCAAGTGCCAGAAGGCTAAAAATTATTTCCAAATCTCCTCGGCAAAGGCCACGTATTGTTCCCAGTCGTAGCGTTTGATGTCGTGCCCACCCGTACGAATGTGGTAGCGTACCGTTTGTCCTACTGGCTGGTTTAGGGGCGGCATTTGGGCCACCCCCACGCCTTTTTTGCCGTAAAGTGCGTACACAGGCGTAGCCTCGCGGGCTGCAAGAAACTCGCCTCTGGGGTCAGCCCAGCGGTCTTCTTCGGCACTTGCTACGTAGAGGGGCCTGGGTGCCATAAGCGACAAAAGCAGGTGCTGGTCAAGGGGCAGTGCCGCCGAGTTTTTGTTGTAAGTTTTGAATTTATCTACAAACCAGTGCGGAAAAGCGGTGTTGATGTGGGCGGTGGTTTCACCAAACTCCCGCTTGGCCAGTGCCGCGCCGCCCTCTCCCGAATTGTTGGAAATAACCATGCCAAAACGCGTGTCGGTGGCGGCGGCCCACAAGGCCGCTTTGCCAAGCCGTGAATGCCCCATTAGCGCCACCCGCTGGGCATTGATGGCGGGGGTTTTTTGGAGCAAGTCCATGATGCGACTAAGCCCCCAAGCCCAAGCCCCAATGGCCGACCACGCTTGCGGCTGCACGCCCAACTGTTGCGCCATTGTGCCGCGTATGCCCGTTTTCCAGCCTTCGGCAAAGTCGGGTTCGAGGTCGCCGTAGTGCGCCGTAACCACCGCAAAGCCTTTCTTGACCACCATTTCAAGCGGCCAGCGTTCTTGTTGCGAAGCGCGGGCGGCTTGGGTGGCAAAATTATTGACAAATCCTTTGCAAAAATCGGGGGCATAACTACCAGATAGCCGAATGGCGGGGTCGTTGGCAATGCACTGGTTGCCGCAAAAATTTAGTCCCAAAAAAGCCGCTACTGGTGCGGCATTGTTGTTGGGAAAATATACCAAAACATAAATTTTGGGCGCGTTTGGGCTATCGGGAAACGAAATCGTGATTTCTTGGCGGGTGGCCAAGCCTCCGAGCGCGTTGGCATCGCTGCGGGTAGTTTCAAAGTTGGCTTTGACAATCTTGGTGGGCATTTTGCCGTACATATTTTCGGCAAAAAGCTGGAGTATCTCGGGTCGGCGTTTAGCTTCCCAGTCTTTCAGCGTGCCAATTTTGTGCCCGTCCAAGGTCGTCAGTGGGTCGGGCAGCATGTAAGCAGGCACCACGGCTTCGTCATAGTTGGCGGGTATCAATTGGGCCAAGGCACGATGCACAAAACTGAGCATGAGGGCTTTGGCAAAAAACAGTGCGTAAAATAAGTTTTTTTTCATGGGTCAGCTGCTCAGTTTTTCGATTGCTTATTTGTTGGTTTTGTATTTTTATTTCAAACGGGTTTGTTTCATTTCAAAGGTAAGATTATAATGGTAGTTGGTCAAAGCGTGCTTGCCTTTCATAGGTACCGACACCCGCACCACGGGTTGGCGTAAGGCTTGCGCGTACGCTATTTCGTGAATAAACTGTCCCAGCATATCGTCGTCGTCGAGTTTTTGGGTGAGTTCAAACCCCACGCCCGCTGTTATTAGCCCCGCCGAAACGTATTTGAGGGGCGTGAGCAACGAACCCACTTCAAGCACTACGGCAGGAACACTGACCAGGCTACTCACTTTTTGGGCTTCTTTGAGCCACCGCTGCGTAGTTTGGTAGTCGTCCACTTCGATGAGCACCACCGAGGCCACGATTTTGCCATTTGTGGGTACGATGAGCGCAATTGGCACAAAGTTTTTTGCAAAAAAAGCACCCCCCTGTTTTATTTTTTCAACTCCCCAAGTGCCGTTGATGCTTGCCGCCACTTGGTTGTTGGAGTCGATGGCGGTGAGCGAATAGGCCAGCAATATTTCGTCTTGCTGCGTTAAAGTTTCTTCTAAGTCATTGGCTTTTAGGGAAGTAATCTGCAAACTGGTTTGAATTTCCAGCGGTACGGCCGCCGCCACAGGAGGCAAAGTTTTTTGGGTAGTCTTGCAGCAAGCCAAAAACAACAACGCGAAAACAGAAAGGCGGTAAATCATAAAAAAAATCTCCTAATTTTGGGACAAAGTTACATCATCAAATCCACAATTGCATGAAGCCCAACTGGACAGGGGTTTGTCCCGCCGTAACAACCAATTTCTTTGCCTACAACATCGCGCAACAGATTGAGGCGGGCGTTCATGGAATTGTCGTGGGCGGCTCGTTGGGAGAAAACAGTATGCTCACTTTCGACGAAAAACTCCAACTCCTTGCTACTGCCAAACAAACCGCCGCCCAACACGTGCCCATAATAATGGGCGTGGCCATTTATGAGCTCATCAAGCAAGGCCGCGTGGCCGAAGCCCTGCCCATTTATCGCTGGTTTTTTCCGTTGCTTCATTTAGATATTTCAACTAAATTTGTCCAAAACATTAAATTGGCCAAAGTAGCCACGGGCTTGGGTACCGAGTTTTTGCGCGAGCAGCGCGCACGCGTACTTCAAATAATCAATGATGCCATTGCGACAAGGCCTGTTTTGCCAGTGTTTTAGGAAATAAAATTAAATTTTTTTGATAGAAAAGTACCGATTCTTGCCTAAGAAATACCCCAAATAAGCCGCCTCAAACCCCATTGAGGCGGGTATTAACAATCACCAAACAAAAATCTTCCGCTGGGTGCTGGAAGGCCAAAACAACTATGAAAAAAATAGGAATTCTTTACGGCATGGAAAGTACCTTTCCGCAGGCATTTGTAGAGCGAGTGAACCAACTGGACGGTAAAAAAATAATTGCCGAGCCTGTTTTGATAGACCGCGTAGTGCAGGGCGAAGCCACCGATTATGCCGTTATCATTGACCGTATTTCGCAAGATGTGCCGTTTTATAAGGCGTACCTCAAAAACGCGGCCCTTTGCGGCACGGCGGTTATCAACAACCCGTTTTGGTGGAGTGCCGACGAAAAGTTTTTCAACAACTGCCTGGCCGTTAAATTGGGGGTGCCTGTGCCAAATACAGTACTGATGCCCTCCAAAGAACGCCCCACCGACACCAGCGAAACCTCATTTAGAAACCTAAAAATGCCAATGGCTTGGGGCGAAATGTTTGACTACGTGGGCTTCCCTGCTTACATGAAGCCCCACTCGGGCGGCGGCTGGAAGAGCGTTTACCAGATTGACGACATGAACGACCTTTGGCACAAACACGACGAAACCCAACAACTGGTAATGATGCTGCAAAGCGAAGTTACCTTTGAAGACTACTACCGTTGCTACTGCTTGGGGGGCAAATACGTCCATATTATGCCCTACGAACCCCGCAACCCGCACCACCTGCGCTACGCCACCCAGCCCAAAACCCAAGGCGAAGCCCACAAAAAACTCATGGCCACCATCACCGACTACGTGCTGCGCCTCAACAAAGCCTTGGGCTATGATTTCAACACAGTAGAGTTTGCCGTAAACAACGGCATACCTTATGCCATTGATTTTTGCAACCCCGCACCCGATGCCGACGTGCACTCGGTGGGTCAAGAAAATTTTGAATGGATTGTAGAACACGCCGCCAAAATGGCCATTGAAAAAGCCAACGCCTACCAAGAAGATAAAACCAACTTGACTTGGGGTAGTTTTGTGCGTACTTCGGCCATGAACCTGCCCCTTGGCAATCTTGCCAAAGGCGACGTAGAAAAAACCGAAAAAGCGGCCAAACCCAAAAAAGAAAAAGCCCCCAAAGCCACCGATAAAGTAGCCAAATCGAAGCCAGTGCCCAAAGCCAAAAAGTAAAGTAGTTGGTGGTTTTTCAGTAACCTAAGTTTTTAAATTACCAATTAGAAACCAAAAGACCATGCACGTTTTCACCGTCGGAATTGAGGAAGAATTCCAAACCATAGACCCCGAAACCCGCGCCCTGCGCTCCCACATGTCTAAAATTGTGGAAGACGGAAAAATACTCTTGAAAGAGCGCGTAACTGCCGAAATGCACCAGTCGGTGGTAGAAATTGGTACCAATATTTGTACCAATATCCAAGAAGCCCGCGAGGAGATTACGTACTTGCGCAAAATGATAATTGGGCTGGCCGCCGACCAAAATCTGCGCATTGCAGCCGCTGGTACGCACCCTTTTTCTGATTGGCAGGACGAACTCATCACGCCCAACCCGCGCTACGACAAGCTCATTGACGAAATGCGCGACGTAGCTCGTGGCAACCTTATCTTTGGACTTCACGTCCACGTGGGTATTCCCGACCGCGAAACGGGCATGAAACTCATTAATTCGTTGATTTATTTTTTGCCGCATATCTACGCCCTTAGTACCAACTCGCCCTTTTGGTGTGGCCGCAATACCGGCTTTAAATCGTACCGTTCCAAGGTCTTCGATAAGTTTCCGCGCACGGGTATTCCCGAATATTTTGAGACCGCCCACGCCTATGACGAGTACGTGGCACTGCTCGTAAAGACAAACTGCATTGACAACGGCAAAAAAATATGGTGGGATATTCGACTTCACCCGTTTTATAACACCATTGAGTTCAGAATTTGCGATATTCCGATGCGCATGGACGAAACCATTTGCTTGGCCGCTTTGATGCAAGCCCTGGTGGTAAAAATATACCGACTCATGGCCAAAAACATGGACTACCGCCATTACCGAAAAGTATTGATAAACGAAAACAAATGGCGGGCCGCACGGTACGGAATTCAAGGAAAACTAATTGATTTTGGCAAGCAAGAAGAGGTCCCATTTGTAAACTTGGCGCAAGAATTAATGGAATTTATTGACGACGTAGTGGACGACCTCGGCAGCCGCAAAGAAGTAGAATACATTCACAAAATTTTGGAAATGGGTACGGGTGCCGACCGCCAACTGGCCGTCTGGGAATCTACCAAAGACCTCACCCGCGTGGTAGATTATATCGTGCAAGAAACCAGTTACGGCATTGTGTAAGTATCTGTAAATCAGCGTTTATAAAAATAAAACACCCACTTTGCCCACAACCAACTATCTTTACGTACATGAAACGAACGATAGTTTGTGGAAAGCCATTTTGGAAGACGTATTTGACGATTTTCTTAGATTATTTTTTGAAGATGCCCACGATTACCAACGTTCAATCACAGGCTTTGCTATTATTGACCGATACAAATCGTCGTTTTAAACCCCACAAATTTGAACAGCATTGCTTGGGTACCCATTTGTGTTATTATTTTAATACTTACAAAACAGTAGCGCAAGATGAATAGTAGAATTTGTATTGGAACGTGAACGCCGTTTGGGAGAAAAAAAAAGGCATAGAAAAAGGACATTATGAACGTGCCTACATTTTTGTGAAAAAGCTCCTAAAAAACACTGATTTTGATGATGCCCAAATAGCTCATTTAGTTTCGGTAACAACTGATTTTGCAAAAAGTGTGCGAGAAAAAATATGAAAATTCAAATTAAAATTGCTATTTTGGACATGTACAACGGCCACCCCAACGAAGGAATGCGTTGTATAAAGACCATTGTGGGGCACTTTTTGGCACAAGAAGGCGTGGAGGGCCAGTACGACGTGTTTGACGTACGGCAAAAAAACGAACTTCCCGACTTAAGCTACGACATCTTTATCTCCTCGGGCGGGCCAGGAAATCCGGTGCCGCAGGGCGAGGCTTGGGAAAAGCCTTTTTTTAGATTCTTAGACCAAGTCTGGGACTACAACCGCCAACCGCACCACCCGCGCAAGAAGCACTTGTTCTTGATTTGCCATTCGTTTCAGATGGCGGCCTACCACTGGAAACTGGGGATAGTTTGCAAACGCCGTACTACATCGTTTGGTATTTTTCCGATGCCCCGCACCCGCGCAGGCCACGAAGATGCCATTTTGGCGCAGCTTCCCGAAACCTTCTACGCCGTTGATTCGCGCGATTATCAGTTGGTGCAGCCCGACTTTACGGCCCTCAACCGCATTGGAGCCGAGGTTTTGTGCATCGAAAAAGACCGCCCCCACGTTGTGCTCGAACGTGCCGTGATGGCCATTCGGTTTTCGCGCGAGATTTTTGGTACGCAGTTTCACCCCGAGGCCGACGATGAGGGTATGTTGCGCTACTTTTTGAAATCCGAAAAACGCGACGTAGTAATTAAAAACCACGGCCAACAAAAATACAACGACATGGTGGCGTCGCTCCAAGACCCCGAAAAAATTGCCTTGACCGAATCAGTGGTTATTCCCACGTTTTTAAAGCTGGCCGCTCAGCAACTGCAAGAGCGGGAACTGCTGGCGCAGTATTGACCAACTTTTATAATTAAAATAGCCTATTGTAAACGATTTTACGTGCCATTAAATACCCCATGATAGCCCAAACTCGCCAACAGTACAACGCCGCATTTAGCGCGCTACAGTACGAAAAATTTGTGGATAGTATCCACGCCGATTGGCCCAATCAATTGGAATTTCGGGTAGCCGAAACGCCTATTTTTGTGCCAAAAATATTGAAAGACAAACTGTTGGCAGCCTGCGAATCGTTCGTGGACGTAATTGTGTCGCCTTTTTTTAAAGAAAAAACCCGAGGAGCCATACCAGCCAATCAAAACGTACCCAACGAAAACGCCCATTCTTCTTTTTTGGCCATTGACTTTGCCGTTTGTAAAGATGCCAATGGCGAATTGAGCCCGCAACTTATTGAATTACAGGGGTTCCCGTCTATTTTTGGATTCCAGAGTTACGTTAGTGAGCAGTTTCGCAAATTCTTCCCGATTCCCGCCCACTTGGGCAATTATTTTGGCGTAGCCAACCAGGCCGAGTACATTGAAGTTTTGAAAAACGTGATTGTGGGCAATGAAAATCCTGAAAACGTAATTTTGCTTGAAATTTATCCCGAACAACAAAAAACCCGCGTTGATTTTGCCGTTACGGAGGCTTATTGGGGCGTAAAAACCGTTTGTTATACCCAAATCAAAAAAGAAGGCCGCAAACTATTTTACACGCAAGATGGCCGCAAAATAGCCATCAATCGCATTTATAACCGACTCATATTCGACGACTTAGCCAATTTCCCCGACCTTATAACCGCGTTTAATTTTGCCGACGACGTGGACGTAACTTGGGTGGGACACCCCAACTGGTTTTTTAGAATTAGCAAATACACCTTGCCTTTTTTGCAAAGCCCGTACGTACCCCAAACCCACTTTTTGAGCGAATACAACGGGGTATTTCCCGAAGATTTGGAAAATTTCGTCTTAAAACCACTGTTTTCTTTTGCCGGAAGCGGCGTAAAAATCCACGTAAAAACCGAAGATTTAACTGCCATCGATGACCCCGAAAATTATATTTTGCAACGAAAAGTAAACTATGAACCCATCATACAAGCCCCGGACGGCCTCGTAAAGTGCGAGATCAGAATGTTGTACGTTTGGGAAGACAACGCCCCGCGCCCGCGCCTGCTCACGAGCCTTGGCCGCCTTAGCCGTGGCGAGATGATTGGCGTGCGCTTCAACCAAGACTTTACGTGGGTAGGTGGCAGTACGTGTTTTTATGAAATGTAATTTAAAATAACCCCCAATAAGACCAATGAAAAAAGTACTATTTCTGAGCGCAATTCTGGCCGCAACGGTGGCAACATTTGCCCAAAAAACAGACGACAAAGGCTTTGTAGCCAGTCAATTAGACAAAAAATACACGACTTATTGCGACGTAGCCCGCACCATCTGGACTACGCCCGAACTGGGCTATTTGGAGTCCAAAAGCTCGAAAGTGCTGGTAGATATGCTTCGCAAAGAGGGCTTTGAAATGCAAACGGGCGTGGCCGGAATGCCCACCAGTTTTATTGCGAAATATGGCAGTGGCAAGCCCATCATTGGTATTTTGGCCGAATTTGACGCTCTGCCAGGGCTTTCGCAAGACACCGTTCCGTACAAAAAACCGCTCATTGAAGGCGGAAATGGCCACGGTTGCGGCCACAATTTGTTTGGCACGGCTTCGGCAGCGGCGGGCATTGCTTTGAAAGATTGGCTAACGGCCAACAAACGCCAAGGCACGGTGATTGTATATGGCACACCTGCCGAAGAAGGCGGTGGTGGTAAGGTGTTTATGACCCGCGACGGCTTCTTTGACAGCCTTGATGCGGCCATTCACTGGCATCCCTCCGACCGCAACGACGCAAGCTCGGGCAGTAGCTTGGCCGTGAAAGGTGCCATCTTTAAGTTCTACGGGCGCAGTTCACACGCCGCCGCTGCACCGCAGGTGGGTAGGTCGGCCTTGGACGGAGCCGAGTCTATGAACTACATGGTAAACATGATGCGCGAACACATGGACGAGCGCGCGCGGATTCATTATATCATTAAAAAAGGTGGTTTGGCCGCCAACGTAGTGCCCGATTATGTCGAAATGGAATACTACGTGCGCCACCCCAACGTGCAGGGCGTTTTAGAACTCTTCGATCGGGTGGTGAAATGCGGCGAGGGCGCGGCCATTGGCACCGAAACCAAGATGGATTTTGACGTAAACTTTGGCTTGTATGACCTGCTGCCCAACGACGTGCTGGCCAAAGCCATGCACGATAATCTCACGCGCGTAGGTGGCGTAAAATACAGTCCCGAAGAAGCCGCATTTGCCAGTAAAATTAGAGAATCGTTTCCTTACAAAATTCCTCCTGTTTCGTTTGCGCTTGATATCCAGCCTTTTGCCAACGATAAAAACATGTCGGGTAGTACTGATGTTGGCGATGTAAGCTACGTTGTGCCTACCGTTGGGGTGTATCCAGCTACGTGGGTGCCTGGCACAGCCGCCCACACTTGGCAAGCCGTAGCCGCCGACGGCATCGGTATTGGCTTTAAAGGCATGATGGTAGCCGCCAAAACAATGGCCATGACAGGTATTGACCTTTTTACCACGCCAGAATTGATTGTAAAAGCCAAAGCCGAACTCCAAAAACGTACCGATGGGTTTAAATACAAAGCCTTGGTAGGCGACCGCAAGCCGCCACTCGACTACCGAAAGGGTCTTTAAGTTTTCCTAACACCAACTGATTTGGGGGCTACCAATTTTTCGTTGCACGAAGCATGCGCGCAGCAAGTTGTCTAACCAATTTTATTGATAGCGGCATTTTTAGTACAACATTCTAAACTTAATGGTGGCTTCCATTTCTTTTATTTCTTGCACAAAGCCATCGGTATAGCTGCGCGCTACGTCCATAATTACGTACCCGATTTCTTCGTTGGTTTTCAGGTATTGGCCGGTGATGTTTACGTTGTAGCGGGCAAAAATATTGTTGAGCTTGGCCAAAATGCCTGGCACGTTGCGGTGGGCGTGCAGCAGGCGGTGCGAGCCACGCAGCAGCGGCAACTGCACTTCTGGAAAATTGACACTGCCCGAGGTGCTGCCGTTGTTTACGTATTCGAGCAGTCGCTCGGGTACATAGTGGCCAATGCCCGATTGGGCTTCTTCGGTGCTGCCGCCTATGTGCGGGGTCATTATTACGTTGGGCAGGCCGCGCAGTTCGCTTTCAAAGGGTTCTTTGTTGGTTTTGGGTTCGTACGGAAACACGTCCACGCCCGCGCCGCCTACTTTGCCACTTTTGAGGGCTTCTACCAGCGCGGGTACGTCCACCACGTGGCCTCGGGCGAGGTTCAAAAACACCACGCCATCTTTCATTAGTTCAAATTCACGTTTGCCAATGAGATTTTTGTTTTCTTTGCGGCCGTCAATGTGCAGGCTCACCACGTCGGCAATTTGCAAGAGCTCGTCGAGCGATTTGAGCTTTTTTGCGTTGCCCAGCGGCATTTGGTCCATGATGTCGTAAAAATATACTTCCATGCCCAGTGCCTCGCCAATGACCGATAGCTGCGTGCCAATGTGGCCGTAGCCCACCAGCCCGAGTTTTTTGCCGCGCACTTCAAAACTGTTGTTGGCCGACTTGTCCCATTTGCCTGCGTGCAAGCCGTCGCTTTTTGGAAATACATTGCGAATAAGCATGATCATCTCGCCGATAGCCAGCTCCACCACAGAGCGGGTATTGCTGTACGGAGCGTTGAAGACCGCCACACCGCGCTCGGTGGCGGCGGTAAGGTCTATTTGGTTGGTGCCAATACAAAACGCCCCAATCGAAATGAGCTTGTTGGCGTTTTCTAAGACGCGCCGTGTTACCATTGTCTTGGAACGAATTCCTAAAATGGACACGTCTTTTATTTTTTCCATCAATTCGGCCTCGTCCATGGCTCCCTTGTGAAACTCCACGTTAAAGCCCTCGCTTTCAAAGGCTTCAATGGCTACGGGGTGGACATTTTCGAGCAGCAAAACCTTGATGCGGCTTTTGGGATACGACTGGGCGCGGGGCAAGTTATTGAGGTACAAAAACTCGTCCAGCGAGGGTACGATGTGGTCGGCTACGGCCGTTACTTTGGGGCGTGCTACGTTTTCGGTAAAGGCATAAAAACGGTTGGCCAAGCCCGCTGCGCGGAGTTCGTAGTCGGTGTAGCCGTCGCCGATGGCGCAAACATCGCCCGACCAATTGAACGATTGCAGGAGTTTGACTTTGCCTTTGTCTTTGGAAAGCAGGTTGTTGTCGTCGCAGCCAATGATGTTGCCTTCGTCGTCAAATTCAAAAGTATTGGCATACACATTTTCGGCTTTCACGCCCAGCTCCGTAACAATAGGCACAATAAACTCTTTAAATCCACTCGACACAATATAAATTTGGTTGGCATATTCGCTAAAAAAAGCCCGATTGCGCCGGAACGAATCCGACACCTTGGTGCGAAGGTAGTCTATTAGGATTTCGATGTGGCCATGGTTGGCGTGCAGTAGCTCAATGCGGCGGCGTAGGCCTTCGGCAAACGACATCTCGCCATTCATGCCTTTTTCGGTCAATGCTCGAATTTGCGCTACCACGCGTTCGCGGTTTGGATTGCCCCGCAGGGCAATGTCGGCCAGCTCGTCTAAGCCTTCTACTTTGGTAAAAGTGCTGTCAAAATCTATCACGTAGTAAGTGAGTTCGGGAGTTGGGGTCATTGTGTTGGCCGTGTTTTGTAAAATGAAGTTGCAAAATTACGCCATAAAAGGGCTTTATCGCATAAAATTGTTGGTTTTATGCCAAAATACCCCCAAAGGCCCAAAGTGTCAGTTGGCTAAAAACGCCAAAGCCCGCTGCTCCGACCAATAGGCCTGGTTCTTGGGTATTTTGGGCCGAAAGCCGCAATGACCGCCGTGGAGCGGCAGTTCAAGCAGTACGTTGGGCAGCGCGGCAATGGCCTCAATTGGCAGGCTCCGATAGGGCACCAGCGGGTCGTTTTGGGCATTGACGATGAGGGTATGTACTTTTATATTTTGCACAAAGTGCACAGAACTACTTTTTGCGTAGTAGTCGTCGGCACCCAAAAACCCGTGAATAGGCCCCGTATAGATGTCGTCGAAGTCGTAAAAAGTACGCACTTGGCTGTAATTTTGGGCGTTGATTGTGGCAGGATATAGTTTGGCCTTGGCTGCTACTTTGGGCTGCAGACTGCGCAAAAATCGTTGCAGATACAGCCAGTTTTCGGGTTTTTCGATGCTGCGGCTGCACGCCAGTAGGTTCATTGGCACGCTAAAAGCCACCACTTTTTTTATAGCTGAATGTATGCCTGCGCCGCGTTCGCCCGCGTATTTGAGCGTTACGTTGCCCCCCAGACTAAACCCCACGAGTGCAATGTTGGTATAGCCTTTGCCCAAAGCGTGTTGCACCACCAATTCCAAATCGGTGGTTTCGCCGCTGTGATAAAAACGCGGTTGCTGGTTGAGCTGGCCACTACAACTCCGAAAATTCCAGGCCAAGCAGTCGTAGCCGTGGGCGTATAGGTGCTGCACCATGCCTGTAATGTACTGCCGCGTGCTGTTGCCTTCGAGGCCGTGGCTCAAAACCACCAGCGGCGGCAGCGTTGCGCCGTTTTGCAAAGCCCAATCCAAATCCAAGAAATCGGTATCGGGGGTCTGTATGCGCTCGCGGACGTATTGGGTTTTGATTTTGCGAAAAACGGAAGGATAAATACTCTGAAAATGGCCATTGGGTAGCCAAAAGGGAGGCTGGTGCGTAGTAGCGTAAACGACGGGCATTTGAAAATAGATTTTTGGAGAAAGGTGGCCATTTTTGTTCAGCAAAATACCGGTACCTAATCGTACTGTTACCGCTCTTATTTAGCACAACGGGGCGAACGTTTTTTAAAAACGCCCGCCCCGTTGTGCCAAAAGACCTAAAAGACAAACTAAGCCAGCTCCATTTCTTTGGAGTTGCGCTTGCGGTCGTTTTCGTCGAGGTATATTTTCCGCATTCTAATAGAGAGCGGCGTAATTTCTAAGTACTCGTCTTTTTGGATATATTCCATTGATTCTTCGAGCGAGAACTTGATTTTAGGCGCAATCCGCACGTTGTCGTCGGTTCCCGATGCCCGCATGTTGGTTAGTTTTTTGCCTTCTTGCAGGTTTACTACGATGTCGTTGGGGCGGTTGTGCTGGCCTATTACCATTCCCATGTAGAGGTCGTCGCTGGCATCTACAAAAAACTCGCCCCTGTCTTGCAGTCGGTCGAGGGCGTAGGGCGTGGCTGCACCTGCTCCTTTTGAGATAATAGAGCCGCTAATACGACCTGGAATAGACCCTTTGTAGGGTTCGTAAGCCTTAAAACGGTGCGTAACTACGGCTTCGCCTTGCGTAGCTGTGAGCAAGTTGGAGCGCAAGCCAATCAAGCCACGGGCAGGAATATTAAATTCTAAGTGCTGCAAATCGCCTTTGGGCTCCATGATCAACAACTCACCTCGGCGTTGCGTAACCTGCTCAATTACCTTGCCGGCTGTTTCTTCGGGTACGTCCACCACCAAGGTCTCGATGGGTTCAAACCGCTGGCCGCGCTCGTCTTCTTTAAATATCACTTGTGGCTGGCCTACTTGCAGCTCATAGCCTTCGCGGCGCATGGTTTCGATAAGCACCGACAAGTGAAGAATACCCCGCCCGTACACCAAAAAGCGGTCTTCGCTGTCGGTGGGGTGTACGCGCAAAGCCAAGTTTTTCTCGGTTTCTTTCATCAAACGGTCGCGGAGGTGGCGCGATGTTACAAATTTGCCTTCTTTGCCAAAAAACGGTGAATTGTTAATGGTAAAGAGCATGTTCATCGTGGGCTCGTCCACGGCAATGCGTGGCAGCGGCTGGGGGTTCTCGATGGTTGAAAGGGTGTCGCCAATCTCAAAATCTTCAATACCAGTAATGGCACAAATATCGCCCGACGATACGTCGGTTACTTTGGTACGTCCCAGGCCTTCAAATACCTGTATTTCTTTGATTTTTACTTTTTTGACTACGCCATCGGATTTACAAAGCGACACGGGCATACCTTCCTTAAAAGTGCCCCGGTGTACGCGCCCAATGGCAATACGGCCCACAAAAGCGTTGTAGTCGAGCGACGTAATTTGCATTTGCGGCTCACCATCGTTGATGGGCGCGGGCGGAATAGACTCCACGATAACGTCCAGCAGGTGCGCAATATCGGTGGTTGGGTTTTTCCAATCGGCACCCATCCAGCCTTGTTTCGAAGACCCAAAGACGGTTACAAAGTCCAGTTGGTCTTCGGTGGCTTCGAGGTTAAACATGAGGTCAAACACGGCCTCGTGTACCTCGTCGGGGCGGCAGTTGGGTTTATCTACTTTATTGACAATCACGATGGGTTTAAGGCCCAGTTGCAGGGCCTTGCCCAACACGAAGCGCGTTTGGGGCATGGGGCCTTCAAAGGCATCTACCAACAGGCAAACGCCGTCGGCCATTTTTAGAACACGCTCTACTTCACCGCCAAAGTCGCTGTGGCCTGGCGTGTCTATGATGTTGATTTTTATGCCTTTATAACGAATGGAAACGTTTTTAGAAACAATCGTAATACCCCGCTCACGTTCGAGGTCGTTGCTGTCCAAAATAAGGTCGTCAAATTGTTGGTTTTCGCGAAATAGCTTTGAAAAGTGAATGATCTTGTCCACCAAAGTGGTTTTGCCGTGGTCAACGTGGGCGATGATGGCAATGTTGCGAATAGATTGCATGATTTTATTATGTTTTGCGCCGCGAAGTTACGAAAACTTTTTGTCAAGTTAGGATTATTACAATATTATCGTGCAATGCGTTGAAATAACGCATTTTAATCATGAAAAAATACTAATTTATAAATAAAACAATAAAAATTTAAATATATAATTTTATTTTATATATTTAAATTATATATATTTGAATCAAAATTCACCTTTAAACAGTATTTTTCTATGAAAACGATTCAAAAACCCACCCTCGACGACATTGTATTTGAACACCGCCACCAAGCCTACGGGGCCTACGCTATCCGAAAAAGCTATCCCAATGTCCTCTTTAAGGCTGTTTTGGCAGGTTCGGCATTTTTTGTATTGCTGTTTTTATTGCCAACTATTTTTGCGCATCTCAAGCCAAAAGCGCCATTGAGCGTGGTTGAAGTGAATCTCCAAAAATACGTACCCCTCATCGAGCAGCAACCCGACCCCGTAGTGCCACCGCCCGTAGAAAAGTCGCCAGTAAAGATGGTCAAGAACTTAATTCCAGAGGTAAAAATGGACGAAAAAGTAACCGACGAAACCCCGCCGCCCACGGTTGAAGAATTGAAAGATGCCCTTTCGGGGCCACAAACCATTGAAGGCGCAAACGAAGAACCCGAAATAGTGGCCCCGCTCGAAAATGCCCCGCCCGATGCCAAAGCCGATGCGGTGGAGGTAGCACCCGAAATTTTTTCGACGGGCGCGGTGGAGATTCAGCCGCAGTTTGTTGGCGGCATGAGCGAGCTCGTTAGGTTTATCAGCAAGCACCTGCGCTATCCGCCACGCGCCGCCCAGGCCAACGTACAAGGAAGTGTATATGTGCAATTTGTGGTAATGACCGACGGCACCATCGCCGACGTGCAGACGCTCAAAGGCATTGGCTTTGGCTGCGACGACGAAGCCATGCGCGTTATCAAGGCCATGCCCAAATGGCGGCCCGGCTCGCAGTCGGGGCGGCCTGTGCGGGTGCGTTTCAATATGCCCATTACTTTTACTTTGCAAGAATAAAATACCGAATTTTGCCGCATCAACGCTATATTTGTGGCGCAGTATTTGCTAAATTTGTAAATAAACAAATACGGTTATACACAATTATTATTTTCTTGATGAAAGTTTTAAAATTTGGCGGCACTTCTTGCGGCACGGTAGAAAGCATCAAACGGGTCATTGCTATTCTGCAAGATAACATTGAAAGGGACGAAAAAATAGCCGTGGTGTACTCGGCAATGGGTGGCATAACCAACCAACTCATTGAAATAGGGCGCATGGCTGCACACGGCCACGCCGAGTACCTGACACTACTAAAAGCCGTTGAAGACCGCCACTTTGTGGCTGTTCGCGGCTTGATAGACGTAAAAAACCAAAGTAGTTCGATTGCCAAGGTGCGTGGCCTAATCAACGAATTGGAAGATTTGCTCAAAGGCATATCGCTGATTCGCGAACTTTCGACCCGTACCACCGACTTGATGATGAGTTTTGGCGAGCGGCTTTCTACGACGCTCATCGCCGAAGCACTCAAAGCACGCGGCATTGATGCCGAATATTGCGATGCCCGCACCTTGGTACGCACCAATGCCACTTATGGTTTTGCTGAGGTGGATTTTGCCATTACCAACCAAAATATTCAAACGCATTTTGCCCAAACTACTGCCTTACAGTGCATTACGGGCTTTATTGGTGCCACTGCCGAGGGCGTTACGACCACGCTCGGGCGTGGCGGCTCCGACTATACGGGGTCGTTGTTTGGGGCAGCCCTAAACGCCAGCGTAATTGAAGTATGGACCGACGTGGACGGCATGATGACCGCCGACCCGCGCAAAGTTCCCACTGCTTTTACCATTCCAACCATCACCTATGCCGAAGCCATGGAGTTGTCGCACTTTGGGGCCAAGGTCATTTATCCGCCCAGCTTGCAGCCTGCTTTTGCCAAAAACATTCCGCTCAAAATACGCAATACCTTCAATACCGACTTTGAAGGTACGGTGGTAAGCCGCACTGCCGAAGAAACGCCCTACGCCATTACGGGCATTAGTTCGATTGACGACATTGCGCTCATGAACGTACAGGGCAGCGGCCTGATTGGCGTGGCGGGGGTTTCGGCGCGGCTATTTTCGGCACTGTCGCGGCACAAAATTAGCGTCATTCTTATCTCGCAGGCATCGTCCGAACACTCCATCTGTTTTGCCATTGACCCCAAAAACGCCGACCGCGCCAAGGAGGTTTTGGAACAAACCTTTGCCCCCGAAATAGCCATTGGCGACATTGACCGCGACGGCATTCAGGTGGCCAAAAACTTGTCAATCATTGCCGTAGTGGGCGAAGGAATGCGCCGAAGCACGGGTGTATCGGGCAAGTTGTTTACGTCGTTGGGCAAAAACGGCATCAACGTAGTGGCCACCGCGCAAGGTTCGTCAGAGTTGAATATTTCGGTGGTTATTGGCAAAAACGACCTGTCGAAAGCCCTCAATGCCATTCACGGCGTGTTTTTTCAGTCGGAAGTGCGTTCTTTGAATTTGTTTCTGGTAGGAACGGGCCTCATTGGCGGGGCATTCTTGAAACAACTGGCGGCGCAGTCCGATTATTTGCGCCGCGAAAAACTCCTCAAAATCAACGTCGTTGGCTTGGCTCGCTCCAAAAAAATGCTGCTCAACGCCAGCGGTATTGACCTCCAAAATTGGCAAAACTTGCTCAACGAAGAGGGCAAAACGACCAGCCTACCCGCTTACGTGCAGCGCATCAAAGATTTTAACTTACCCAACAGCGTTTTCGTAGATTGTACCTCCGACAAAGACATCATTGCCTATTATCAGCCACTGCTCGACGCGAGCGTGTCGGTAGTAACGCCCAATAAAGTGGCCAACTCGGGGTCGTACGCCGAATACCGCCGCTTGCAACAAACCGCCCTGCGCAAAGGCGTGAAATTTTTGTACGAAACCAACGTGGGCGCGGGCTTGCCCATCATTAATACCATTCAAGGCTTGATGGCCAGCGGCGACAAATTCTTAAAAATTGAGGCGATTTTGTCGGGTACGCTGTCGTTTATTTTTAACAATTTCAAACCAGGTACGCGCTTCGTGGACGTGGTGCGCCAGGCCAAAGAAAAAGGCTTTACCGAACCCGACCCGCGCGACGACCTCAGCGGCATGGACGTAGCCCGAAAAATACTGATTTTGGCCCGCGAAACGGGTGTGCCGCTTGAGCCTTCGGATATTGTAATCGACCCGATTTTGCCCGAAAGCTGCCTGAAAGCCAAGTCAGTAGCCGATTTTTTTGTTGAATTAGAAAACGCCGAAGATTACTTTACGGCCCTGCTCAACGAAGCCACCGCGCAGGGCGGGGTACTGCGCTACATTGCCACACTCGACCACGGTAAAGCCAGTCTGCAACTCCGAACCGTGGACGGCGACCACCCGTTTTATTCGCTTTCGGGGGCCGACAATATCGTTTCTTTCACCACCGAACGCTACAATTCTCGCCCGTTAGTAATCAAAGGTCCAGGCGCGGGCGCGGAGGTAACGGCCTCGGGCGTGTTTGCCGACATTATGAGCATTAGTAGCTATTTGGCTTAGCACAGACGGCCTTGGGGATTTGTTAATGGTGGGCAGCGATTATGGCGTAAAATTGTTTGGAGGCTGGGCCGATGCTTTTTACGGCTGGGGCTTGAAAAACGACCAAAACACCTATTTTCGGGCCTTGTCGGTAGCCGAGTCGGTTCTATTTTGGCTCGGCTACCGGCAAGGCCCCAGCGTCGCGCAAGATGGCTCTTTCTGACGCTAAAGTCTAACCAAAAGGCGTGTTTGCCAATTTATTTGGATAGATTG
>Ga0335394_10000848_pt1 | contig 33482 bp, 35 predicted proteins | sample MAT03_FD_205741 | JGI IMG/M metagenome (GOLD analysis project Ga0335394, IMG submission 205741) | Freshwater microbial communities from Lake Fryxell liftoff mats and glacier meltwater in Antarctica - MAT-03 (spades assembly) (version 2) ...
TGGTCGATGGCGGCACGCAGAAGCGCGCCTTCACCTACATCGATGACGGCATCGACGCGCTCGTCAAGATCATCGCCAACAAGGACGGCATCGCGTCCGGCAAGATCTACAACATCGGCAACCCCGCCAACAACTGGTCAGTGCGCGAACTGGCCGAGAAGATGCTGGCCATGGCGAAGACGTACCCCGAGTACGCCGAGAACGCCGCCAAGGTGACTCTGATCGACACCACGGCCGAGTCCTACTACGGCCGTGGCTACCAGGATGTACAGAACCGCGTGCCGAAGATCACCAATACGTGTGCCGATCTCGACTGGAAGCCGGTAGTCTTGATGGACGACGCGCTGGCGCGCATCCTCGAGTCCTATCGCGCACAGGTGGCCGAAGCCCGCCGGCTGGTTGACTAAGGGATGCGTCTCGCCCTCAAGATCGACGTCGATACGCTGCGTGGCACCCGCGAAGGCGTCCCCCGCCTGGTGGAATTGCTGCGCAAGCACGGCGTCACCGCCACGTTCCTGTTCTCGCTCGGCCCCGATCACACCGGCCGCGCAATCAAGCGCGTGTTCCGTGCCGGATTCCTGGGCAAGGTACGCCGCACGTCCGTCGTGAAGCACTACGGGGTGAAAACGCTGCTCTACGGCACCGTGCTGCCGGGCCCGGATATCGGTCGCCGCGCCGCGGACGTGCTGCAGGGTGTGCGCGATGCCGGTCACGAGACCGGCGTGCATTGCTGGGATCACATCCGCTGGCAGGACGGCGTCGCGCAGGCCGACGCGCAATGGACGCTCAACGAAATGCGCCGCGCCTGCGAGCGCTACACGGACATCCTGCGCGAGCCCCCGCGCACGCACGGCGCCGCCGGCTGGCAGATGAACGTGCACGCCATGCGCTTCACGCAGCGGCTGGGCTTCGACTACTGCTCCGACGGTCGCGGCACGCATCCTTACCTGCCGGTGTGGAACGCCGAGCTGGTGCGCTGCCCCCAGCTGCCCACCACGCTGCCCACGCTGGATGAAATGATCGGCCTCGATGGCATCACCGAGGACAACGTCGCGGCGCATCTGCTCGAACGCACGCAGGATTCCGGTGCCGGCGACCACGTGTTCACGCTGCATGCGGAGTTGGAGGGTATGCGGCTCGCTCCCGCCTTCGAGCAACTGCTGGTCGGCTGGAAGGCGCAGGGGTGGACGCTCGGCCCCACGCGCGCGATGTTCGAGGCGGTGGAGCCGATGGCGCTGCCGCGCTGCGAAACGGGTCCGGGGACCATCGCCGGCCGCAGCGGCACGCTGCTGGTCCAGGGCCCCGAATTCCTGGGCGAAGTCACGCTCAACTGACGTTCAATTTTCATCGCCATACCCAGGAGTCACCATGCTCGGCAAGAAAGTGCCCCAGTTCGAAGCTCCCGCCACGGGCGCACCATTCAAGCTCGCGGATCACGAGGGCACTGTCGTCGTCCTCTATTTCTACCCGAAGGACAACACGCCCGGCTGCACGACGCAGGGCGCGCAGTTCCGCGACAACTATTCCAAATTCCTGAAGGCCGGCGCGGTCGTCTACGGCATCTCGCGCGACTCGATGAAGTCGCACGACAGTTTCAAGGCGAAGTTCGACTTCCCGTTCGACCTGATCGTCGATGCCGACGAAAAGCTGTGCACGATGTTCGACGTCATCAAGATGAAGAACATGTACGGCAAGCAGGTCCGCGGCATCGAGCGCAGCACCTTCGTCATCGACGGCACCGGCAAGCTGGTGAAGGAATGGCGCGGCGTGAAGGTGCCCGGCCACGTCGACGAAGTGCTGACCTTCGTCAAATCGCTGTAACGGACATGGGGTAGGCGGGGCGGGCGCTGTCCGCTTTCCACCACAAGGGGTGGCGCCGCCCGTCCGGCCGGACTACTAGGGCTTGTGCCCGGCGGCTTTCAGGGGCAGGATAGTGATGAGTCGAACGCTGTCCGTCCCACCGTTTAGGAGGCCCATGGTCGAACGCAAGCTGCGCCCCGCTCCATCCACGCTGCAACTGCTGCCCTCCCGCAAACCGGCCAAGTCGGGCCCTGCGACCGCGACGAAACTCTTCGTCCTCGACACCAATGTCCTGATGCACGATCCGACGAGCCTGTTTCGGTTCGAGGAGCACGACATCTACCTGCCCATCCTCACGCTCGAGGAACTGGACAACAACAAGAAGGGCATGACCGAAGTGGCCCGCAACGCGCGCCAGGTCAGCCGCTTCCTCGACGATCTCGTCACCGCGCACGGCGAAACCACCGAAGGCATCGCCAAGGGCATTCCGCTGGCGGAAAAATCCAACGGCGCAGCCACGGGGCGGCTGTTTCTGCAGACGGAAAACATTGCCACGGCGCTGCCCGCGTCGCTGGCCGGCGGCAAGGCTGACAACCAGATCATCGCTGTCGTGATGCACCTGGCGCACAGCCATCCCAAGCGCAGCGTGATTCTGGTGTCGAAGGACATCAACATGCGGATCAAGGCCCGCGCGCTGGGCATGGCCGCCGAGGATTACTTCAACGACAAGGTGCTGGAGGACACGGAGCTGCTCTACTCCGGCACCCGCGAGTTGCCCGCTGATTTCTGGGACAAGCACGGCAAAGGCATGGAGTCGTGGCAGCAAGGCGGCCACACCTATTACCGGCTGTCCGGCCCGCTGATCCCGTCGCTGCTGCAGAACGAATTCCTGTACCGCGAGAAGAAGGACGAGGCGCCGTTCTACGCCATCGTCAAGGAAGTGACCGGCAAGACGGCGCTGCTTTCCACGCTGAAGGACTACAGCCACGCCAAGAACAGCGTGTGGGGCATCACCGCTCGCAATCGCGAGCAGAATTTCGCGCTGAACCTGCTGATGAATCCCGAAGTCGACTTCATCACGCTGCTGGGCCAGGCCGGCACCGGCAAGACGCTGCTCACGCTCGCAGCCGGACTGATGCTCACACTAGAGTTCAAGGTCTACACCGAGATCATCATGACGCGGGTCACGGTGCCGGTGGGCGAGGACATCGGCTTCCTGCCCGGCACCGAGGAAGAAAAGATGAACCCGTGGATGGGCGCGCTGGAGGACAACCTCGACGTGCTGAACAAGACGGACGACGAGGCCGGCGAATGGGGCCGCGCTGCGACGCGCGACCTGATCCGGTCACGCATCAAGGTGAAGAGCCTGAACTTCATGCGCGGGCGCACGTTCATCAACAAGTTCCTGATCATCGACGAGGCACAGAACCTGACGCCCAAGCAGATGAAGACACTGATCACGCGGGCTGGTCCCGGCACCAAGGTCGTGTGCCTCGGCAACATCGCGCAGATCGACACGCCGTACCTCACCGAAGGCAGCTCCGGCCTTACCTACGTGGTGGACCGGTTCAAGGGATGGTCGCATTCGGGCCACGTGACGCTGCAGCGCGGCGAACGCTCCCGGTTGGCCGACCACGCGGCGGAAGTGCTCTAGGGCTTCCCGGAAAAACGCCCCGTAACCCTGTCATCCGCCTGTCGCGCGGGTGACAGGCTGCCGGGCCGGCGGCGCTACAATGGCCTCCCCGTACCGCCAGCGCGGCGCCTTCCGCCGCAGGTGCGCGGGCATCCTGTCGAATGGACTCACTGCCAGCGCTCGAAGCCGCGGTCACGACCGCCATTAATCCGGTAGCGAGGGTCCGCGCGCTGACCGCGCTGTCCACCGAACTGGCGCGTACCGGCCATGCCCGCAGCGCCTACGCCCACGCGCAGGAAGCGCGTGAACTGGCCGCCCGGGCCGGTGATCCGCAGCTCGATGCCGAAACGCGGCACGCCGTGGCGCGCTGCTACTTCTATCTCGCGGATTTCATGCCGGCGCTGGAGCTTCTGCTCGAAGCCGCGCAGCTCTACGACGATTGCGGCGACCTGGCGGGCGCTGCCACGGCGTTTGCCGGCGTGGGCCTGTGCCAGCACCGGCTGGGGGCGCATGACGACGCCGTGTCATCGCTGCTGCGCGCGCTCGATTCGGCCCGGACGCAGAAGCTCGGCACGCTCGAGATCAACATCCACAACTCGCTCGGGTCAGCGTTGATCGGTGCCCGGCGGATGGACGAGGCCGAGAAGTTCCTGGCGGCCGGCATCGATCTGGCCCGGGCCAGCGGCAACGAAAGCCTGTTGACCAAGCTGCTGCTCAACCAGACGTCGCTCGCCAAGGAGCGCGGCCTCAAACTGCGCGACACCGATCCCGCCGCCGCGCGCGTTGAATTCGAGCAAGGCTTGGGACAGGCCACACAGGCGATGACACTGGCCCGCCAGCTGAAGAATGGCCCGGATGAAGCGCACTGCATTGCGCATTCCGGCACCATGCTGCGATTGCTCGAACGATACAACGACGCGGAGACGGCCCTGTCGCAAGCACTTGCAATGGGCGCCACGCTGAACGAGCCCTACCTGCAAGCCGGGATGATGCGCGAGCGCGGCGCGCTGCTGGCCGACACCAACCGGTTGCCGGAAGCCACGCAGTGCCTGGAAGAGGCGGTCGCACTGGCGCGGCGCCTGGGCACGCAGGAGATGCTGGCCGACGCCTGCGCCGTGCTTTCGTCGGTGCTGGAGAAAAGCGGCGACCTGGCAGGCGCACTGGCGCTCTTCAAGGAGTTCCACGCGGTCCGCGAAAGCGAGCTCGCCGGCTCGCGCCGCCATGCGGCCAATGCGATGCAGCTGTGGCTCGACTTCCAGGATGCCTCGCGGCGCGCCACGCAGTATCGCGCGCAGGCGGAAAGCCTCGCCGCCGATCACGCAGCGCTGACCAAGGAAGCCAAGGTGCTCACCGAAGTCTCGCAGCACGATCCGCTGACCGGTCTCCTCAACCGCCGGGGCCTCGACGCGCGCATCGGCGCGCTGGTGGCGGCCAGCGAGGTGAACGACGTGCCGCTGACCATCGCGCTGATCGACGTCGATCTCTTCAAGCGGATCAACGATACGTATTCGCATACGGTGGGCGATACGGTATTGCGCCGCGTGGCTCAATTCATCCGCTCGCATTGCCGCCAGAACGACCTGCCGGTGCGGTATGGCGGCGACGAGTTCCTGCTGGTACTGGCCGACGTGGACGAAAAGCGCGCGTTGCCCATACTGCAACGCCTGAAGCGCGCGTGCGACGCCTACGCATGGGTCAACGAGGTGGCAGCGGGGCTGAAGGTGACGCTGTCCATCGGCGTGGCCACGCGTCCTCGCGGCGGCACCATCGCCGACACAATCGCCAAGGCTGACCACGCGCTCTATCAGGCCAAGGCCGGCGGCCGCGACCGCATTACCGCCAAAGGCTGATCATCATGGGCTGACATAGGCGAGGCCTGTAGGCGAGGCTTCAGCCTCGCGCACAACCCGCCGCCGCGTCGCGCGAGGCTAAAGCCGCGCCTACACCGCACAACCCGCCGTTTCGTCGCGCGAGGCTGAAGCCTCGCCTACAGGCCTTGCCTACAACATACCGTCAATACCACGTGTCGTGCTGGCGATCGGGCAATTCGCGGTCGTACTTCTCGCCGTCGATCTGCGCTTCGGTGATCGCTTCCAGGATCCGGCCCGGCGTAGGAATCGAATCCGTGGGTTCAGGGACAGGTGCGTCGACTCGGGGTCACGCGGTCCACGCCAGCAACATGTCGCGCAGCGTGGTCTCGAAGGGAATGGCCGATGGCGCGCCGATCAACGCATGCAATCGCGCCGTCGATCCCACCATCTGCTGCGCTTCACCAACGCGCACGAACTGCGGATTGACGCGGATCTCCATGGTGCGGCCGGTGATGCCTTCCAGTGCCGTCACGATCGACCGGATCGTGCGACCCGTGCCCGAGCAGATGTTGACCACCTGCCCGGCCGTGGCCGGCGTCGACACGAGGCGCGCGTACATCTCGACCACCGACCGCACATCGAGGAAGTCGCGCGTCACATCGACGTTGCCAAGCTCGATGACGGACGCGCCTTCCGCGAAGTGCCGCACGATCTTCGGAACCAAATACGGCTCGCGCTGCCCGGGGCCCGTGTAGTTGAACGGCCGCACGACCGTGATCGGCAGCGTGCGCTGGAACAGTCGCGCCATCTGTTCCATCGCCAACTTGCTGACCGCATAGTGCGACCCCGGATTCGGCGGAGAATCCTCGTCGATCGACGGTGAATCCACCGCACCGTAGACGGTGGCAGTACTGGCCAGCAGCACGCCGCCGCGACCATGGCCCAGTTCGGCGAGCACATCGAGCAGCGTCAGCGAACCTTCGAGATTGGTCCGGTAGATCTCGTCGACACGCGCATGGCCGGGAAACGCGATGGCCGCCAGGTGCACGACGCGATCCGGCGCCACCGCGCCAATGGCCGACTGCATCGACGTGCGGTCGAGCAGATTGGCACGGACTTCGTCCGCGTTGGCGGGCGCATGCTCGGTGAGCCCGATGACGCGGTGCCCACGCTCGCGCAGCAGCGCGCAGAGATACTGGCCGGTGAAGCCGCCGGCGCCGGTGACAAGAATCCGTTCAGTAGGAGACGCCACGTTCCACGCGGGCCAGGTCCGCCGCCACCATCAGCCGGCACAATTCTTCCAGCGGCGTCGTCGCGGCCCAGCCCAGTTCGCGCAATGCCTTGTCCGGGTCGCCCAGCAACTGCTCCACTTCGGCCGGGCGATAGAACGCCGGATTGATGCGGACGCGCGTGGTACCCGTACGCGTATCGACGCCCGTTTCTTCCACGCCTTCGCCTTTCCAGGCCAGCGGAATCTGCGCGGCTTCAAACGCCAGCTCCACGAAGCGCCGCACCGGCTGCATCCGCCCGGTGGCCAGCACATAGGTGTCAGGCTCCTTCTGCTGCAGCATCCGCCACATGCCGTCGACGTATTCACCGGCAAAGCCCCAGTCGCGCTGCGCATCCATGTTGCCGAGTTCCAGCGCATCGAGCTTGCCATGCGCAATCCGCGCCACGGCATCGGTCACCTTGCGCGTGACAAATTCACGGCCTCGCAACGGGGACTCGTGGTTGAAGAGAATGCCGCTGGCGCCGAAGATGCCGTATGACTCGCGGTAGTTGACGGTGGACCAGTGCGCGAAAAGCTTGGCCACGCCATACGGGCTGCGCGGGTAGAACGGCGTGCGCTCGCTTTGCGGCACTTCCTGCACGCGCCCGAACATTTCCGACGTGCTGGCCTGGTAGAAGCGGATCGTCGGATCGACAATGCGGATGGCTTCGAGCAGGTTCAACACGCCTAAGCCGGTAATCATGCCGGTGTTGACCGGCTGGTCGAAGGACACCGCGACAAAGCTTTGCGCCGCCAGGTTATAGACCTCCTGCGGCTGCGCTTTTTCCAGCAGGCGAATGCCTGAACCCGCGTCGAGGAGATCGAACTCCACCAGGTGCAGGCGTTCGTGCCCGGCGATGCCAAGCTCCTCGATGCGCCAGAAATTGACGGAACTGCCGCGGCGAAAGGTGCCGAAGACGCGGTAGCCCTTGTCGAGAAGTAGACGGGCGAGATAGGCGCCGTCCTGGCCAGTAATGCCGGTGACGACGGCGGTGCGTTGGGGTTGGGTGGTCATTGCAGGTCGGGTTCGTTGGTAGGCGGCAGCAAGGCCATGCCGGCGGGCGCAGGCCCGGGGCGAATTACACCACATTGGCGCGTTGCCGCCCGAGCTACGGTGCACCGGGACGGTCGCGCGGTACCAGCTTCAGGGAGTCCTCGAGCGTTCCCGCACGCTGGCAGCCATCAGCAACCGAGCCATCATGCGTGGCCTTCCAGCGCCCGGGCTGCCGCGGCCTGCGCGTGGAGGGCGGTGGTGTCGTACAACGGTACCGTCGCATCGGCGGGACCGACCAGCAACGAAATCTCCGTGCAGCCGAGGATGACGGCCTGCGCCCCCTTGTCTACCAGGCGCGCGATGATGGCGCGATAAGCGTCGCGCGACGCCGCGTTCACCACCCCCATGCACAGTTCATCGTAGATGATCCGGTGCACGGTCTCGCGGTCGGCCGAATCAGGCACCAGCACGGTCATGCCGTGGGTGGCCTCCATCCGGCCGCGATAAAAATCCTGCTCCATCGTGAACCGCGTGCCCAGCAACCCGACCGTCGTGACGCCGTCGGACTTGATCGCGCGCGCGGTCGGGTCCGCGATATGCAGCAACGGAATCGTCACTGCGGCCTCGATGGCCGGGGCCACCTTGTGCATCGTGTTCGTGCCCAGCACCAGAAAGTCCGCGCCCGCTCGCGCCAGTGCCTGTGCCGCTTCCGCCAGCAGCGCACCCGCTTCATCCCAGCGGCCCGCGTGTTGCAATTGCTCGATGTCATGGAAGTCGACGCTGTAGACGATCACGCGCGCCGAGTGCAGGCCGCCAAGGCGCGCGCGTATGGCTTCGTTGATGTGCCGGTAATAGGTAACTGTCGAGTCCCAGCTCATGCCGCCGATGAGGCCGATGGTCTTCATCGGCTAGGTGCTGGCGCGTCGCTGCCGCCACTTCTGGATCAGCAAAGGCAGCAGGACGCCGAGGACGACGATCGACAGGTAGACCAGGTACTGGACGACGCCGTCGATCGGGCCGAGGGCGAGATTGGGGCGCATGGGGTCAATTACCCTTCGCTGCCTTGACCATGGCCAACAGTTGGTCCAGCACCTTCCACGGCACCGGCGTGAACCATTGCTTGATCAGTTCCGGCGTGGTCCAGGCTTTCCAGACGGCCTCGGGCACGATGTCGATGGTGCGTTCGAAGACCAGGTCGAGCGTGGGATTGGGGGTATGAGTGATAGGCAGGAGCATCCAGGCATTTCCTTGGCAGGGTTTGTTCAATTTACGCTGGAGATCTCTTGGCGTCTGGGTCTTCGAGTTCCGGCACCTCATCGGTCCAGTAGTCCAGATGATGATCCGTACGCGTCATGTGCCGCAACCCACCGCCGAACGACCCGATCTTCTTCGAATCCGGGTATTCACAGACTTCCGCCGGGTACATCGTGCTGACGGAAAGATAGGCAAGGTCAGCGTCCGAGTCGTTGATGATCTGGTGCGCGGTTTCCGGGCCACCCGTGGGGCAGCAGATCACATCACCGGCGCGGATCTTCCGCGTCTCGTTGCCGTAGCGCAACGTACCCATGCCCTTCACGATGAAGAACATCTCCTCTTCCGCGCGATGGCTGTGGAACGGGCATGAGCGCTTCCCTGGCGGCACGACGTCGTAGGAGTACCCCAGGTCCTTCGCGCCCAGCAGCGGGCCGATGCGCTCGGCATTGCACTCGAACGTGTCACCCTTGGTGAAGTGTTCGAGCTTCAGCGCGTCGATGTTGACGACCCTTGAATCGATGACGCTCATTGCACTTCTCCTCGAATGTTTGAACCCGCGCCCGATCTTGGTCCGGCTCCTTCACGTAACCCTATAACGAATGACAATGCTGCAACAACCTAACCGGCGTGACGGTATGTTCCGGCGCCATGCGGGGCCGCCCGGAACGCCGGCAGTGCCTCCACCTCTGCCGCAAACTTGCCCAGTGCCGGACAGTTGGCCGCCGGAACCACACCCGGCATGACATCGTGTGTGAAGTGCCACGCGACCGCCACTGTTATACCTGCCTGGTCGATCGTTTCGGTGGTTGCGCCAAGCGGACGCGCCGACACTTCGGCTTCCAGCGCAGCATAGGCCGCCAGGACCTGACCGGTGACGCGGGTCAACCAGGGTTGGTGCTGCTTGTCGACGGGTCGCAATTCACGTTCGTAGTAGTGCACGTCAGGGATCGCCGTGGGCATCAGCGTTTTGCGGGGACGCGCCAGTGCCTCCGCGTACTCAAGAATCAGCGTCGAGTCCATCAGCACATCACCGTTGTCACAGATCAGCGACGGCGCCTTCACGACCGGATTGATCTTCTGGAATTGCTCGAAGGTCCGGAACACGGAAACCGACTCATGCTCGAACCGATCTTGAATGGTCCGTCACCAAGCCTGGAGAGGTCCATAGGTTGGACGTTCTCGAAGTCGATGTGAATGTGGTTGGTTCTCATGGAGGGGCGCCCCAACCGCCGCAATGCATTTCGAATCAACCGTTGGTTGAGACGTTCGCCCAGGTGGGCTCGACAGCTACGTCTGGAAAATTGAGCTCGATGGTCAGCCCATCGGGGTCCGTAACGAAGATCTGGAACAACTGGATCTGGGCGAAATACCGACTGCGTGACGGCAGCCCTGCCTTGCCGAAGCGCTGGGAGAATTTCTCCGGCTCCGTCGCGAGAAACGCAATGTGGTCGACGACGCCGGAATTGTCGCGGGCCGACTGCGAGGTCGTGCCGAAGTAAAAGACGTCGGAATCCGCAATGCCATCGAGCCCCATGTGCACCTGGATCTTGCCGTTGACACCAAGCCAGTAACCCGGGAACGGGAAATTCGGCCGCGCCATTTCCTCGAAGCCGAGGATGTCGCAGTAGAAGTGCCGGGAACGCTCCAGATCCTTCGACCGGACGAAATAATGGTTGAGTTCGGTCAATGGCATGGCGGTCTTGGAGCTGGAGCGCGGGGAACGATCATAAACCCGGACGGGCATCGGGGGGCGATGGTGGTGGTTGCGCGCCAGGTGGTGCCGGGGTGATCCCTGCGCCAACCCCTGCTCATCGCCTAATTCATCGGGCCCGGCATGCGGGTGAGCACAGCGGCCATTCGATCGCTCACCGTCATGTCGCCCTCCAGTTCAAGGATCGGACAGTGGCGTTCGCGCAACCACGCCCGATGTTTCGCCAGGCTGCGCCCCTCCTTCGGTCCCACATCGTAGTGCGCTGCCCACTCCAGGAACTCGGGGTCCGCGTGGCCCAATTTCTCGATCTCGCGCTTCCGCAGACGCTTGACCCGGATCGATGCATCCAGATAGAGGAAGACGACCAGGTCGAAGGAGTCCTCGATCTCGCTGCCCCAATTCATTACCGATCCAGAGAGGATCGAGTTGCCGGCTTCGCACAGTGACGGCACGAGCAACGTCAGCCGTGAGGCCGGGTCGCGCTTGGCGGTGTAGGGTGGGACGGTTGGCAACCAGTAGAAATTACCGGCGTCGAAGTGCGCGACGCACAGGTGATTGGCCAACGCCGTGCCCAGCGTGGAAGTTCCGGAACCGGAGGCGCCGGTGATGTGGACGCGCATCGCTAGCACCACTGCTGTTCACATGGAATGCCGTCGTTGTCGCCATCCATCTGCGTTCCCGGGCAGCTCTTCAGGAAGAACGTCGCCTCGGCGCAGGACCTCATCTGCGAGCAATACTTTCGGTCATCACATTGGAAGTTGGTTGTGGGTGCCGGTACAGTGACCGGACTTTCAGCGTGCATGGGGGCGGCATCATCGACAACTGGAACGTAATCCCGGTTGCGCGAATATTGGTTGAATCCGTAGATGCCAACGGCGATCATGATCACAAGTGAAGCTATGCGCCCCAGCAGGCCTCCCTTCCTTCGTGGCGCTGCGTATTCGCGCGGCCTTACGCAGACGGTGCCGGCGCGCGCGGGACGCGATACGGACTTCGCGCGCTTCTTTCCATTCGCGTCGGTTTCGATTTCGAAAAAAAGCAGCTCCCCGACCTTCGGCCGCTCACCGTCCTTGGGAAAGGCCGAAATGTGTATGAATATTTCCTGACCGCCGACGGTGGGCGTGATGAATCCGAACCCGCGGTCGTCATTCCACTTGGTGAGCAAGCCGTCGATGGGCATCGTGGGGCTACCGTAATGGTCAACCTACGGGTACTTGGCGGCAGGGCCCGTTGGTTGGCGCAATGAACTCGCCTTGCCGCAATCTTCCAATTCAGAATTCACTCGCCCTTTGAGTCACGTTTGACCCCAATGCGCTCGCCCTGCTCTGACGGCTTGCTGCCGTCAGGTGGCTAACGAACCAAGGTAACCGCCGGCCCGCCAAGCGGGCACAGCCCCGCGAGCGGGGCGTCCGCGTTGAACCAGTGGTTCACCGTGGTCTTGCGAAAATCAAGGGTCGCCCCGCGCATAAGCAGTGACTGAGCTTCCGCCACCATGGCGTCGACAATGCTAGCTGCACTTCCGCGATCATGAATGATTCCTACGCATTCGCCAACAACAGTGACGACTATATCGAGGTCCTGCCGCAGTCGTGCTTCCGCGTAAGTCTCGGCCAGTGTTCCGAAAGATTGCGTAGCCTCCTCCTCGCGATGCGCCCACTGCTCGGTAAGTTTATTCCTACCAATCCGGAATGAGAATTCCTGGGGCCACGGTACTCCTCGCAGGGCGTCAATCGATCGCGTCCGGACCGTTTCATCGCCGGTAACGGACATCGCCCGATCCGTTGCAATGCGCGGGGTCAGAGCCTCTTCCGAAGCCCAGAATCTCGAACCGACCAATACGCCATCAGCACCGAGCATCAACGCCGCAGCGAGCCCGCGGCCGTCTGCAATTCCACCCGCCGCGAGCAGCAGTGTCGATGGCGAGTGTTTGACCAGATAATCGGCCATTTCCGGAACGAACGGCAGTGTCGAACGATCCCCACCATGGCCTCCCGCCTCCGTCCCTTGCGCGACGATTGCGATGGCACCCGCTCCGAGCGCCTGGTCCACGTGCCGCAAACACTGCACTTGGCAGACCAACCGGGCTCCACCGCTTCGGATGCGATCGGCAAAGGGCCGCGGGTCGCCAAACGAAAGAAATACAAATTCGGGCGAATAGCTCAGGGCTGTGTCGAGAACCCCGGGCGCCCGCTCCAGCGCCCATGTAATGAACCCGACACCGAATCGATGGCCTCGGACATGGTCCAGTTCTTGCCTGAGGTCTGGCTCACCTCCAAGAATACCGGCGTAGCACCACCAACTATTCCAAGTCCATCGGCTTTCGATACGGCGGCAGCCAGACATCCACCAGTTACGAGCGCCATCGGGGCACACACGATTGGATAAAGAATTCCCAAGGCTTCGGTCAATCGCGTTTTCAACTTGGATCTCCTTCTTTCGGCCACAGTGAAATCACATTGCCTTGGCTTGCTGCGTGACGCCGGCACGCCTGTCGAATGAGGTAACCGGCGCGCCACCCCGGCCGCTTACTGAGAACGAAGGCGTATATCGGCGCGTCCGATTTGAACGTGGGGCTAGGCTCCACTGCGTACGCTGACGTTGACATGCGTGCGTGGCTTTAGCTTAGAAAGCTGGACCTCTAGCTCCGGAACCAATGACAGCAGCGCGGGCAAGTCGTTGAAGAAACAATCCAACACCACCACTGCGATTGGAAGTTCAGTCAAATTTTGCCGATGCGGCAGATTCTTGTCTATCGTTACGAAAGCGTCGAAGTCCCGGGCGGCAAGGGCAAGGAGTTTGCCATTTTCGACACCAGATCAACCCATTTCAACAACAGTTCGAATCTGATGAGAGGGCAGCGTGCGTCGAAATCGGCTTGGTACCGACTCGTCAAGTAGAAGGCGCATCTGCGTATAGCCGCTCTCTCGCCGCTTCGAGTACCGCCACCGCCTTCTCTCGTTTAATCGAAGGAAAGTCTTCCAAGAAATCTTCAAGGGAAAAGCTTCCCTCGAGATAGTCAAAGAGATTCTGCACCGGAACACGCGTGCCGGTGAAGCAAAGCGCGCCACTCATGATTTTGCGGTCCCGACTGACTAGGGATGTTTCCAAGACGACCTCCTGCCCGACTAGTTTACGCCGCCCCTATTGGCCAGTGTTTCTGTTGGGCCTAACGTGGAGCTAAGGGGCGGCGCGCTTTTGCGCCGTCCCGCTTGAGCGCCGGGCTATGCGCTCTATTCCAATGGCAACTAACCAGTAAAATGCAAGCCAAGCAGCGGCTGAAAGAAGCCAACCGAAAAGATTTGGTGATGGCCACCCCCAGCCACTCAAGCCGTTATTTTCCAAAACAGGTAAACCGACATCCTGCAAGATATAGGGAACCATTAGCGCGGTAATACCGAAAGCTTCGAACGGCGTATCCCGAAAGATCGACGTGAAGACAACAAGCGCAAGAAGTAGAAGATGCAAAGAGACAAAAATAAACCAAATGAGTGGTGCGCGACGCTGTGTAAGCTTAGTCATAAGTGAGCCTAACGAAAGCAGGCTAAGCGGCTACCCGGCACGGTGGCGAAGCCATGCGCCTGTGGAGTCCGCTCGAGCGACGGCTTAGGCATCGTCATTGCGGACGCGCATGCTGCTGAACTAGGTAAGTCTCAGGAGCTCCGCCGTCTGTGGCGTTGACTCGTTTCTGGAAGTTTGCTTGCAGATTCACGTCAATCAGGAGCGAATCGAAATAAGCGCGCGAAGCGAAAAGAAGCGCAGCAAAGAGATCCTCTGCATTAAGAGTGACGTGGCCGACAGGTGACTTAAGATGTTGTCTCGAAGCATGAAAGGTCAAGCCGAAGTACGGGCCAGGATTGAACGAATGCACGATGGCATTGCGAAGTTCCCACAGTCGCTCTGCAAAAGGGCGATGATCCTCAGGGAAGTAGGTCTCTACGAATGCGCGGAAGCGTTCCCCTGATCGCCTGGTAGGCGCAAACAGTCCTGCAAGAGTGTCTGTTGCGCTCACGATCGCTAGGAACGCTAGATAGGCGCCATCTTCGTTTAAGAGGCGAGGAATTCCACCGACGTACATAGCGTCGAAGTGCTGACGATAACCATCAACTTCGTCGAGCAGCGTGGGGGTCATGGTGTTTACGATGCGTAACGTGGAATAGAGAGCCTAATAACTACCCGGCGAAGCAAAGTTCTCAAACCGAGTGTGCTCGCCCATAAACGTCAGCCGCACGGTTCCAATCGGCCCATTCCGCTGCTTGCCGATGATGATCTCCGCCGTACCCTTGTCCTGCGTTTCCGGGTTGTAAACTTCATCCCGGTAAATGAACAATATGACATCTGCATCCTGCTCGATCGCTCCCGATTCGCGCAGATCCGACATCACCGGCCGTTTATTCGGTCGCTGCTCCAGCGATCGATTCAACTGCGACAACGCCATCACCGGCACCTTCAGTTCCTTGGCGAGTGATTTCATTGCGCGCGAGATTTCGGAAATTTCGGTCGCACGATTCTCGCCCGTGGAATTGGCCTGCATCAGTTGGATGTAATCGACGATCACCAATCCCAACTGGCCGTATTGCTTGTGCAGGCGCCGCGCGCGCGAACGCACTTCAATCGCATTCAAAGCTGGCGTTTCATCAATCAGGATCGGCGCTTCATTGAGCCTCCCCAGCGCAGCGGACAACCGTTCCCAGTCATCGCCCTTCAAGCGTCCGGTACGCAACGCAAGCTGGTCGAGCCTGCCTACCGAGCCGATCAACCGCAGCGCCAGTTGCGATGCGCCCATTTCCATGGAGAACACCGCGACCGGCAACTTGAGATTCAGCGCGACGTGCTCGCCGATATTGACGGCCAGCGCAGTGTTGTGGGTCACGACGTAGTCGTCGGTGACATACAGCCGCGATGGATGCGTGACGGAAATGCACTGCACGGGCGCGACGCGCGTGGGTTCGACGGACGCAAACGTCGGTCGGCGCAGGCGCGTAAGGCCGGCTTTGGCATGCGTCTGCTTCTCCGACAACAGCAACAATGATTTGGGATCATGATGACCGATGTTGAGGACGTAGCTGTCGCGACCTTCGTGTCGCGCGCCATGCACGACAAAATGCGAGTGCTTGAGTCGTTGCGTACACCAGCCGCCCAACGACCGCACGAGCTCGGCGACATCATCGGCCAACTGCTTGCTGGTGGTGGCATACCGGATGCTGCCCCACTTCTCGACCCAGCCATCGGTGTCGAGCAGGCCTCGCAGCACGTCCAGGCGCTGCTCGCGTGACGCATCAAGATAAGGACGGGGAATGAACTTCTCGTGACTCAACTTCTTCCAAAGTCCAAGCTTCTCGATGGCTACACGCAATGGATTGGCGCGGACAGCGCCTCCAGCCCCATGGGCAGCCGCACGGTTCCAACGAACAATGCGCCAGTCGTAGGCGCCCTCATACGAAAGCTCAAGTTCAGGATCGAGCCGCTCATGGAGGCGTTCAAGCATCTCATCGGCCGCCGTCGAAAACTTCATCGATGCGCCGACAATTGAACCATCCCCCAGCAGCGCTCCCAACACCCACGGATCGACGGGCAACGTAGCGTCGCCACCAAACTGGCCATTCACCATGTCGACCCACAGTCGACCCTGATAGCGCTTGGCCTTCAGCTTGGCGGTGACCTGCTCGGTGGACAGGATGCGCGGCGCATCCCACATGCGGTAATGCACACGCCACAGATGCTCGGCGCAACACTCGGTCGAGCGGCCATCGGAAAACGTGACGCGATACACCTGCCGCTCGCCCTGTGGAAAGATGCCGCTGACTACCGACGGCGTGCCGTCGATCGATGCCAGCGCCTCGCCCACTACGAGCTCGCCCATCGGCTTCCAGCCGCGTGCGGTACGCACTCGCGCGTCGAGCGGCTGCGCTTTGCCCATCGACGGCCTGCCGGCAACAACCACAAGATCTCCCGGCTGCAAACCGGACGTCATCCGATCCAGGTCGGTAAACCCCGTCGCCACGCCGGTCACATCCGACGGATCATCCCGATTGAACAGTGCCTCGATCCGATCAACGACAGCAGGCAACAGCGATGACAACGATTGAAAATTCGCCGCGCCGCGCGAGCCCTGCTCGGCAATGTGCAGCACTTTGGCTTCGGCCTCGTCGAGGACGGCCTTGGCGCTCCGCCCCATCGGATTGAACGCAGAATCGGCGATCTCACCAGCCGTCGCGGCCAACTGCCGCAAGATGGAGCGCTCGCGCACGATCTGCGCGTAGTGCCGGATGTTGGCGGCAGTGGGGACGTTCTGAACCAGCGCCCCCAAATAGGCGAGCCCACCGACGTAATCGAGTTTCTCAATGGACAGCAACGCCTCGGACAGCGTGATCACATCCACCGGCTTGCCGTCGCTGTTGAGCTGCGTGATCTCGCGGTAGATGAGGCGATGGGCCTCGCTGTAGAAGTCGCTCTCGGATAACACGTCGCCGACGCGATCGGCGGCCTCGTTGTCGAGCAGCAGGCCGCCCAGAATGGACTGCTCCGCCTCCAGTGAATGGGGCGGGAGCTTCAGTGCTTCTAGTTGGGGGTCGTCGGGCACGGGCGCACTTTCATTGAAGATTTATTCTACTGCGGCGCGGGCCCACCGGACACACCAGCCGGCGCCGCCAAAAGAAAAAGCCGCGCCTTTTGGGCGCGGCTTTCGATGCTGCGGTGCTACCAGGCGGTGTTCAGCCCTGCGCCATATCGCCGATGACGTTCACGGTGATGTTGGCCACCACGTCATGGTGGGGTGCCACGACCAGCGGGAACTCGCCGACCTGCTTCAGCGGGCCGTCGGGCATCCGGACCATGGCCTTCTCGATCTCGATGCCTTGTGCCTTCAGCGCATCGACGATGTCGAAGTTGGTGACGGAGCCGAACAGTCGGCCATCGACGCCAGCCTTCTGCGTGATCTTGACGACGAGGCCTTCAAGCTTCGCGGCCACGCCCTGCGCCGTCACCAGCTTGGCGTTGGCAGCGGCTTCGAATTCAGTCCGCTTGCCTTCGATCAGCTTCAGGTTTTCGGGCGTGGCACGCTTGGCCTTGCCCTGGGGAATCAGGAAGTTGCGGGCAAAGCCGTTCTTGACCTTGACCACGTCACCCAGGTTGCCGATGTTGCCGACTTTCTCGAGGAGGATGATTTGCATGATCGCTCCTTAGTGACGGTCGGTGAACGGCAGCAGCGCCAGGAACTGGGCGCGCTTGATGGCGGTGCCGAGCTGGCGCTGCCACTTGGCCTTGGTGCCCGTGACGCGCGCCGGCATGATCTTGCCGTTTTCCTGCACGAAGTCCTTGAGGACATCGATGTCCTTGTAGTCGATCTCCGTGACCTTCTCCGCGGTGAAGCGGCAGAATTTGCGGCGCTTGAAGAGCGCATTGCCGCGGTCGCGTTTCTTGAGATCCTTCTTGCCTTTACCTTTACCTCTTCCAACTGGGCGGGGCATGGTGTGTCCTTTTGATCAATCGATGTGCGTAATGTGCAGCGCGACAGTGATTCCAGTCCGATAGCGGCGCGCGAGAAAACCCTCGCAGCGTATTTCGCCACCGACCGGTGTTCCGGCCAACCTCTTGGCTACGTCACCAAACGCCACCGCGAACACTTCGCAATCGACCTTTCGTTCACCACCGGCTTCGGCCTGCGTCGACTGGTGCAACAACGTGCAGTCGATGGCGGGGATGCCGGCAGGTGTGTAGCGAAGGTCGCCGCGCTGCGTCAGAGTGGCAGAGAGCGTAAGCCGGTTGGAACCGGACACGTCGGCTGCTGTTCGTCTCGTTGTCTTCGTGTTCAGTCAGCAGCTGCGGGAGCGGGCGCGGGCGCTGTCGCGATGGCAACTGAGGCCGGAGCTTCAGCGGCACGCGGAGCATCGCCATCGCGCGGAGTATCCCGGTTGGTGAGCGACTTGGCCTTCTCTTCCTTCATCATCGGCGACGGGGCAACCTTGGCTTCCCCGGTGGCGACGATCAGGTGCCGCAGCACTGCATCGTTGAACTTGAACGCGTGCTCGAGCTCGCCCAGGGTTTCCTGGTTGCACTCGATGTTCATCAGGACGTAGTGCGCCTTGTGCACTTTCTGGATCGGGTAGGCCAGTTGCCGGCGGCCCCAATCTTCGAGGCGGTGAATCAGGCCCTTGTGGCCCGTCACCATCGTGCGATACCGCTCGACCATCGCGGGCACTTGCTCGCTTTGGTCCGGGTGCACGATGAATACGATTTCGTAATGACGCATATGCAGAACACTCCTTTCGGTCGGTGGGTGGCAGCGCGCTTTTTTGCGTGTAGGCGCCTTGATGCGCTGCCGGCGGCCTCCCCGTCTGCGGCGGGTGAGGCAAGAGAGCCAGAGAGTATAGCCGGTTTTTCTTTACCGATCAAGACCATACGCCTTGAGCCCGTAGGCGAGGCTGCAGCCTCGCGGCCCGCCCCGTTGCGGTGAACAAGCGAGGCTGAAGCCTTCGCCTACCGCCTACCGCCTCTCGCCTACCGCCTCACCCACAGCGTTACCGCCAGTCCCCCGTTGCCTACGGCTCCCCGCCCAGCTTCCGCAGCGCCGCGGTGCGCTCGGGCTTGGGCAGCGCGGCCAGCGCCTTCACCCGACCGTAGAACCGGCCCATGTCCCCCCCTTCTTCGGCGAGCAGCGCCCGGAACGCAGGCACTTGGGCGGAATAGAGCGCCGTTGAGGCCAGGCTGGCGTTGTTGGCGCCACCTCCGGCATATCCGGCGAACCATCGTTCGTAGCCGGCCAACCCGGGCTCACCGGCCTTGGCGCGCTCATAGCCTTCGCGCATCCCAGCTAGCACTTCCGCTTTACGGGCGCGCTTTTCATCGTCCGTCGCGGCGCTGGCGTAGATGGCGGAGAGCTCAGCGCGCGCCTGTCGGGTCAGTTCGCGGAACGCGGTTCGTTGTTTCATGCTGCGGGCTCGGTACTGCTCCATGGGGGCGTCCCCTTCGGCCTTGAGCCAGCGGTCGAGCCCCGCCTCCTCCACCGCCACGGCAAAGGATTCGTTGAACGTCGTGTCATCCTTCACGTAGACGACCTGATGCGCCAGTTCATGGAAGATCATCCGCGCCACCTCGGGCTCGGGCCAGCGCACAAACGTGGAGAGCACCGGGTCGTCGAAATAGCCCAGCGTCGAATACGCCGGTACGCCGGTCACCGCGACGTCATCGCCGGCCGCACGCAGGCGATCCGCTTCCGCCTTCGCCTCGTCTTCGCGGAAGTAGCCGCGATAGTTGACGCACCCCGCGACCGGAAAACACCACTGCCGCGCCTGCAGCGACAGTTCGGGGGTCGCGAACACATTCCACACGACGAAAGGCCGGTCGAGGTCCGTGTACCGCGTGTAGCTCGCGTTGTCCGGCAAGGCGAGGTGGGTGGACGCGAACGCGCGCATCGCCTGCACGCGTTGCAGCCGGCGTTTGAGCGCAGCATCCGTTGTTTCGGCAATGACTTCGGGAATGGGCCTGGCCCGCGACACGACGTCAAGCTGGCCCGATGCGCTTTGCCAATAGTAGCCGGCGGACTCCATCGCGCCGCATCCGGCCAGCATCGACAGTGCCGCCGTGGCGAGCATGAACCGCATGTTCACGGGGTCAGGAATTTCGCGAGTCTCTCGACGCCATCACGAAGCTTCGCATCGTCGATCGTGTACGCGAAGCGCACATGCTCGTCGGCGCGATGGCGGCCGAAGTCGATGCCTGGCGTGATGGCAACACCCGCGCCTTCCAGCACGTCGCGGCAGAAGTGCCTGCTGTCGTGGCTCCACTTCGTGCAGTCGGCGTAGATGAAGAAGCCACCGGTGGGCGTCACGGGAATGCGAAAGCCCAGCGCGCGCAGCGCGGGCACCAGGTAATCGCGGCGCGCCTCGAACGCGCGGCGGCGTTCCTCCAGCAGCGCGAGCGTTGCGGGTTCGAAACACGCGAGCGCGGCGCGCTGCGATGGCGTAGCGGGCGAAATATAGAGGTTCTGCGCCAGCTTTTCGATGTCGCGCACGTAGCCTTCGGGTGCCACCACCCAACCCAGGCGCCAACCGGTCATGTTGAAGTACTTGGAAAAGCTCGAGATAACGAACGCATCGTCGGTCAGCGACAACACGCTCTGCGGGCGCTCGCCCGGCTTCCGGTCATAGGTCAGTCCCAGGTAGATTTCATCGACCACCAGTTGCCCACCGCGCACGGCCACCACGTCGACGATGCGTTGCATCTCATCGCGGGGAACAACGGTACCGGTGGGATTGGATGGCGATGCGATCAGCGCACCGCGCGTGCGCGGGGTCCACGCTTCTTCCAGCATGGCCGCGGTCAGTTGATAGTTGGCGTCCGGTCCGGACGGAATGCCCACGGCCTCGCCTTCCAGCACGCGGACGAAATGGCGGTTGCACGGATAACCCGGATCGGCCAGCAGGATCTGCTCGTCGCGATTGACGAGCAGTGCCACCACCAGCAGCAGCGCGGCGGAGGACCCCGCCGTGACGATCACGCGCTCGGGCGACACGTTGACGCCGTAGTGGTCGGCGTAGTGCTGCGCGATGGCGCGGCGCAACTCGGGCAGGCCCAGCGCGGACGTGTAATAGATGTCGCCATCGGCGATGGCCGTCTGCGCGGCAGCCAGCACCGGCGCGGGCGTGGGGAAATCGGGTTCGCCGATTTCCATGTGCACGATTGTGCGGCCTGCGGCTTCCAGCGCGCGGGCGGCCGTCTGCACTTCCATCACGTGGAAGGGTTCGATGTCCGCGACGCGCGCGGCGGTACGAATACGGGTATCCATCGAAAGGCGTAGTGTCTGCAATGCAAGGAAGGCGCTATCGTACCGCTTCTCCTTGGTTATTCGTTGCTGGAGGCTTCGCGTGGTGCAGCTTCGTCTCGTCGTGGTGGTGTTGGTGGTGGTGCTGGTGCTGGCCGGAGGATGGCTTGCGTCGCCAGCACACGCCCAGGTCTACAAGTGCGTGGATAACCGTCAGCAACCGGTCTACCAGGACAAGCCGTGCGCCGCCGGCACCGAGGTCCGCAATTTCGAAACCGACCCGCCCAACGTCTCCGTCATTCCCATGCGCCCCGTCCCCGGCGCCACCACGCGCTTGGTCGCACCACCGCGCGTCAAGTCCTCCGGTTCATCCAAGCCCGAAAAGGTCCGCGTCGGCGATCCCGGCGAGCGCCGGTACATTCATCCGGGCATGCACGAAGGCGAGGTGGTCGCGCGCATCGGCCCCGCGGACATGATCAGCGGCGGCAAGGGCCGCAAGGTGTCGCGCTGGACGTACATGCCGGTGGCCGGCGATCCGCAGACGCTCACCACCGTGGTGTTCGATACCGGCAAGGTGATCGAGGTCGAGCGCAAGGTGATGAAGTGAGGGCCCTCGTGCAGCGTGTACGCGAGGCTAACGTCACCGTGGAGTCGCAGGTCACGGGCGCGATCGGCCCCGGCCTTCTGGTGCTGGTCGGCGTGGCCGAAGGTGACACCGTGGACGATCAAACGTGGCTGGCTCACAAGATCGTGCAGTTGCGCATCTTTGCCGACGATGGCGGGTTGATGAATCGCAGCGTGCAGGACATCGGCGGCGACATCCTCGCGGTGTCGCAGTTCACGCTCTATGCATCCACGAAGAAGGGCAACCGGCCGTCGTACACGACCGCCGCGCGACCAGAGGTTGCACAGCCCGCGTTCGATGCGTTCGTCGGTTTGCTGGCGTCGGCGTTGGGAAAGCCGGTACCTACCGGGATTTTCGGCGCGCACATGGACGTGCGGCTGCACAACGATGGCCCGGTCACCATCTGGCTCGATTCACGCGCGCGAGAGTAACCGCGCGCGTTCCAACCTCCCTACCCTTCCAGCAAGCTCCGCAGCATCCACGCGTTCTTCTCATGGATCTGCATCCGCTGCGTCAGCAGGTCGGCGGTAGGTTCGTCGCTCGCCTTGTCCACGACGGGAAAGACCGAGCGCGCGGTCCGCACCACGGCTTCATTTCCTTCAACCAGCAGCTTCACCATCGCCTCGGCCTTGGGCTGGCCCGGGGTTTCCTTGATCGACGCCAGCTTTACGTATTCAGCGTAAGTGCCCGGTGCCGGGAAGCCCAGCGAACGGATGCGCTCGGCAATCAGGTCGTTGGCCAGCCACAATTCGTTGTACTGCGTCTCGAACATGAGATGAAGCGTGTTGAACATCGGCCCCGTCACGTTCCAATGAAAGTTGTGGGTCTTGAGATACAGCGTGTAATTGTCGGCCAGCAACCGGGACAGCCCCATCGCGATCAGCGCACGGTTTTTAGCGCTGATGCCGGTATCGATCAATGGCGCGCTGACCTTCTTCTCTTTCATGCCTGGCTCCCGCTGGTGGGGCGCCGCCTGCGCGGCGCCGGAATTGAATCAGGATAATCGCACAATCGTTGTATCGCGCCCAGCGAACGCCGCGAACGAGGACCACGGCGCGTCCCGCGTTCGCGACATCATTGCAGCTACGCGTTTTCCCGGTCGCCGCCAATGGCGAAGCGGCCCGGACCGAACGCCCACACCATCAGCATGCCGCCCATGATGGCTGCGTTCTTGAAAAATTCGTTTCGCTGCGTCATGACCTGCTCGGCGGGCACCGACCAAAAGGCGTGGAAGATCAGCGTGGTCGGGATCAGGAAGAGGAAGATGGCCATCGCCGCCCAGCGCGCACGATAGCCGAACAGCAGCAGCAGGCCACCGACCAACTCCACCGCAATGGCGCCAGCCGCCATCAACGGCGGGAACGGCATGCCTTTGCTCGCGATGTAGCCCACGGTGCCTTCGAAGCCGGCGATCTTGCCCCAGCCGCCGAGGATGAAAATGGCGGCCAGCAGGACACGGGCCACGAGTGCGGAGACGTCACGATTGGTATTCATCAAATTTCCTTGTTTGAATTGAGATTGTGATGAGAGATGCGCCGAAGCGCCTTGGACTCAGGGAAGATCGAACAGCAACACTTCGGCGTCGTGCCCATCGTACAGACGTACTTCGGATTCGTTCTCGATGCGGACCGCATCGCCGGTGCCAAGCGCCTGGCCATTCACGCTGATGCTACCCCGCGCCACGTGGACATAGGCACGGCGGCCGGCGGCAAGCGCGTGGCTCACGTGCTCCGCGCCGTCCAGCAGTGTCGCGAAAATGCGCGCGTCCTGATGCAACGCCACCGCACCGTCCTGGCCCGCTGGCGCCGCGATCAGCGCGAGACGTCCACGTTTCGCCTCGGCCGGCACGTTGGCCTGTTCATACGACGGCGCGATGCCGCGCGCGGCGGGCTCGATCCAGATCTGCAGGAAATGCACGCCCGACGACTTCGACGGGTTGAACTCGCTGTGCCGGACGCCACGACCGGCGCTCATCCGCTGGATATCGCCGGGGACGATGACGGAGCCCGTACCCATGCTGTCCTGGTGCGACAGCTCGCCTTCGAGCACGTACGAAATGATCTCCATGTCGCGGTGGCCGTGGGTGCCGAAGCCCATGCCGGGCTGCACACGGTCTTCGTTGATCACACGCAAAGGACCGAAACCCATGTGCCCAGCATCGTAGTAGTCACCAAACGAAAAGCTGTGGTGCGAATCGAGCCAGCCATGGTTGGCGTGGCCTCGGTCAGCGGCCAGTCGCAGCGTGATCATTCGAATCTCCTGTTGGTCGTCTGCAGCCTTCGCGACGCGTTGGCGACCGGGACATGAGCGAATGATAGGCTTGCCGAATTGGCGACATAAGTCTACAGTCGTGAACAAGTCATTCAAATTATTTGAATATGAAGATCTCACTCGACGCGCTGGCCGTGCTCGACGCCATCGACCGCCGGGGCAGCTTTGCCGCAGCCGCCGTCGAACTGGGGCGCGTGCCCTCCGCCATTACCTATACGATCCGCACGCTGGAAAACACGCTCGATGTGCTGCTCTTCGATCGGCGCGGCCACCGGGCCCAGTTGACGCCTGCGGGACGCACACTGCTCGAGGACGGCCGCCGGCTGCTGGCCGCGGCCAACGAGACCGAGGCCCGCGTCCGCCGCGTCGCCACGGGCTGGGAAACGGAACTGCGCGTCGCGGTGGATGTGCTGATCCCGTGGTCGCGGATCTTCCCGCTGGTGGCGGCGTTCTACGTCGAGTGCGCAGTCCGCCAATCGGCGCATACGCAGTTGCGGCTGTCGCGAGAAGTGCTGGGCGGATCGTGGGATGCACTGGCGGAAGGCCGCGCCGACTTCGTGATCGGCGCACCCGGCGAGCCGCCTCCGGGAGGCGGCTACAAACTGCGGGCGATGGCGGAAATGACCTCGCTCTTCGTCGTTGCACCGACGCATTGGCTGGCGCAGGCCCGCGAGCCACTGACCGAGGCCGACATCGCCGCGCATCGAGGCGTGGTGGCCGCCGACAGTTCGCGCCATCTGGCACCGCGCTCCATCGGCATCCTGTCGGGGCAAGACACGTTGACGGTGCCCGATCTCGATGCGAAGTTGGCGGCGCAGGTGGCGGTATTGGGCTGTGGCTACCTGCCCGCGCCGGTCGCGGCGGCTGACATTGCGGCGGGCCGACTCGTCATCAAGACCACGGATCTCCCACGCGCCTCGGCACGGGTGAGCGCGACGTGGCGCACGTTGCGCCCCGGCAATGCGCTGGCGTGGTGGATCGATGCGGTCACCCGAACCGACTGGAGTTTCCTGGCGATGGCGCCGACGTCATCGGCGACATCGCCACCGCCGGCGGCAGCGAAGGGCAAGCGCAAATCCGCGCGCACGCCAATCTGACACCGGTATGGCAAAACTGCTGCAGGCAAGGCTGCAGTGTCGCCTGCATGCGCACCGGGTTGCGGACCACTACAACTTGTACGCTGCCTTCGCGAAATCGTGCGCCAACCCGGGCGCGAGATCGAAGGCCTCGTCCTCGCCGATCTTGTACTCGACGACCAGCGTGGCCAAGAAGCGGCAATCCATGCGCCGCGCCACATCGTGCCGCGCGGGGATCGACATGAACGCTCGTGTGTCGTCGTTGAAGCCCACCGTGTTGTAGAAGCCGGCGGTCTCCGTCGTCTGCTCGCGAAAGCGCTGCATGCCCTCCGGGCTGTCGTGGAACCACCACGGAGGCCCGAGCTTCAGCGCCGGATAGTGGCCGGCCAGCGGCGCCAGCTCGCGTGCATAGGAAGTTTCGTCCAGCGTGAACAGGATCACCGTCAGGCGCGGGTCATTGCCGTATTTTTCCAGAAGCGGCCGCAGCGCGCGCACGTAGTCGGTGCAAGTCGGGATGTCCGCGCCCTTGTCGCGCCCGAATTGACGGAACACCACCGGGTTGTGATTGCGGAAGCTGCCCGGGTGAATCTGCAGCACCAGGCCATCGGCGAGGCTCATCTCCGCCATCTCGGTGAGGATCTGACCGCGGAAAGCCTCGGCTTCGGCAGCGGTGACCGTGCCTGAGAGCGCGCGGTCGAGCAGGCGCTGGCATTCGGCGGGCGTCAGGTCGCTGGTCTGCGCGGTCGGATGGCCGTGATCGGTGGAGGTCGCGCCCATCGTCTTGAAGAACGCGCGCCGGTTGCGATGCGCCGCGAGGTAGCCTGCCCACGTGGCGGTGTTCTCGCCGGTCAGCGCGCCGAACTGCGCGACGTTGACCGCGAAGCCTTCGAACTCCGGATCCGCCACGGGGTCGGGGCGGTAGGCCGTGACCACGCGGCCCTTCCATCCCGACGCGCGGATCTTCTGGTGCTGCAGCAACGGATCGAGCGGGGATTCCGTCGTTGCGATCACCTCGATGTTGAAGCGCTCGAACAAGGCGCGCGGCCGGAAGGCCGGTTGCGCAAGGCAATCGTTGATCCGATCGAAATAGCGATCAGCCGATTCGGACGTCAGGCGCTCGTCGATGCCGTACACGGTGTTGAACGCATGATCGAGCCACAACCGCGTAGGCGTGCCGCGGAACAGATGATAATGCGCCGCAAAGGTGTGCCAGATCTTGCGTGCATCGGTCTCCACCGGTCCGCCGTCGGCGCGGGAGATGCCCAGGTCCTCGAGGCGAACGCCCTGGCTGTAGAGCATCCGGAACACATAGTGGTCGGGCGTGATGAAGAGCGCGCTGGCGTTGGCGAACGGCGCGTCGTCGGCGAACCACTGCGGATCGGTGTGGCCGTGCGGACTCACGATTGGCAGGTCCTTGACCACCGCATAGAGCCGGCGCGCGACATCGCGCGTGGCGGGATCGGCGGGGAACAGGCGGTCGGGATGGAGATAGAGCGGGATCGGCATGGGTCGTGCCTGCAGCGTGTTGAATGGCGGAAGTGTGCGCCGGCGTGATGTTCAGCCGGCCGCGAGATGCCGCGCCAGCGTCGCTCGCGTGCCATCGCGCGCCAGCGCCACGACGTTGGCATGCACCGCTTCGCGAAACGCGTGATGGGCGGCGAGGTCCGCGCCGAACACATTCTTGAGATCGAGGAACGCGTCGGCGACGGCGGCAGGGTCGCCCTTCGCGTCGCGGACGATCGCCGCGTAGGTCGCGGCCAGCGGATCCTGGATGACGATGGGCGCACCCTTTTCATCGACGCCGCTGGCGTAGCGGATCCAGCCGGCCACGGCCAGCGCCAGGTGCCGCCACGATCCGCCTGCGCGCATCCGGTCGCGAACCGTGCCGAGCATGCGCTGCGGCAATTTTTGCGAGCCATCCATCGCGATCTGGTACGTCCGATGCGGCAACGCGCTGTTGCGAAAGCGCACCATCAATTGACCGCAATACGCAGGCAGGTCGATGCCGGGCGGCGGCGTCAGCGTGGGCACGACCTCGATGGCCATCTGCCGCTGCACCAGCAACGCGAGATCGGGATCGCTCGATGCCTGCCAGACATAGTCGTGACCCAGCATGAAACCGAGATAGGCCAGTGTGGAGTGGCTGCCGTTCAAGAGCCGCAGCTTCATCCACTCGAAGGGTTCGACGTCATCGACGAACTGCGCGCCTGCGCTATCCCAGGGTGGCCGGGGGCCGGCGAAGCGATTCTCGATGATCCACTGGCCGAAGGGCTCGGCTGACACGGGGGCGGTGTCGTGCACGCCCAGCAGCCGCTGCGCATCCGCCACATCGGCGGCGGTGGCAGCGGGCACGATGCGATCCACCATCGTGCACGGGAATGTCACGTTCTTGCGGATCCAGTCCGCCAGCGTGGGATCGCGCCGCTGCGCCAGCGCCAGCACCAGGTCTTCGACCAGGCGCCCGTTGTGCGGCAGATTGTCGCAGCAGACGAACGTCAGCGGACCGGCATCCGCCGCGCGGCGCGCCGCCAATCCGGCGACCACGATGCCCACGGCGGACTCCGGCGCTTCGGGGTGCGCAAGATCGTGGACGATGTCCGGGTGCGCGAAATTGAGCGAGCCGGTGGCCGGGTCGTGGCAGTACCCCTTCTCGGTCACCGTGGCAGTCACCACCATGATCTTGCGATCGGCGAACCGCGCGATGAGGCCGGCGCGATCCGCGCCGGCAAACAACGTTTCGCGCACGCTGCCGATCACGCGCGCTTCGATGCCCTTGCCTGAACGCGTCAGCAACGCGTAGAGACCATCCTGCGCGGCCAGCGGCTCCGTCGCGCGCGGCGTCTTGAGCGACACGCCGCAGATACCCCAGCGCGAATCCGCGCCCAGGATGTCGTCGGTGTACACCGCCTGGTGCGCCCGGTGAAACGCGCCCAGGCCGAGGTGCAGAATGCCGACATCGATGGCGCGCGGGTCAAAGCGCGGACGCCGAACCTCCGCGGGCAGGCCCGCGAGCGTGGCCAGGTTGAGCGATGTCGTCACGTCAGCTGTATCCGAAGAAGCGAGGCAGCCACATCGAGAACGCCGGGATGTAGGTCACGGCAAGCAGCGCCACCGTCAGCGCGCCAGCTTGACGGCCATCACGGTCGGGTAATCCTCCGGATGCACGCCGGCGGAACGATATTCCTTGGCGAGTGCCGGCATGCAGAAGGTGGCAGTCGCCAGCGCCGCGGCGATGCGGGTCAGTTGGGGTTTCATGGTGATGCTCCTCATGGGGTCAGGATATGGACTGCGTGTTGGCGTTGCGTTTGCGCAGGGGGGTCGCGCGGCGTGCGCCGTTCCCTGCTCCTGGCTGGGGGACGATGACGTCCCATTGCCGCTGAAACTCGCGTTCGACGCGCGAAATGTGCTTGTGCATGGCATCGCGCGCCGCGTCCGCATCGCGCTGTTCAAGCGCGTCGATGATCGCCGTGTGGTCGAGCAGCGCGCCGGCGCGCATCTTCTGCGTATGGAAGTAGGTTTCGATGCGCGACCAGAGCTTGCCGCGGCGCTGCTGCCACAGCCCCTGCACGACCAATGGCAACGAGCCATTGCCGGACGCGGCCGCAAGCCGCACGTGGAACTCGCGGTCGGCGGCGTCGCGCTTCGTGAAATCAGCGGCGTGGTTGCGCATGCGCTCGACCGTGGAGCGCATGGCCGAGAGGTCGGACTTTTTCGCGTGGCGCGCGGCCAGGGCGGCAATCTCGCCTTCGATGAAATGCCGCGCGGCCAGCAGGTCGAAAGGGCTCGGCCCCTCGTCGGTCTCCACCAGCACTTCCACGGCGCGCGGCTCGGCCACGAAGATGCCGGAGCCGACGCGCACCTCCACGCGGCCACCGATCTCGAGCGAGATGATGGCTTCGCGCACGGAAGTACGCGAGACGCCGAGCAACGTGGCCAGCTCGCGCTCCGCCGGCAGACGCGAGCCGGACGCAAACTCGCCGTTGTCGATCAGGGCGGCGATCTGGCCGGCAATCTGCCGGTAGAGGCGCAGCGGTTCGACCGTATGCAGGGGCACGGGGGTGTTTCCTCCTGGTGCTGCCTGCGGCCCTCTTTTATTTTGACCGCCTGCTTCGGGCGATCGGGGCCGCATGATTAGCGACCGGACTCTACCCGCCCGCAGGCGGAGTGGTCAAGTGGTCCAACCACCCGACCATCAGGTCAAGGATTGCGGAAGTGCCCCGACTTTCCGCCGAACTTTTCCACCACCCGCAAAGCGTCGATCCGCATCCCGCGGTCGGCGGCCTTGCACATGTCGTAAATGGTGAGGAGGCCCACGGCGGCGGCGGTGAGCGCCTCCATCTCGACCCCGGTGCGCGCCACTGTTTCAGCCGTCACCTCGATGGTCACCATCGAGTCCGCGTCATCCAGCACGAATTCCACAGCCACGCGCGTGAGCGGCAGCGGATGGCACAGCGGGATCAGGTCGGAGGTACGCTTCGACGCCTGGATGGCGGCGATCCGGGCGATGCCCAGCACATCGCCCTTCCGGGCGTCACCGGCGCGGATCAGCGCCAGCGTGGCAGGCAGCATGACGATGCGTCCGGCCGCCCGTGCGAGACGTCTGGTTACATCCTTGTCGCCCACGTCGACCATGTGCGCCTGTCCAACACGGTCGAAGTGGGTAAAATGCGTGCTGTCAGACGCGTGACGTCCCCCAGCACGGGACGTGGCGGAGAACGGTTTGGCGGCGGGCACCGCCGGCTTTCTTGACGTTGGGGCGCGCGCCACGGCGTGTACTCCGTTGAACTTGATCGAGCGAAGGCCATCTTAGCACCAGCGATGTGCACTCACGATCCCGACCAATACCTCACTTGAACGACATCTCCGCACCGTTGGCGTTGACGCCCCCAAGGCCCGCAATCGGCCGGCGGCTGCTCGCGCTGGCACTGGCCGTGACACTGGCCGCCGCGCCGATGTCCCCGCTCCCGGTCGTCCCCCACGCAATCGCACAAGGATTGCCGGAACTGGGCGATTCGTCGCAGGTGGCGCTGTCGCCCGCGCAGGAACGCAAGATCGGTGAACAGATCATGCGGCAGATCCGTGCACAGGGCGGATACCTCAACGACCCTGAGGTCAACGACTACCTGAATGAACTCGGGTACCGGATGATGGCCAGCACGCCCGATGTGAAGCAGGATTTCGAGTTCTTCGCGGTCCCGGACCCGCAGATCAACGCCTTCGCGCTGCCGGGGGGCTTCATCGGATTTCATACCGGCCTCATCCTGCTTGCCCAGAACGAATCCGAACTGGCCAGCGTGATGGCCCATGAAATCTCGCACGTCACGCAACGCCACATGTCGCGGATGGTGGCCAGCCAGAAAGATTCGATGCTGGTGTCGCTGGCCGGCCTGGCGCTGGCCATCCTCGCGGCCCGTGCCGGCGGCGTCAATTCACGCGACGGCGTGTCCGCAGTCATCGCGGGTTCCCAGGCGTTGATGATCCAGAACCAGCTCAACTTCACGCGCGAAAACGAATACGAAGCCGATCGCGTGGGTTTCCAGCGCCTGGTGGCAGCGGGTTTCGACCCCAACGGCGCGGCGGCCTTCATGCAGCGCCTGCAACGGTCCACACGTTTCGTCGAAGGCAACACGCCGTCGTACCTGCGCACCCACCCGATCTCCTATGAACGGATCGCCGAAGCCCAGGCGCGCGCGCAGGATGTGCCATACAAGCAGGTGCCCGATCCGCTCGACTTTCACCTGGTCCGCGCGTTGCTCAAGAGCTACCAGGGCGCATCGCGCGAGACGGTGGTGACGTTTGAAGTGGCGCTGCGCGACAAGCAGTACAACAACGAGATCGCCGAACGCTACGGACTGGTCGCCGCGTTGCTGCGTGACAAGAAGATCGCGCGTGCCAAGATCGAGATGGCGAAGCTCGAGAAGATCGCCCCGCCGCATCCGATGTTCGAGGCAATGGTCGGGCAGCTCCTGATGGCGTCGGAAGACTATCCGGCGGCCGCGGCGCGCTTCGAGGCTGCGCTGCTGCGCTATCCCAACAAGAAGCAGCTGATCTACGACTTCCCGGAAGCCCTGCTGAAGGCGAAGCGCCCGGCCGAGGCCTCCGCGTTTCTCGACCTGCAATTGAAGCGCTTCCCGGAAGACGGGCTGCTGCATCGCATCGCCGCGCGCGCCTACGCCGACCAGAACATGCGATTGAAGCAGCACGAGCACCAAGGCGAGTACTACGCGTGGGCCGGCAACCTGCCGCTGGCGGTCGACCAGTTCGAACTGGCGATCAAGGCCGGCGACGGCGACTTCTACCAGATCTCCGTGGTCGAGACGCGGTTGCGCAAGGTGCGCGCGGACATGGCAGAGCTGCAGCGCAGCGGCTACGGTCGCTCCGGTTGATCCCTCTCCCTGCTTCCGGTGATGCGCCACCCGAAAAGCGCAGCACCACACTCGTCCCGAACGAAAGTCATAGGTAACGCGGTTGGCAAATTCTCCTGTTCCTGCATGGCGCCGCTTCGGCGTGCCGCTGCTCGTACTGCTCGTGCTGGCTGGCGCGGGGTACGCCGCGTGGCGCCAGTTCGGCCCCGCGTCCAATGCGGTCGCATTCCGTTTCGCGAAAATCGAGCGCGGTGCCATCACGTCGGTCGTCTCCGCCTCGGGCACGCTCAATGCCGTCACCACGGTGCTGGTCGGCTCGCAGATCTCGGGCCAGATCAAGGAACTGAAGGTCGACTTCAATTCCGTCGTCAAGCAGGGCGACCTGCTTGCGCGCATTGATCCCGAGACCTACGAGATCCGCGTGCGCCAGGCCGAGGCCGACGTCGAAGCCGCGCGCACGTCGATGCTGCAGAAGCAGAGCGATGCCGCTGCGCAGCGGTCGCAGGCCTTGCGTGCGCGCATCACCTACGACGACGCCAAGCGCGACCTCGACCGCAAGCAGTCGCTGGTTGAAAAGGGCTTCATCTCCGGCGCGGAAGTCGACAAAGCCCGCTTCACCGAGCAAGGCATGAGCGAGGCCATCCGCACCGCAGATGCACAGACCAAGTCGGCGGAAGCCCAGATCGCCAACGCCGCGGCCGTGGTGAAGCAGCGCGAGGCCGCGCTGGCCGCGTCGCGCAACGATCTCGCCAAGACCGCCATCACGGCGCCGGTGGATGGCATCGTCATCTCGCGGCAGATCGACGCGGGCCAAACAGTGGCCGCGAGCCTCAACACGCCCACACTCTTCACGATCGCCCGCGACCTGCGCGAAATGCAGGTGGAAGTGGCGATCGACGAGTCGGACATTGGCAAGCTGAAGGCCGAGCAGCGCGTCACGTTCACGGTCGATGCGTTTGCCGGCAACACGTTCGAAGGCCGCGTGCGCCAGATCCGCAAGGCGGCGCAGACGGTGCAGAACGTCGTCACCTATACGGTGGTCGTGGACACGCCCAACGCCAACCTGCTGCTGGTCCCGGGCATGACCGCCAACGTGCGGATCATCGCCGACAACCGCGACAACGTGCTGAAGGTGCCCAATGCCGCATTGCGCTGGCGCCCCGCGGGCGCGGCAGCCGCCAAGGACGCCGCCACCCCCGCCGGTGGTGGCGGCGGTCCAGTGGGCGGCGGCGATGCGCAGGCGCGCCGGCTGAAGCTCGTCACGGATTTGAAGCTCGACGCCAGCCAGCAGGCGCGCCTCGACGAAATCTTCAATGAACTGCGCGGCCGGATGATGGAACTGCGTGAGGTGCCGGAGGCCGACCGCCGTGTGCGCGGCGAGCGCATCCGCGCCGATGTGCGGCAGAAGATCAACTCGATGCTCAACGACGAGCAGAAAAAGCAGTACGCGGAGATCGTCGCCTCGGAAACGGGCCGCGCGCCGACGGGAAGCGGCCGCGTATTCGTCACGGGTGCAGATGCAAAGCCGGTGGAAGTACGGCTGCGTCTGGGCCTCACCGACGGCAACGCCACCGAAGTCATCAGCGGCGACGTCAAGGAAGGCACCGAAGTGATCGTTGGCACGGTCGCTACCGGCGGCGCGGCCAGGTCCGGTCCAGCCGGCGGCGCGCCGCGCCTGCCCTTCTGACCGGCACGTGCAATGGCACTGATCGAGACACGACAACTCACCAAGGTCTATCACTTGGGCGAGACGGAGGTCCGCGCGCTGGCCGGCGTATCGATCGACGTGGCCGAGGGCGAGTTCGTCGCCGTGATGGGGCCCTCCGGTTCAGGCAAGTCCACGTTCATGAACCTGGTCGGCTGCCTCGATGTACCGACGTCGGGTGAATACCGCTTCAACGGCGAGGATGTCG
>Ga0335394_10000849_pt1 | contig 33472 bp, 32 predicted proteins | sample MAT03_FD_205741 | JGI IMG/M metagenome (GOLD analysis project Ga0335394, IMG submission 205741) | Freshwater microbial communities from Lake Fryxell liftoff mats and glacier meltwater in Antarctica - MAT-03 (spades assembly) (version 2) ...
GACTGGGGTTGTTGCTGACTCAGGCCGCACTGTTTACGCCGCTGCCGACTCAATTTCAGATTGTCGCGCCTTTACAGCCGACTGTTCCCGCCGGAATCGGCTCACCGGGGACGCTCCCGGCACCGACTCAATGCCAATATCTGCCTGCCGGAGGATTCGGTCAGCTTTATACCAGCGATACGACCTTAGCGGCACAACTGGGATGCCCTATCGGCGCACCGCCTGTCGCGGCTTCGCTGGCTGCCGCCGGACAAAGCTTCGAGCGTGGCGCAATGATCTACATCAATAATCCGCCCGGCGTGATTTATGTCCTCAACGGCGACGGCACGTTTCAGCGCTACGACGATACCTATGTCGATGGGGTTGATCCCGTCAACGGCGGACAGACACCACCGTCTGGCTTGCAAGAACCGCAGCGCGGATTCGGTAAAGTGTGGCGCACCAACGATCCGGTGCGGACGGCGCTCGGTTGGGCGACAAATAGCGAACAAGGGGCTACCGCTACCGTTCAGGACTTCGCGCAGGGACGGATGCTCTATCTGCCGATTCGGGGCGATATTTTGGTGCTGATTTACAGCGGCGGCAATCCTGCGGCGGGAACGTGGCGATCTGTCGCGGGGCAGTTTTAAGTGAGCAAGAAAGATACAAAAACGCCGCAAAATCCTAACACGCCCCTGCAATTTAATTATGTGCCTTATCCCTTATGGCGGCGGCACGTCCCGCTGCCTTTAAGACCACTCAAGCTGCTGGCGACTCGCTATCTCAGTCGCCATTATCCGGTGGCGGAAGATCGCACGCCGCCCAAAGATCCCCGCCGTATGGCGCGTTATCTCGATCACTTCCGGCTGATGTCCAGTCACAGCGTGGACGAACTTTCGCGCCTAATTGAGGAAAGCGAAGCGCGAATCGAGGATGCCACCTCTATAGCACTAGAGGCGACGGGCACATCGTCCGTGCAAGAAAAAAATAATCATCTGCCCATTCGCCTCCCTGCCCAATGGGAGACGAATCAAGGCATTTTGCTGAATTGGCCTATTTTGTATCCGCCGCTGTGGGAGCTTCACGCCCAGATGACGGAGGCCATCGCGCCTGTGGCTGAAGCCGTGATTACGATTCCCGCGCCGATGTGGGCGCACGCCGCCTGGATTTATCTGCGGCAGCGCGGCAAACTTTCCGACGACTCGCTGAAAAATGTGCGTTTTCTCGTTTTACCAACTGACGATATTTGGGTGCGCGATTATGGCCCGACGATTGGCCTCGATTCGGCTGGAAAGCGCGTGGTCGTCGATGCTATTTATGATCCGCTGCCGTTTTATCCGCAGGCGCGGGATGATTCGATGCCGCTGCGATTTGCCGCCCACGAAGGCTTTCTCAGCGTTGATTTAGCGCTGCATCACGAAGGCGGTAATTTGTGGACGGATGGCGCGGGGATGCTCATCATGACCGATCATCTGTTTTACACGAATCCGTATTATGATCGGGCGCGGATGGAAACCTTGCTGCACAGCACCTTCGCTTATGACAAACTCATCATCACGCCGCACATGGCAATTGAGCAGACCGGACATGTGGATTTGGTCGCCAAGCTGACGGACGCTCAAACGGTGCTGGTTTCCGCGCCGTGCGAACTGACTAGCGCCGGACGGCTGCGGGCAGTACGCGATCTTTTCCGTCACGAAACCAACGCGCACGGACAGCGGTATAATGTGATTGAGCTGCCCACGCCGCCTTTGTACTTCAACTTCTGGTATCCCATCCGGCGCAGTTATACCAACGCGCTGACCGTTAACGGGCGCGTCCTCGTGCCGACTTATGGGATTGAATGGGATGACGAAGCGCTCAAAATTTACGCCGAGGCCATGCCGAATCACGAAATTATCCCGATTGATTGCAAGGCGGGGGCGAATGGTGGCGGCGCAGTGCATTGTATGACGAAGGAGATTCCGGCGGGGAAATAAAACAGAGGGGCGAGTCATAACTCGCCCCTCTGTTAAAATTTATCGATTACGAGACAGTGCCGATTTTATTGGACCATCATCGCAGCGATTTCTTCGGGGATCAGGACAGCATCAATGATGTGTATCACGCCGTTGCTGGCGATGATGTCTGCTTGGATAACATTCGCGCCGTTGACGGTCACGCTGCCATCATCATTCACGATCACTTCCAGTTCGCTGCCCATCAAGTCAGCACCGGGAGCGCTCATTTCCATCGAGGGAGCCATCATGTCGCTCAGTTGGTCGGAAGTGACCACACCTTGCACCACATGATAGGTCAAGACGCGGGTGAGCAGTTCGGGATCAGCCAGCAGTGCTTCCAACGCGCCTTCAGGCAACGCGGCAAAAGCATCATTGGTCGGAGCGAAGACCGTCCACTGGGCATTGGGGTCAACCAACACATCCACCAAACCAGCAGCGGTAACAGCTTCGACCAACGTCGAAAGTTCGGGTGTTGCCACAGCCAAATCAACAATGGTTTGGTCTTGTGCGCTCGCTACGCCGACGAGCAAGGCGACGGCGACGAGCAGACAAGCCAATACAGATAGAAATTTATTTCTCATCGAAATCGGTGCGATATACCCCTGCCTTTAGGCATGGGGAGGTAAGCACCTTAATCCTTTCAATGGTAGCGGACGATAATCTCCGAAGGGAAAGGGAGATTTGCAGTTACCTGCTGGCTCTCCCTCAAAGCCTTCTCCGCTTGCGCGGGGTTAAGTTCACCTTGACAATGTTATGCGGTGGTTTGGCGTGAGCGGCACTGGCTTTTCCCAATCGCCTGTTTAACCACTCACGGCAGAGTTTGGAACTGGTGAAGCATCCCAAAGTGCCTGTCTATTCACCGCTAACGGAGTTCCCCGAAGAGAACCGAGTCTGGTAAGCATTAGGGCTTTTAAAAGCCCCCGCCTTTAGGCGTGGGGATGCTTACTACGTTTCTCCATACAGTTGAACGAATACAATAAGGCTCGGTAAAGAGATGTGGGGAAAAATGAACTTGAACCTATGACGTATGCTACGCTAGTCGTAAAAAAATTAGATTTATAAGTGACCGTATTCTTATGTTCTTTTTATTTTAATGCCCAAATTCTCCCTGAATCGATCACGCGCTCCTTATATTCCAATATAAATTCCAACTAAGCGCTACTTTTAATTTCCGCGAATTGGCATCTATTTGTCCAGTTATGTGCGTTCCGCCGAGAGCAGTGTACCAGTGTAAGGTGTGCGATAGAGGGTGTAGCGCTGCTCATGTTCAAAGGCATCAAACACATCTTTGGAGACGAGTAGTTCCACCTCGTCGATTCGAATCAGCATATTGACGACGCGACGTGTCACTGGCTTGACGACACGGACGAGATTGCCGCTGATGGCGTTTACTTTTCCGCCGCGAATATCGGCATTCAAGCGCAGCCAATAGCGTGCAAAAACGCCCGTGATAGCGGCGTTGCACAGCGTCACCCCGATGCCGAGCAGTGTGAGAATCCCATTGGACTGCTGCCGTCCGATGAAGATGAATCCGCTGGCGATAAATGCCCCTATGAACACCAAGCCCACGCCAGAAAGCGCCGCCCGCTGCCGCCGCACCCGCAGGCGATAATCCTGCATTTCGCTCAAGCGTCCTTCACGGTTAACTGCTAAATCATCGGGCGTAAAACCAATCGCCTGCGCTAGAGTGAGTGTCTGCATACAAATCCTTTTTTAAGCACCGAAACACGACAACCAGACAAAATGCTACTTAACCTGAGTTTCGGACAGTGTTTTCATTCTATCCCCACCCCTAAATCCCCTCCCCACTTCGTAGAGAGGGGACTTAAAGAACCATTGTGAACCGTTTTTCTCCCCTTCGCCATACAATGGAGAAGGGGTCGGGGGATGAGGACATCATAAAAGTTAATCAAAGTATGCTATCCAAAACTGAGGTTACTTACGAAGTGCTTCGATCAGGCAAATCGGTTTCACTGCCGGGCTGCGTCTGCGATGGAACGGGTGGCGTTGACCGGGGCGTGTCTTGGTGAATGTGCTGCTGCACCGCCTTTTGGCGCGGCGAGAGGTCTTCCTCCGGGACATCAACAGAAGCACGATCTAGCATGGCAGACACATTTTCGATATAAAGCGACTGGCTGGGGAACGCCACACTCAAGCCGAGTTCGCGCACAATATCCATAATTGCCAGGTTGATTTCTTCTTTTTCCGCCGTGAACTGTCCCCAGTCTGGCAGTTTAAGATAGGCGCGGACTAAGATGCTCAGGCCGCTTTCGCCAAAATCAATAAAGTAAACGACGATAGAATCTGGCTCAACCGTTTCGCGGACGCGCAGCATGTCACGGATGCGCTCCAACAGCAGGCGCAGATCATCGCTGCTGGCATCATAAGTAATCCGCAGAACAAAATCGAGGCGGCGCTTAGAGAGACTCGTCCAATTCAAAATCGCGCTGTTGGCGAGTTTGTTGTTGGGAACAGCGATCAGCGCTTGATCGAGCCGCCGCACTCGTGTGGAGCGCAAGCCGACACGCTCGACCACCCCTTCGACATCGGGCGTGACGATGTATTCGCCGACATCAAACGGGCGATCTCCGACAATCGCCATAAAGCCAAAGAGATTTGCCAGCGTATCCTGCGCCGCTAGGGAGAGCGCCAAGCCGCCTAAGCCAATTCCCGCCACCAAACCGCTGACATCGTAGCCCCATTCTTGAATCATAATGACAATACCGATCATAATCAGAATGAGTTTGCTGGATGTCCGAAAAAACGGCAGCAGACGATCTTCTACACGGAGTCCAGTCAAGACGACCAGGCGTGTACTACTCGGCGCGAACAGATCAATCATGCGATAGAGCAGCACCAGCAAGCCGACGATAACTAATGAGCGTGAAAAATGGCTCACGACCTGGCTAAAGCCGCCGCTGACCCCTAAGATACTCGCGATCAACTGGATAGCGAAGGCAATCAAGAAAATCCGCAGCGGTGGCAGGATGGCCTCGAACAATAGATCATCGCGCTCATTGGGGGTCTTTTTGACGATACGCCGCAGCGGACGGACGATCACCCATGACAGGATAAAGCGTAAGGCGATAATCAGCAGCAGCGCCAGCACTAACAGCAGCAACCGAGCGATAATTTCTTGCACTGCGTTTGGTAAATCGGCAAAAATCGGGATTTGATCGAGTAACATCGCTTATCCTAAATTTTCAATGAATCTACTCTATGTTGCCAGAGGAAAGGCTAATCCGCAACATTGGCGCTAGGCGAGAAAGCGCTTTTGTGCCAAAGTAAAAATCAGTCATTAGTTTTTAGTTGTTGGTGATTAGCCTTCCATTGGGGGCTTACAACCAGCGACAATATACACACAATTGAAAGCTAAAAAACGTGTCGCAGTATAGCCAACTTTTACGCCGTAACCCGGATTATGCGCGGCTGTGGTTCGCGCAGGTCGTGAGCCTGACAGGTGACTGGTTCAATGTTATCGCTCTGAATACCCTTGTCTCGCGCTATACCGATGGCTCTGGCCTTGCCATCAGTTTACTGCTGCTGGCGCGATTCGTGCCGCCGCTGGTGGTGGGGCCATTCGCCGGGGTACTGGTAGATCGTTTTGATCGCAAGCAGTTACTCATTTGGAGCAATGTTTTACGCGCCGTCGTGGTTTTGATGTTTTTGTTCGCAACCACACCGGGGACGGTGTGGCTGATTTATACGCTAACTGTGATTCAATTCATGCTTTCGGCGGTGTTCGAGCCGGGGCAATCCGCCATTACGCCGAGCCTGATTCATCGCGATGATTTAGTGACGGCGAACACTTTAGCCAGCGTTACTTGGTCGGTCATGCTGGCATTAGGTGCGGTAGTCGGCGGCGTGGTTTCTGCGATTTTCGGGCCAGCAGTTGCGCTTGTGGTGGATGCGATGACGTTTGCGGTGGCAGCGTGGCTGATTGTCCCGATAAAGCTCAATCCACCGCTCCCAACTTTAGAGATAGCGGAAGAAGTCAAGGAAGAATCTGGCAGCTTGATCGAAGGGCTGCGTTACGTGGTCGCGCATCCGGCGACGGCGGCGGTGCTGCTCGTGAAAGGGGGGAATAGCGTCGGTAATGTGGATACACTGGCAACCGTGATTGCCACGCAAATTTTCGTCCTCGGCGCGGATGGGCAGCTATCGCTCGGAATCATTTACAGCGTGTTCGGGCTGGGCGCGATTTTAGGGCCGCTGCTGGTGAATCGCTTTCATGACGGTTCGGTTAAACAGCTTCGGCGTTTGATAATCGTCGGGTTTATTTTTTCGACGTTGGGATGGCTGTTTTTGGGCAGCGCGTCGGTGTTTATTGTGGCGCTGATCGGTATGGGAATCCGGGCGATGGGCGGCTCGATGAATTGGACGTACAGCAGCGTCATCATCCAAAAGACCGTGCCGGATCGCTATTTGGGGCGGGTATTCTCGCTGGATTTCGCCGTATTCCAACTGGTCACAGTAGCGAGTACGATTGTGCATGGGGCGCTGGTAGATGCGCTCGGCGCGGAAAAAGTGCCGATGATCGCTTTATGGACGGCAATTGCCAGCGTGGCGCCGCTGCTGCTGTGGACGAGCATCCTGCCGCGTATGGAAGGGCGGGAACGGAGACGCGAAGCCGAACTCACACCAGCCGATTAAGGCTCAACAGCGAGCAGGCGGTCTTCATTTGCGCCACAGACATCGGGGTTTATTTGCTATCGTCTTTTTTCCAGTTTTGGAACACTTCTAAGAGGATTGTTTTTGCTTCAGGAGGAATAGCTTCTTCATGCAGTTTGCCAACAAGTTGGATGGTCTGCTGCATTTGATCGATATAGCCGCGACAGCCACGACAGACCGCCAGATGCGCGTTAAAACGGGCGCGATCTACTTCTGAAAGTGCGCCTTCCAGATAGTCCGTTACCAATTCAACTAAGCCTTGACACGATAGTTCCACGTTCATAACCTATACTAAGGATTAAGATAACTTTCCAACGACTGACGAACACGGGAGCGTGCGCGATGGAGCAGCACCCGTTGGTTAGTCTCCGTAATAGCCAAAACGTTACAGACTTCCTCAGAACCCCACTGCTCAATGTCGCGCAGGGTGATGACTTCGCGTTGCAGCGGTGATAAGGCCGCGATAGCACGATCAATATGGGCGCGTGTTTCTACCGAGAGGAGGCTATCTTCGGGAACTTCATCCCAGCGGCGCGGTATAGAAACCCATTCATAGCCGTGAGCATGGTCACTTGGATAAAAGCAATCAAGGTCTACACTCGGCTCATCCGCTTGATCTTCGTTATCCGAAGCAAATCCGATATAACGATTTTCCCGCTGTGCGAGGGTTTTCGCCCGATTAATCAGGATGCTGAAAATCCATGTTTTTAAAGCCGAGCGTCCCTCGAACTGTTTTAGGCCAAGCAGTACGCCGATCCATGTATCCTGTACCACTTCTTCCACTACTTGCGGGTCGGTTACATAAATGGCTGCGAGACGCGACAGCGCTGTATGATAGGCGCTGATGAGCACCTCAAAAGCCTGATTATCGCCCTGACGTAGGGCATCAATCAAACGCAAATCGTCCGCAAAGACTGGCAAAGACGAATTGGTTTCGGGAACAGTATCATTATCCATTATACGATTAAGCCGTTAGGATTGTTAATCGGAGGTTATAATAACATGCCCCGCGCAATAGTGGAAATTCCGGTAATGTTTTTGTGATTTTAGGGGTCTATTATGAGTAGGATCTCCTGGACGGATTTTAGGAAGCGGCGCGTGAAACGCATTTATCAGGCAGTTCGTGATTTTGGGCGGGATCGTTATATCGCGCACGCCGCGTTAGCGTTCTTCAGTTTGGAAGGCTATGTCGCAGCGATTCGTTATGCTCCCGATGCGGATATTGGCTATCATATGACGCTCGGTATGGGTTATGTGGCGCTGATTTTGATCGCATTGAGTCTGCTCATTGGCCCCTTTCGGCTGTTGTATAAACGCGCTAATCCGGTAAATGTTAATTTGCGGCGTGACGTGGGCATTTGGGCGGGACTGACCGGCTTGCTGCATGTGTTCTTTGGATTGCAATTACATAATCGCGGTAATTTACTGACCTATTTTTTTCGGTTTCATGAAGATGGCAGTATGACGCTTTTGCTCAATAATTTTGGCATCAGCAATGATGTCGGATTGATCGCAACGCTGATTTTAATCGCCCTGCTGGTGACAAGCAATAATCTCTCACTGCGAAAACTCAAAGGCCGCCGATGGAAAACGTTACAGCGTTTTAATTACGGTTTGTTCGTTTTAGTGGCGCTGCATACCTTTTTGTATCAGCAGGTCAGCAGACGGGAGCAGTTTTTCGTCACGGCGAGCATCCTTTTAACAGTCGTCGTTGTAGCGGGGCAGTTCGCGGGGCTGTTAATTTTTAAAGCACGACAGAAACGTCGGATGCACCGTCATATTCCAGCCCGGATTTAGTGGTAAAGGTAGTGTCTGGAAAGTAATTTGAAACCTTTGAACCACCAAGTCACCAAGAACACCAAGTTTTTGTCGGCTCTGAAAACACTTCAATTTCTTTGCGTTCTCTGCGTCTTTGCGTCGAATCTTCTGCTGTCTTAAAAACACTTCATCTTCTGTTAGGCTTTCACAAGAATTGAATGGCATTATAGAGAGGAGTCGAAAACTCGTGCTATAATTAAGCAATAAAAAAGATAGCTTTCATAAAAATTCACTTTAAGAGATAGGCTGCCTCCTATGATGACCGATAAGTTCAACCGTCCCCTGCGCGACCTGCGAATTTCCGTCACAGATCGCTGTAACTTCCGCTGCACCTACTGTATGCCTTCCGAGATTTTTGGCGAAAATTACACCTTTTTGCCGCGTAGTGAAATCCTGACTTTTGAGGAAATTACACGGTTAACGCGCATCCTCGTACAGTTGGGTGCGGTCAAAGTTCGGCTGACGGGCGGCGAACCGTTAGTGCGCGAGGAATTGGAAAAACTGGTCGCCATGTTGAACGACATCGACGGCGTAGACGATATGGCGCTGACGACGAATGCGTATCTGCTGCCACAAAAAGCGCAAGCCCTGCATGATGCCGGATTGCGGCGGGTGACGGTCAGCCTCGATTCGCTGGATGATGCCGTTTTCCGTAAGATGAATGGCGGACGGGCAGGCGTAAAACGCGTTCTCGAAGGAGTCGAAGCGGCAGAAAAAGTCGGCTTTGGCCCGATTAAGATCAACACGGTGGTGCAGCGCGGCGTAAACGATCATACGATTGTCGATCTGGCACGGTATTGTAAAGATCACGGCTATATCGTCCGGTTTATCGAATATATGGACGTGGGCAACCGCAACGGCTGGAAGTTAGATGAAGTTGTCCCGGCGGATGAAATCGTGGCGCTGATTGATGCCGCGCTGCCGCTGGAACAAATCGAGGCCAATTATCACGGCGAAGTCGCCCGTCGTTATCGTTTCCGCGATGGCGGCGGCGAAATCGGCTTGATTACGTCGGTGACTCAACCATTCTGCGGCGCATGTAACCGGATGCGGCTTTCGGCGGATGGCAAAATTTATACGTGTTTATTCGCCACTAAAGGCACGGATTTGCGCGATCCGATGCGAGCAGGCGCAAGTGATGACGAACTCGAACAAATCGTGCGTGCGACGTGGGGCAAACGGATTGATCGTTACTCCGAGATTCGCTCCAGCCTAACCGAGCCGCGTGAGCCGAAAGTCGAGATGTACACCATCGGCGGCTAAATCGGGCTGATTTTATTGGCGGTTTAGGCCATCACCTCGACATCAATGTTCCGCTAACAAAGAAATTCAATTTCTATACCGTGATCGCTGAATGCCTCTTTGAAATTGCCCCATTTCAAATCAACCGCTTGTAAGATCAGCGGTTTTTCAGGATGAGCCATGCAGACAGCGATGAATTTGCGATCTGCGAGATCAAATTCGGTCAAGCGGTCATCTAGGGGGAATTCATCAAATCCATTTTGTTCCTGATTAGGCGTAATCGCTATCCAGACACAGCGCCCAGTTGCCCAATTGACCAGTATCCACCGTATGAAAGCATCGCCAATACCGGGCTGGCCTTTCATGTTCAGATATTTTTTATACTCATCAAAAATGAGTTTCTGGTTATCCAAGGCTAAACGACCCTTTTTGATAATGTCGTTTAATCTTACCGCACAGGCCAATTTACATGCTGGTGTTGCCTGTTCTGATAGATTACCGTTAGCAACGATAGCGACATTCGTATCGACAATGTAGATCAAGCCTTCTTCGGCATTATCAGTCATGCTTGTTCCTGCATTTGTCTAACCGTAGCAGCCTCAACCATCGCTATTAAATCACCGGTTGCATCCCCAAAGAAATCCGGCGGCCAGTTGGTGATATTCCCAAAGGAATCAAGCTTTAGTGATTTGATTTCCGAGGCAGATTCACCCATTTCACAAAAATAAAGTGCTGTTTGTTCAGCAGTGATTTTCTGCTCAGCAATACGTCGCTGGAGGCGATGCAGAAGATATTCGCTATGGCTTTCAAAAATGATTTGAACATTCCGTTGGGTCGTAACTTCAACGAAGACATCAGCCAGAAATGCTTGCACGGCTGGATGAAGATGAATTTCCGGCTGCTCAAAAATGATAGTCGAATATTCTGGCGCGTAGTAACATAGGACGAGAACAGGCAGCACCTGCGACACACCGAAACCAACATCAGTAATAAGCACTTCTGAACTATGTTTCGTCTTTTTAATGCGAAGTTCATACTCTTTACGGTTAGGCGCAATCGCTTTCAATTCAAAAGAATGAATAAGCCCCATCTGCTGCAACCAATCCCCGATACGCTGTTCAATTGAAACATGTTTCTTTCTTTTATTACCTTCAAGACGATAACTGATTTTAACATCTCTAGCACGGGCAGAAAGCAAAGCAGCAACCGCTTCTTCTCCTTTTTTCCCTACACCGTCTGGGCTTGTACCTGCGTAAAGATAATCGCGCTGCGGATAATCACGCAGTGGGCCGAGATAAAATACATTCGATAACATTTGCTCAAATGCCAACGGGAAATCCGCCAGAAAGCCAGTGTTTTGAAAGTACCCGAATGCTTCGTCAGGGAAGCCGTAGCATTTAACAGGAGGTGGTAAGGGCCATACACGTCCCGGTGAACGTTTTGGTTGAAAGGTTTTTGTAGTTAGTTCATATTTCTCGGGTTTATTTGGTTGCTGCTGCATTCCAAAATTATCGTCGTCAAACGCATAAAGAAAATGTTGCAGGTGTAGCAAATCATTTTTTTCGTGAATGGCAATTTTGCACGATAATCTATTGATGGAATAGAGTGCCTTTCCTTGTGTTTCTGGATTTTCGATAGTTAATGGTTCATGAAGTGTCCATGAGGCAGATAATTCTAGCTGTGCCTCGCGCTGATGTTTGTGAATTACGTCGTAAAATGTCCCTAGATCGACTAAGGAACTTTTGTCACCCATAAACAACACTTGTCTTCGATTAGTTGAGGCAGCCGTCTGTTTAAGCAGTAGCAGCATTTGAAGTAGACTTGTCTTTCCAGAGCTATTCGTTCCAAAAAAGCCCGTCAATGGAGCGATTCGCAATTCACCTGTGTCTTTCCACGATTTAAAGTTTTTTGCATGTAATTGCGTAATCATTTATTCCTCCCTTTACACCCATTTTAACAATTTCACCCCATCACATCAACATCAATGTTGCGCTCATGCAGCGCATCGCGCAGGGCTTCCCATTGATCGGCGCGGACGACCACCGCCATATCGCCCAGACGTGCGCCAAGATAACGGCGTAAGGCAGGCGCATCGAAGATAAAATCCAGTGTCTCACGTGCCGTCGTGCGGAGGACGAGCAGCGTTTCCATCGTGACGGTAGAGGTCGCGCTGGACTGGGGCTGCTCCAAAAGCCGATTAATGTTTGCTGGCAGCGCGGCATCTTCAGGGATCATGCGCTTGATAAAAGCGGCAATATGCGCGGGCGTGATGCTCTGTTCACCCGCTTGCCGGATGCTCTGTGGTGTGAGCCGATAGCCGTAAGGGGCAGTCGCGGACGTGACCGGGTTCCATGCCGTAAAACGCGCCAGTTGAAAACGATCAATCCGCGTGACTTTGCGTGAAGCCAATAAGCTGCCGTCGGGTTGGACAGCGATTTTTTCTTCGGGTTCGGGCGGGGCAGGCCAATTTTCGCCGCCTGCGAAAGCGCGTCCATAAGCGGTCAGCCGCGCCGCGATTCCGTCATTCGCTAGATCGACCATGCCGAGCCAATGCAGCGGTCCCAGCAGGTAATATTCCAGCAGCGACCCTTCCACCGCATCCCAGCTTTCAAAGCCGTTGAGATAATCGCCTGCATCGTTGAGGATGTACCAGCTTTCATAATCGCCGCCGGGACGCTGAAAATCGGGGTCGATTTCCTTCACATTGATGATGAATTCATCCAGCGACCACCAGCCGCCGCGTGGCACGTCGTCGCGCAGAAAAGTGAGCATCGCCCCTCGTGCTACCACCGGATCATAAGGCCAGCCTGTCGGTTCAGGATGCAGACCCGATACATGCCACAGATCACGATAGAGTGTGCTTTCGCGCCATGCTTCCGCCAGCACTTTAATCTGCGCCGCACGTTTGCCTTCCAGCCAGCGCCGCGCCTCTGCCCTGCGAGGATAAGCTCGTGCCGATTGAATCTCGATCAATTCCGCGCTGATACCAATGCCGAGTAAAAATGCTAACCGCGCATCATCCTTGACCAGCAAGTGCGCCATAATCGCCTGATGATCGCCTTGCGCGAAGATCAACTGCCCGATTACAGTTTCGCCCACGACCTCGCCTTCCACCGCCGCGCCCTGCGTTTGCAGATAAGCCAGCAGTGTCGCCATATCATCGACGATGGTTGTATCCGCCGGATGCAAATCGGTCAGATCGTCGGCGCTGATTTCGTCAATCGTCGGATTTTCGTCGTCGAATTCGTCTCCTGCACCCGCATCACTAACAGGCAACTCATCCGGTGCATCCGCCAGATTGTCATAGCCTGTTTTATGCGTCGGCAGCGCCTTGAGAAGATCATCCGGGATGTACAAAATCGGACGCGCTCCGGTGGACGATTGTTCGTAGCCCTCATAAATCAAGCCGCGATAATACAGCGCCTCACCGATGGAAGCCGGACGCTCATGCGGTTTCTCGCGCTCAATCTGTCCCGCGCCCATCTTGCGGATTTTGCCCAACACGCGCTCGGCAAAAAAGACCGTCATCTTGCCGCCGGAACCCACCAGCGTTTGCATCGCGCCGCGCTCATCATCACCCAGCGACTCCCACACACGGGCGGTATTGTCGCTGTTGAGCATGGCGGCATTCAGGATGGCGCTGGCTTCGGGCGGTGTGAGATTGGTGATGTTCACATTCCAGCGTTTCGCCACGATGGGCAGCAGCGCCACGTCGCCATCACGCAGAGAGGGGAGGAGTTTTTTCATACGTAAAATTCCAATTTCTAACCACAGAGGCACGGAGAACACAGAGAAATTTTATATGACTTTTGACATGTTCGCTTTGTCACCGTAAAAAATATTTACATATCGTCGGATGAGAGAAGTTCTTGTAACAGCCGCCGGATTTCTTCGGGAGTGATGTCGTTTTTCTCTGTTTTGGAATAAACCGTTAACAAAATTACGCTATCTGCTAACTGAACGTAATAAATAATCCGAAAACCACCACGTTTGCCGCGTCTGGCGGATGGATTACCCAACCGTACTTTGTATACGTCATAGCCCACCTGCGGAATTTTATCACCGGGTCGCTCGTCACTCTCTAATGTGCCGATGAGCGTGTCTACTGAATCAATGACCTTGGGATACTTTCGCGCCAGTTTTTTCAAGTCTCTTTTAAAGGGTTCAGGTAGGCTAACCTTCGTCGCCATCAGCCGCGATTTCCTGACGTAATTCAGCCAATACCTCGCGGGCAGGGCGCACACGTCCCGCAAGCGCATCTCGCATCGACTCGCGCAAGCTGTTTAGAATTTCTTCTTTGGTCGGCTCATCATCGTCTAGGTAAACTTCAATCGCAGTATTGATGACTGCATCCAACGGCAGGTTGAGGCGTTCTGCTTCACCTCGCAAACGCTCCAACATCTCATCCGATAGGTGTAAGGTGAGTTCGGTCATATAGCGCCCCTTTCATTGTGTCAATAACTTAAAAACGGAGCAAAATAAATCATTTGTTCGGATATTATAGCACAAATCACGTTAAAATGCGCTTTAGTCCTCTTCGATCAAATCCGATACATCCCAAATGCGAATCGTGCCGTCGGCGTGTGCCAGCGCCAGCATCGTCCCATCCGGCGACCAAGTTACTGAACGAAGCGTGTTCGGCTCAATCGGTATACGCTGTATAGTTTCTCCGGTAACACTATCCCAAAAAATCAGTTCTTTAGGTGTAAGCACAGCCAATATGCGGCTATCAGGACTCCACATAGCAAAGCCTGATTGTTCAGCGGGAAATTCATGGATGAGATCACCGGTTAAAACATTGTACAAACGTGTTTTATCTGAAGTTATTGCTAGGATATTGCTGTTTGGACTCCAACATAATTGCGAAATCCATTTTCCTGTAGAGATTCTGGAAACCAAGTTGCCGGTATTAATGTTCCATATATAAACATTTGGCTCATCATTCTCAATTTCTTGTGTTGTGGGTATTTTGACAATGAAAGCAGCGACTAAATCTCCGCTTACGTTCCAGATTGCAAGCGGAACCTCATAATCACTAGAAAAAGTAGCTCTGAAAAGATTGTTTCCAGATAGGTCGAAAACCTCTACTGTTTGTTCCTCAGATAAACTACCAAAACGATTGTATTTGAGTATTTTTGTCGCGTCAGCGTTTGGTGAAAAGGCATTGCCTCCCAATAAATTAAATTCGGTATCTTCAATGGTAAAAAGTCTTCCAAGTGACTGTTGAGTCACAATATCCCAATGTTCTAGGACATAAATTTGACGATCTAATGGGTATGGTTGAGTGGATGTAAAGAGTTCGTTGCTATTTGTGCCCCATATAATATCAGCATTCATCCACTCATATCCATCTTGCTCATAACGTGGATTGTATGTAGCTTCATTTAGACGAATCGGCGGTGCTAGACGGGCTTGTTCGTTATTTAAAGCACTATGGATATCCCAAATTTGTAAGGGGTAGTTTAAAGGCCCATAGGCGGTGCTTGTTAATAGGTTGCCATTGGGACTCCAAAAAAGTGTTGGGAAAGGAAGGGGAAAACCAATGTAAGTATTTGATGCTCCAAACAAAAGATGCGCTGTCGTAACTTGTGCTATTCGGGTATCAACAGTTAATATATATCCAAGTTGGGTTAAGGCGGTTAGCATGGTATTGGTTCCTGGTATCCAGTCTATATCCCGCACATTATCCATAAACTCCAAACTTGAAGTAGTGGAACTTTCCCGATGATGTATCTCTATCCAATTGTATGTAAAACCCAGATAATCTTGAATTGAAACTATCGTATTGTCATCTTCGCTCTAGACAAAATTACCTGACCAGTTAGCGGTGGATAATACTTGACCCGTAATAGCGTCCCATACACTTCCTCCATTGCTTACGTACTTACCATCCGAACTCCACGCAAATTGAGAAGATATATCACTCTCTCCTTCTAGTCGAATAATTAGATCACCTGTTTCTGCATCAAATATCGCAAATCGAACAGATGAACTTGTGCCAAACATCTTAGAGAAACCAATTACTTTTTCTCCATCAGGACTCCACCAAACAGCTCCGCTCTCAAATATTTCATCTGTTCCATCAGCAAAAATGGTATGTCGCAAAATGTTATAAAGTTGAAATGTATTGTCTGTAACAACATCAATAATTCCCGACAAATAGTGTTCGTTAGGATGCCAAATTAGGCCAAAAACACTTGCGCCATCAAACTCATTGGCAACAAATAATTCTTGTAATATACCATTTGGAAACTGCCATATCTTAATCTTGTTATCAATATAACGGACAGCCAATTGATTTCCACTAGGACTCCACTTTAAATCACGAACTCCTAAATCTGTCTTCTGTAGAATTTGAATAAAATTTTCGTCAAAAAACCACAAACCTGTACTGCCACCCACCGCCAGCACTTGTCCGTCGGGTCGCCATGCAAGTGCATTGGCTGTGCCGCGTCCGAGGCGCAGGATTTCGCGGTCAGCGGGTGTAGATGTTTGGGCGTGGACTGTGGGATGAATGACAAGTAGAAGCGTGAACAGGACGATCATCAGGCACAGGGACTTCATGGGTAATCTCCAATATTGGATACAACCCAATTTTACTACGCCTGCGATGAAGGATAAATCAAACGTAGGGCAAGCGGTGGTTAGGGGAGCAATGTGTTAGAAGTTGTTTTTGCTGCAATGGAAGATGAGTTCTTCGCGGACTTCACCATATTCATAGCGCCATAGGCCGTAGCGCTGCGCGGTTTCTTCAGGGATTTCCAATGACGAATAGACTTTGACGCGGAAGCCAGCTTCCTGCATCCGATCAACAATGTCACAGCCATAAATGCGGACGTGATCGTACTGCTCGAAGTGCTTTTTACGTTCTGCCGGGGTGGTAATGGTGGAGTCTTCGTAAGTCAGTTGATCCATTTTAACAGGCGTGGTGATGAACGCGCAGCCGCCCGGCCTTAACACGCGTTGCAGTTCGCGCAGGGCGTTATGGTCATCCGGCACATGTTCCAGGACGTGGTTGCAGATGATCGCATCGAAGCTGTCATCGGCGAAGGCTAACTTCGTAATGTCCATTTGGAAGGAAACATTTGCGCCCACATGCTCGGTCAGTTCCAGATCGACACCAACAAAATCAATATTCGGCATCTGCCTAAAACGCCGCGCTAGGGATGTTTCTGGCGCGAGATGAAGTAGACGCGTCGGGGCTTGAAACATCGACGTTTGATTTTCCAGATACAGCCACAGCCAGCGGTGACGTTCCAATGAGAGGCAGCGTGGGCAGAGGGCTGTCCGTGCAGGCGATTCGCCGCCGAGAACAAATGTTCTCAGACTGGCATTGCAGCAGGGACAAACAACACTGGTGCCATAGAGAGAGGCCGCACGCAGCCAACGATAAGTCTCTACAATGTGCGATTTATAGCGCTCTGGCAGCACCGCTTTAATTTGTTTGTAGTTGATCTGCTGGACGCTCAAATTACACTCCTTCACCGATTACTCTCATTATTGTAACAGTATTCTATCCGCGAAATTCTCAATAATATCTGAATAATAGGTTTGTTCAGGGTATAGAATGTTGAGAAAAAACAACGAAAGAAGGGTTTAAGGGCTGGATAGTGGGCTTTTGTGCTTTACTTTCTTCCTATTCCACAAGCAGCTCCCATTCCGCCATGACGGTTTGCAAGTCTGCTTCGGTTTGTGTGTAGGCCGCGCCGAGTTCGCTGACCTTTTTCGCGTCTCCGGCGGTACTGGATTCTTCAATGGCGGTGATGATTTGCTCCAGTTGTGTTTCCAGCGCGAGGATTTTTTCCTCGACTTCTTCAACTTTCTTCCGAAGCTGATGCTGGCTCAGGCCATGTTTTTTAGCCGATTCGCTGCCAGTCGCACCATTCTTGCCATTTATTCCGATCTTACCGTTAGATTTAGATGCTGTCTGTGGGACATTTGTCACGGAGGCTTGGGCTTGCCGCGCCGCCATATACTCCCGATATGTACCGCCGAAGACCTCTAATTTCCCCGGACTCGCCGCCCAAATTTGGGTCGCTAGGGCATCAATCAGATAGCGGTCATGGCTCACTAGGAGAATCGTCCCAGTGAAGTTCGCCAGCACTTCTTGCAGCACTTCCTGACTGTCGATGTCGAGATGGTTGGTTGGTTCGTCCAGCAGCAGCAGATTTGCGCCATCGAGTTGCAGCTTTGCCAGCGCCAGCCGCCCCCGTTCTCCACCGGAGAGGGTTTCGGTGTTACGGAAGACATCTTCGCCTGTAAACAGAAATTGCGCCAAAACATTCCGCGCCTCGCTGAGAGGCATCGGCTTGACCGTCGTGATTTCGTCAATCAGCGTGTTACGGGGCGAAACAAGTTCGTGCGCCTGCGCGAAATAGCCGATTTTGACCGCCGCTCCGATGGTGGCTTCGCCAGAAAGCGGCGCTAACTGACCGATAACCGTTTTTAAGAAGGTACTTTTGCCTACGCCGTTGGGGCCAATCAATGCGGCGGTTTCCCCGCGATAGAGCGTAATATCGGGCGCATAAAACAGCGGCTTGTTATCATCAGGATAGCCGACAGCGATGGTCTTGGTCATCAGCACTTTGTCGCCGGAGCGCATCGAAGCAGCAATTCGTAGGTTCATTTCCTTACGCTGACCCCGCGGCTTACCTATGATCTTGCCGCGCCGTTTCATTGTCTCCAGCCGTTTTTGGCGACCTTTGGCCTGCGCTGTGCCGCGACTGCCCATGTGTTTGCGGATATAGTCCTGCTCTTTGATGAGGAATTCCTGCTGCGATTCATATTCTTTCAGCAGGCGCTCGTGCCGTTCTGCCCGCTGCTGCACATAATGGCTGTAATTGCCGCGATACGTCTCGATCATCCCATATTCCATTTCCCAGATACCTTTTGCGAAGGAATCCATGAAGTAACGATCATGGCTGACAGCCAGCACCGCACCGGGGAAATCGCTCAAAAAATTTTCCAGCCACTCCACCGCTTCGATATCGAGATGGTTGGTCGGCTCATCCAGCACCAACAGATCAGGTGCTTCCAGCAGCAACCGTCCGAGCAGCGCCCGTGTTTTTTGTCCGCCGGAAAGTTTGGAAAGCGGCGTGTCATAATCTTTTTCGGTAAAGCCCACGCCTTGCAGCACCATACGGATGCGCGTGTCGTAGGTATAGCCGCCAGCGTGTTCAAATTTTTCTTGCAGCACACCATATGCGATCAATGCTTGATCGTGCTGAGTCGGATCCGCCAGCGCATCGCTCAGATGATGGAGTTCGGTTTCCATCTGGCGCAAGGCATCAAAGGCGTGAAGCTGTTCTTCCCACAGCGTGTGATTGCCGACCATCTCCGGGCGCTGCGGCAAAAATCCAATTTGGGCATTTTTGGCTAACGCGACGCTGCCTTCTGTTGGCGTATCTAGGCCAACGATCAGGTTTAAGAGAGTCGTTTTGCCAGCACCATTGGGGCCAACGAGGGCGATACGCGCTTTTTGCGGCACTTCGACACTGATACCGCTGAAAATTTCATCAGGGCCGTAAAATTTGGAGAGGTTATTAGTCGTCAGCAGGGACATAATTTTTCCGTAAATGCTAAAGGCAACATGCCCTGATTATAACATTGAACGATGAAGATAAAGGCGTAAAATGATAAGCTGCGAAGTGATCTTCCTCTGCCTGCTTTTACGTTTTTATTTCGGAAAAAACTGTTCACTAACCAATTAAAAACTCCACTACATCCTTATTATGAAATTCTTCCTAAAGATTGCCGAAGACGGTAAATTTTGATTGACCGCCCTTATACTGTCATGATAACCTGTGCGTAGTTCGGTATCAAAGTACTATATTGACCCACAAAATAAGCAGGCACAGCCGCCAGACACAGGAGAAACCAATATGATGAACAAAGCAGAAATCATACGCCGCAACCTCTTAACCTTTCTTATCCGCAGTCGCAATCTCGCCGGGATGAACCTGAGCGGGTTGGACTTGGGCGGTCTCGATTTAAGCGGCGTAAATTTGCGCGGCGCGAACTTGGCAGGCGCGAATTTGATGGGCGCAAACCTCTCCCGTGCGGATTTAGGCGGCGCGATTCTGTACTGCACCAATTTGTCTTACGCCAATTTGAATCGCACGAATCTGGATGATACATTGATGAAAAATACTAAGCTGGTCGGCGCATACTTTGGTGATCCGCTGGCGGCGCTACTAGAGGCAGTCGATATGGAAGAAACGATGGAAATTCCCGCCTTAGCGCAGACGGCTTAACCCCAATAATTAGGGATATAAGCATAATTAAGGGAATTAGCCCCGTAGTACTGTTTACGCCACCACGGGTTAGATGTATCCTTGAATCATAAGCAAAAAGTTAACGGTGTGTAAAATCACAATGCTTGATTTATCTTCTCAACAACCCATGTACGCAAGACTCCTAGCACGTCGGCGCATACTCATGCTCATCGAAACGATGCCGCAGGCGATTGTGGCTGCTGATATTGCCGCGATTTGGGGAGTGAAGCTGGAAGATGCAAGTTTTTATTGCCGTGATTTAGCTGAAGTCGTCGCGGAGATCGATACGCTTTCTACGCACGACAAGGCCATGTTGGAATGGGCGATTTTGGATAACATCCACGCCTATTGTGCATGGACACCTGCTTATCGGCAGACCACGATTACGGCGGCGCATTGGGCGCTTATCCGTCCTTCGTACTTAAACCCTTTAAACTATAAGTATCCCAATAACGCTCGCAAACCCTCAACCTTTAAATAACCAGGCAATTTTCCTGCTTGATTTGGCAAAATACAACAGACACGGCGCATCCCTCTTTTAGGACGCGCCGTGTCTGTTAGTCACTAAAACATTGGAACTTGTTTATCAGGTTCCCACCACTAGGGTGTTGTCCTGATAAACCTTGATTTGCGGCTTAGTCACCAGCGCTCACTGCGATGCGATCCTCATTAAAAGACTTCGGAATATCGCCTTCTGCTTCAGACTTGGCAAAGGCAATCCAGTAGATCATGATACCAAAGCCTACTTTAGCGGTTACGTCTGCGATGCAATAACCGATCTGTACGGCGATAACCGTTCCGGCTGAGTCTAAACTCTGTCCTAAGATGGGCAGCAGATAGACAATTGGGTAAAAGCCCCACGTCGCCAAAAGCAGCAAGCGAATGTTGCGAATCAGCACTTTGACCCCTGCGGGTTGACGCTCGATTGCTGGCCCAAGTTCGCTAAACAACACGTAAAGGATGTAGGCAAACGGGATTGTGGAGATAAAGCCCCACAGCGCACGGGCGCCTGTGGTTGTTGCGATTTCGCCAGGATAGCCGAGAACGATCATCAATGCTGCCGCGCCACCCAAACGCCAAGTTAGGCTGTTTGTACGCTCTCTGGTGAGGCTGAGGACGGCTATCAGTTCTGCCACTAGTAGCGGTACGGTGAGCAGCCAATCAATATAGCGATAGGCATCGTTGAAAGGTGTGCCAGTCGCAATATAACGACCTTCACTTAAAACATAGGCACTTTCCCAGCTTCCTAATATACGGAAGTAGTGATAACCCGCCACGGCTACGACCAGTGCCGACATCGTGAGCGCCCCACGAAACTTAAATGCAACCTGTGGGCGCATCAAGACGAAGTAGATGAATGATGCGAACATGGCCGCAAAGGTGAAAGAGAACAAATTGTAGACTATACTGTACTGACTAATACTCAGTTCGGGCATGATTGTGACGTACTCCTAGGTGTAAGATGTTAAACTGCCTGAAATAAAAAATTGAATATTTATAACATTCACAACTTTATGAATGTCCAACCCTGAAAGTATGCTCCACTTGCATGATAGATGGATTTGCGAGTCGTGAGGAGAAGTTTAGGACAACAAGTATTCTGAAGAGGTGGTTTCTATCCAACCGACGCAACCAGATTAGACTAATGGTGCTACCCGTGCCGCCAACCATGCCGCGATTTGGTCAGTATCATGTTCGCCCTGCGCGATTTGTAAGACGAATTCGGCATCTTTTGCCACGTCATAATCAAAACGCTGCCCATTGCGTTCCAGAAAAAGGGCAACGGCCTGCACTGCGGTGCGTTTGTTGCCATCCGCAAACAGATGATGATATGCCAGCGATTCCATTAAAGCGGCGGCTTTATCGAGCAATGTAGGAAACTGCGGCTGCCCAAACAGTATGATTCCGGGACGGCGCAACGCGGAATAAAGCAGATGCACATCGCGGATGCGTGGGTCGCCGCCTGTGATCTCGTCATTAATTTTGATGATGTCTTGCACGCCGAGATAATAGGCTCCCTCATACGATTCGATGGGATCGTCATCACTGTTTGTTGAGTTCATCCAGCAGCCACTTCTGTTCGCTCATAATCATGTCGATCAGGCTCATGTCTTTTTCCATCTCAGCCTCCCATGCAGGTTCACCCGCTTCGAGATTTTCTTGGAACCATGCCGCCAGTTGGCCCACTTCCCAGTGATTTTCTGCTACGCTCAGGATAACTTCCAGCGCTTGCGCCTGATCCCAGTTCACGCGCCAGCCGTTGATGGCGAACATAAACAGTGCTGCTACGGTTGCTGTACGCTTGTTGCCATCGGTAAAGGGATGATTCCGGGCCAGGGCATGAAGCAGGGCGGCGGTTTTTACAGGCAGGTCGGGGAAGGCATCTTCGCCGAAAGCGCTGGCTTCGGGACGTTGGGCGGCGGCTTCCAGCAGATCAAGATCGCGCACTTTTTGCTTGCCACTGATCAGATTGGCATTTTCCAAAATGCAGCCGTTGATATAAATCAATTCGGAAACGGTCACGTAGCGTATGAGAGGCGTGGGCTGCATCGGATTAAATCCCTTGTAAACGATGATCGAAACACGCTGTAATTTTACAGGTCTGGAAAATATTTTTTGATGAGGCTACTCACATTGCCGAGACAGCAATCGCCTTGTGGATTACGCCAATCACACGCACACTGACCCGCCTTGATACCTTGATTAATATCCTCAACAACCGTACTGCCGCCGGTATTTTCAATTTCAGCGCGAATGCTGCCGGGCGTGTGCCGAAAACAGTAGCATATCAAGACATCAGAACTGTCCGGTTCTTTCTGAAACACGCGCTCACGGACTTCGTGTGTTTTAAAGACTTGTTTTCCATCGGCGCTAAAATAAACGACTTCACAATTGGACTCTCGACAGAAAAAATAGTCTATATCCTGTACTTGATGAAGGCTTACTGCCAGCATCGACTTGAGGGTAGCGCTATCAACGCGCTTGCCAACTGTTTGGGTTATGGGGCATATCCCTATACTCATCGACATTTTAATTGGCCTTCACCTACAATTAAGGGTAATTTTAAACCATTGTGTCTTGATATCAGGACTTTCGCTTACCTCACCCCCCGGCCCCCTCTCCAATACTTGGAGAGGGGGAGAAAAACGCATCTTGAAGTCCCCTCTCCATGCAATGGGGAGGGGATTTAGGGGTGGGGTAAATGCGTGAGCGAAAGTCCTAGATATAAAAGAAGCGCATTCGTGTGCGCCTCTTTATCAATCGACTATCGCTTATTCTACGTGTTCTTCTTCTTCATAATCTTCGTCGCCGAAGTCTTCATCATCATAATCATCGAAGTCGCCCATGCCCATCCCGTGCGGGTGCCCATGTTCAATTTCGTCTTCTTCCGCCGGACGCATCGCCACGACTTCTACATCATAAGTCACGGTTTTACCCGCCAGCGGGGCGTTGAAGTCCAGAATGACCGAGTTGGGGGTCAGTTCCTTGACGATGGCATCAAACACATTGCCGTCATCATCTTCCAGCACCAGAATCATACCCGGTTCGATTTTGTCTGCGTCGGGGATGTCTTCGCGCGCGATTTCTTCCATATCTTCCGCGTCATATTCGCCATACGCATCGGCGGGCGCGAGCGTGACCTGAAAGCGATCCCCAATTTGCTTGCCGACCAACATTTGCTCTAGGCCGGGGACGATATTGTCCGCGCCGTGCAAGTAATCAAGCGGGTCTTCCGCTGTTGCCGTTTCAATTTCTTCCCCATCAACCGTGAGCGTATATGCTAAGCTGACGACGAGGCCGTTGCCAATTCTATCGGTAGTTGTCATGCGAGTCTTGTTCCTTTTGTGGTTTAACGCGGGGCATTATAGCGGCCAATGGCACGAAAGTGAATTGCGAGTCTTTATAGAATCGCATTAATTCGCCACCAATGTATCGCGCAGATCACGGATTGGTGTAAGATAGCTGGCTACTTGTTCCCCGCCGAGCCGACAGGCCGCTTCATCCACCGCCAGCAGATCATCCCCCCATACTACTTGACCCACCGGCACCGCCTCGCCGCGATCCGGCTTATGATCGGGACTGACGAATTTTTGGTCAAGATCAACCACCGCGCCATCGAACAGATGCCCAATCGTGAAATAGACATCCTTGAGGATTTCCGGCACACTCGGCTGATGGAGCTGTCCGCGATTATTCGGGCTGCGTCCGCGATAAAAATCACGCGGGAACAAGCCGTAGAGATTCTTGAGCGAGGCGGAAATCAGTGGTTCGCCTTTGAGCGTTGTGCGTTTGAATGCGCCGACGCTAATCAGGCATTCGTAATCGCCCAGCACCGCCGGCGCGCGCATGGTTTTATATTTAATGGGTTCCGGCAGCAGATTGGGATAATCGCGCAGCGGCAGTTCTTCCGCATCCGCCACCTGCATCCCATCATCAAGCAGGTCATCAATGCCGCTGCGTTTGAATAAATCCATCATCGCCACTTTGGAACATGCGCCTTCGATAATCAAAATCCGCGCCGACGGATTCACCCGCCGCAGGCCGCGTAAGACCCCTTCCAGCACCCTCATGCTGATGACAACGGGCGGCTTTTTAGGATAACCAAGATTGGGTTTCACGATAATGCGCGGCGCGTTAAAGGCCACCGCCGGGGGGATATAAGCGAAAGAGGCGGTCTTCGCGTTGTTTACAGCCGTAATAAGCGATGGTTTTGCCAAAATGAACGACTCCCTATTGCGTAAGTGGGAACATTATAACTTTATCCACCTTTCGATTCCATCATATAGATCATGGTGAGATTCTGCGTGAAATGGCAAGTGCGGATGGACTTTATCCAAAGACGGTGATAGAATGACTGAAGTTCGGGGCGTAGCGAAGTTGGTATCGCGCCGCGTTTGGGACGCGGAGATCATCGGTTCGAGTCCGGTCGCCCCGACATTACTCATTTGAAACTTTATCGCCCTTATGATAAAGTACACCTATCCGCGGGTGTAGCTCAGTTGGTAGAGCGTTTGCCTTCCAAGCAAAATGTCACGGGTTCGAGTCCCGTTACCCGCTTCAAATTACAAAAAGCACTTATGTCGAGTGCTTTTTTGTTACCTTATGCGCGATTTCTTTGAAACTTCGTCTGGTTTTATAATTTTTATAGATGGCACTCTTGACCCGTATCAGACCCGTGATATGATATATAAAGAAAAGGGTCCATATTTCAATTGGCAGAAAGACGATCTCATAAATCGTAAGTTGCAGGTTCAAGTCCTGCTGGACCCACAATTTAACGTGTACTCCCAATAAAAGCCAGCAAAGATGCTGGTTTTTGTTATGTTTGGGTCAGCCCCGCCTATCTCTTCATATCTCTCCCAATTGATACTGCATATCAATACCACTAATACTTTAACATCTTGCTCAACTAATGTTAACTTTTGACAAACTAAATTTAAACGAGGCGTGGTAATTCTATAGAGGGTAGTGATGCCCACCTCACAAAATACCATTTAGTTGTTATTCTAAGGAGACCCAAATGAAGCAGGCTCGTATTTTAGTGATACTGGTGTTAGTCGTGCTGATGTCGCTTTTGGCATTCGTTCCGGCTGGCGCACAGGATGATGCGCCCCCCGTTCTTATTCTCCCTATCAATCAAGCACAATTTTTGCCCGGCGCGATCTTCGACTTCCGTGTCGAAGTTCATGCGACTGCCCTGCCAGAAAACTTTGCTGTGACCGTCAATGGCACATCTGCTGCTGAATTCTTCGGCGCGGAAGGTGAAGCGGAATCATGGGAATTTGGTGGCAATGTGGTGCGCTTTAATAACGAAGGCAATGCTGCTGTTGCGGCAGATTTCAGCCCAGAAGCATTGGTGGGCGATTATTATAATGCTCAATTTGGTGTGGTCACGGTTGCGATGGATGGCGACGCACTGACTGCTGCTATCGGTGGCGAAGCTGCCGCCCTCGAAGCAGGTGCCGACGCGCTGACCTACACGATTGTCGGTGGCGCTGCGGATGGCTTAACTGCTGCTTTCGGCTTGAATGCCGATGGCGAAATAACTGGTTTCGATGTCGCTGGCGTGGCAACTTTTGGTGTATTGGCGGGCGACCTGCCCACGCCCTCCTCGTCATTGATCTGGCGCAACTTAATTGCCCCGGAAGCTGGGGAATATGTGGTCGAAGTAACGGCTGGCAGCACGACACAATCGGTCACTTGGGTTGTGCGTGAAGCGCTGCCCGGCGAAGCCCGCAACGTGATTTTGTTCATCGCCGACGGTATGACCGTGCCGATGATTTCTGCCGCTCGTGCAGCACGCGGCATAGATGCGGGTCGTCCGCAGAACCCGCTGGCAATGGACGGAATGGAAGTTCGCGGCCTCGTCAGCACCAGCAGCGTGGACTCATTAATGGCAGACAGCGCTAATACCGCCAGCGCCCTGAACACAGGTCATGTCGGCAGCGTGAATGCCACCGGTGTTTATGCCGATACCTCCCCCAGCCGTTTGGATGATCCCCGCGTGGAAACCTTTGCTGAGATGCTCAAACGCCTACGTGGTATGTCGATTGGTACAATTACCACCTCAGATTGGACTGATGCAACCCCTGCCGCCGTTTTCGCGCATGGGCGTGACCGCAGCGACGGCAGCCGTGCTGCTTTTGCTGTTCAGCCGCTCGATAGTGGCCTCCTGCCGGAAGTCATCATGGGTGGTGGTTCGCGCCGTCTGCTGCCACAAAGCACCGAAGGCAGCCGCCGCACGGATGACCGTGATGTGTTTGCTGAATATGAAGCCGCCGGTTATACCATCGTCGACAGCGCAACTGCGTTGGGTGAAACCGTCTCTGGAGATGCGCTGCCAGAACGTTTGATGGGCGTGTTTGCACCTAGCGATCTGAACGTGTGGTTGGATCGCAATATCTATACCGAAAATTTGGGTGATTTCACCGACCAACCCGGTCTGGTCGATATGACGTTGGCAGCGCTGGACGTGCTGAACCAAAATGAAAATGGTTTCTACCTCGCAGTCGAAGCTGCCAGCGTAGATAAGCAATTTCATCCGCTGGATCAGGAACGCGCCCTGTCCGATTTGATTGAATTCGATCAAGCGGTTGAAGCGGCGATTGCATGGGCGGCGGAAAACGCGCCAGATACCTTGATTGTCGTGACCTCCGATCATGGGCATGGTTACGAAGTTTACGGCACGGTTGACGTGGAAGAATTTAATGCCGCCACTGATTATGCCGGACGTATCGACGCGATTGGCCTGTATGCTGCCGCTGGCTATCCTGATTATCCCGATGCAGATGGCAATGGCTTCCCGGAATGGGGCGATGCTAGTGTCGTTTTCGCGGGCGTGGTGAACAATCATGGCGAATATACCGAAGACTTCCAAGTAAGCACAACCCCGCGTGTTCCTTCCATCAGCGATGATGCCGGCAATATCGTCGATAACCCCGATGATGACCCCAATGGTATCCTCATGAGTGGCAACAGCCCCTCGAACACAGGCGTTCACACCCTCATGGATAACCCCGTGTTCGCCAGCGGCCCTGGTGCGGAATTCTTTAATGTGTCCGCCCACCAGAGCGAAGTCTTCTTCGGCATGGCAGCGGCAATCGGCCTCGACCCGTCGGCGGAAGATGGTATGGTCGCCGCCGCACCTTCTTCCGAGAAGATGGCGACAGCAGGCATCAGCCTCCCGGCGAGCGCTTCTGGCTTAGGTCTGTTGGTGGCAGGTGTCTTCCTCGGCCTAGTGCTGAGTGGCTATCGCCGCAATAAGACCAACTAAGCTCGTTCTTGTATAAAAAAGATACGCTGGTCTATGCTTAGATCAGCGTATCTCTTTCACAGATGAAGCAATTACGCAGTTCAACAAAATTTTCCGTAGGGGCGACTCGCCGAGTCGCCCCTACAATGATGGTAAACTGTGTAATGGTTGAAAGAGTAGGGATGTATTGTATGTTAAAAAAAGCTAGGGACTATCTTCTTATCGGTATGGGATTATGTTTAGCGGCATGTGGAACAAGTAACGACAGCATTAATCGTATTACCGCCATCCCCGAAAATCAGACGCGTGCAACTGCTACCGCGACACCCTTAACCCCTTCCTCAACACCCCCGGCAGTCAGCGGATTTGCCGCCCTCGCCGAGGCCGCTGCACGAGTTACCCCGATTGCTGCAACGCCAACAGCGCTATCGAACAGCCTCCCAGCAGGGAACGCCCAGCAAATTGCCGCCGCCACCGATGCCGCGATGCGTCCGGTTCCGCGCACGTTGATTAACTTCACTGAGGCCGAACAGCCAGTTCCGATTACGTTTGACGAATTTTATGATGGCTACAGCATCCGCGAAGGCTTAATCATGTCGGATAAGCTGACCTCGCTGGATGGACAGCGTGTCGTCATGGAAGGCTACATGGCTCCGCCACTTAAGCCCGAACTCGATTTCTTTGTGCTGACTCGTGTCCGGCTTGCGTTTTGTCCTTTTTGCAGTACCGCAGCGGACTGGCCGGATGATATTGCGCTCGTTTATCTTGATGATACCGTAATCGCCGCCACGCTCAATCCGGTACGAATCAGCGGCAGGTTGGAAGTTGGTGCATCAGTTGACCAAGAAACAGGCATGGTCAGCTTAGTGCGTATTTATGTGGATAACCTGGAGATTCTCGATTGAACTTGCGGCTGGAAAATCTTACACAAAGCTATCAATCGCCCACTGGCGAGGCACGAACCGTAATCCAGATTAAGGAATGGTCAATCGAGGCGGGGCAGCAGATACTCATTCGCGGCGTGAGTGGCAGCGGGAAAACCACCCTTTTTAATATGATCGCCGGGCTGCTGCGCCCCACCACAGGCCATGTTTGGATGGACAACCAATCCTTTTATGCCTTGCCGGAAGCCCTGCGAGATCGTGTTCGGGCGCGGACGATTGGCTACGTTTTCCAAAATCATTACCTCATTCATTCCCTCACCGCGCTAGAAAATGTCGTTATGCCTTTGGCCTTTGACCGTGTGCTTCCCTCTTCCCAATGGCGCAACCATGCCCAAGAACTTCTCGAAAAAGTAGGCATTGGAGAATTCAGCCGTTACAAGCCCAAGCAGCTTAGTACCGGACAGCGCCTGCGCGTAGCGATTGCCCGCGCCTTAGCCAATAATCCGAGAATCGTCCTTGCGGATGAGCCAACGGCGGCGCTTGATGAGGAGTCCGGCACGACGGTGATGGGTTTTTTGCAGCAGACCTGCCGCGATAATAACGCCATCTTAATCGTCGCCAGCCATGATCCTTCCCTCTTCCAACGCTTTTCCACATCAGCGGATTTAAAAAGAGGGAAGTTGTCTTGGAATAAGCCGGAAGCCGTATGATTTACGATGTCTTTTTGTCTTGGCGTAATGTGCAGGCAAGACCTATCCAATCACTTATCCCGATGGTGGTTATGGCGCTGGCAATCGCGCTGTCGATTACTGTTCTGGCGCTCGGCAGCGGGGTAAGACGCGGCATTATTCAAAGCAGTGATCCGTTTGGCGTACTCGTAATCGGCCCCAAGGGCGACGGTCAGCAGCTTGTGTTAAACACGATTCTGCTGCAAGGGCTTCCGTTAGGCACAATCCCGTATGGCATCTATGAAACATTGGTTGAAGATCCCCGCGCTCGGCTGGCGATCCCACTTGCCACAGGCGATAACATTGCCGGAGCGCCCATCATCGGGACGACTCTCAGCTTTTTTGAACTGCGAACTTCGCTAAATGCGCCACCTGCCTTTGCCTTAGCACGCGGGTCACTTTTTGCAGCGGATTTTGAAGCCGTTTTGGGCAGCCGCGCCGCCGGGGAGCTTGGATTAGCGTTAGGCGATACGTTTAGGCCGGGGCATGGTTTTGAGGCTGGGCTTGCCGACGATAATCACGACGCGGTTTATACCGTTGTTGGGATTCTGGAGCCGAGTAATACGCCTTATGACAGCGCCGTCTACACAACGCTGCACAGTATTTGGGATGTGCATGAGCCAGTCGTGAACGCGAACAGTCCTTTTGCTATCGGCGAAGTGGGCGGCGCGGATGGATTGACATCTATTCTCGTTCAACCTGTCGGCTTTGCGGAACAGAATCAGCTCTGGCAAGAGTTCTATACGGGTACAGAAGCGCAAGCCGTTTTTCCCGGTCAGGAACTCGGTGGCTTGTTCGATTTACTGCGACAGGGAGAACAAATTTTGAGCGCGGTGGGGTATCTTGTCCTCGGCATTGCCGCCCTCACTATTTTTTTGTCCATTTATGGCACCACCATCAATCGGGAAAAAGATATTGCCATCATCCGCAGCTTAGGCGGCAGTCGAATCACTGTGTTTCGCATCATTATTTTTGAGACGGTTGTGCTGACGCTGTTTGGTGCATTACTCGGTAGACTCGTGGGCTATGGTATCGCGTGGGTCATTGCGACCCTATTCGTTCAACAATCGACGATTCCGCTGCCGATTCAGTTTTTGGGAAACTTAGAACCCGTCCTGTGGTTGATTACGTTCGGCGTGGGGCTGGCTGCGGGGCTTTTACCTGCTGCTCTGGCTTATAACGTTGATGTGATAGAAAAGCTCTCCGCCACATGAAGCTGCGGTTGTGGCTTTTGCTGATCTTCGTCTGCTGTGGATGCAGCCTGTCGAGATTATCAGCGCCGACACAAGACGCTACTGCCGCAACCGAAGAACCTTTTTACGCGCCCGATTTTTCTTTGCTGGCGTTAGACGGAAGCACGTATACGCTGAGTGACTTGCAAGGCAAATGGGTTGTGGTCAATTTTTGGGCGACGTGGTGTGTGCCTTGTGTGGAAGAAATGCCCGATTTACAGACGATTGCCGACATCTATTATGGCGATGTGGTGGTGCTTGGCGTTAATATGCGCGAGTCCGAGCAACAAATCAGTCGGTTTATAACCGCGCAAAACATCAATTTTCCGATTCTGCTCGCGCCGCCCGATGCCGTGCTGATTGACTACAATGTGATTGGATTGCCGCAGACCTTCATCGTGACCCCCGCTGGCGAGATCGTGTATCGCAGTTTTGGCCCCCTCGTGCTGGAAGAATTTCAACAAATCATCGACGATTTAATCAAATCCCCCTAATTTATCTTCATTGGAGATAGTGGGCGAAACCGTGATTCCGCCCTACCATTTTTGGTCTAGGAGTCGCTGCCGCCCGGCGGGGTAATGCCTTGCTTGGCGAGTTCGTCGTTAATCAACGCGCGGAAAGTGTCAATCGGTTGTGCGCCGCTTAAAAAGCGTCCATTGATGAAGAAACCCGGTGTGCCACTCACGCCACGCCCTAAGCCGTCGGTACGATCAAGCACGATGTCGTCCTGATGCTGCCGACTTTGCAGGCAGGTCGTGAATGTAGGCACATCCAAGCTCAGTTCGCCTGCGAAGCCAATCAGAATATTTTCGAGATTATCTGACGCAAGTGAACTAGAATTTTCAAATAGGATGTTGTGATAATCCCAGAACTTGCCCTGATCGTTAGCGCATTCGGCTGCCAGCGCGGATGTGACGGCATACTGTCCACCAACACCGGGGTAATCGCGGTAGACATATTTGATAAGGCCGTCATATTCCTCAAGTAGTGGGCGCAGCGTTTGTTCATAATGCCGCCCGCAGTATTGGCACAAGAAATCGCTGAATTCGACCACCGTCACCGGCGCGTCGGCAGGTCCCAAGAAGGGATCATTATCCGCCATAAAATCGACTGGCCCGGTATTGAGTTGAACTTGTGAAAGCTGCTGGGCTAATTCTTCACGCACGGCGATCCGCAGCGCTTCTTCACTAATCCCACCACCGCCTCCGAATAAAAATCCACCGAGCGCAAGGCCGATTATCAAAGCCAGGACACCTACGACACCATAATTATAAAATTGCGGTGAGAGCGTAAAGACCTGATCGCTAACAGGCGCGGTAGGCGGCGTTTGGGCTTCAGCGATAAAAACCGGCGCGACTTCTGGCTGTTCCGCTGGCAATTGATCAGATTCGGAATCTAATGTTACAGAGTCATCATGGAGTGTGGACACTTCCGGCGGCCTTTCTGCCAAATACAACAACATGCTTAGAATTGTAACAGAAAGGCACACAACGGTTAAGCCTGTATCGAAAAGCAAAGTTCGTCAATAGTCACAGGAAATTCGACGGGCTATTCTTATAAAAGTTCGTTATAATGAGGTTATGGGGGCAAACTGGGCGGCGCAGCATAGTATCCACCCTCACAAGCGGGCAATTCACAAGCAAAATAAGTTTACAACCCAAACATCACGTTGAATTTGGCGGATTGTGAATCGCGCCCTATTTGATGCCGACGTTTTTAGTGATTAGTGTTTAGCTGTTGGGCAGCGATGCGCCGACATTTAAAGACTAATAACTAACGACTAATTTATAATGACTATTCAAGGAGATTGCGTTTGAGTGAAAACAGCATCGACGGTCTGATCGTCAAAGAGCAAAGCGGGTTTTTCTGGGTAGAACTGGCGGATGGCACGGTATATATCTGCCGTTTGCGTGGACGTTTAATGGAAGAAGCACAGTCGTCCGACATCGCGGCGATTGGCGACAGAGTGACAATCACCATTCTTGAACAAGACGAAAGCGGCCTTAAAGGGTCGATTGAGTCAGTGCATGAACGGGTCAGCGTCCTCGCCCGTGCTGTACGCACAGAAGGCAATCGTGGGGCAGGCGAGGCCGAGCGTGAGCAGGTCATCATCGCTAACGCCGACGTGATCTTTTTTGTCTTTGCCGCCGCGCAGCCGACCCCTAACTTACGGATGCTTGATCGATTTTTGGTCGCTGGCGAAAAATCCGACGTGGAACAACTTGCGATTGTCGTCAATAAGATCGACCTCGAAGACCCCGCTAACATTCGCGCTTTCTTCATCCCCTACGAAAAAATGGGTTACACCGTCCTTTACACCAGCGCCAGAGACGCGCAGGGTGTGGATGATCTCCGCAAACTCCTGACGGGCAAGATCGCCGCGTTTACGGGGCCATCGGGCGTGGGTAAAACCAGCCTACTCAATCTGATTCAGCCCGGACTGGCGCGGCAGGTGAAACAGGTGAGCAATTATCACGAAGAAGGCCAGCACACCACCCGCGACAGCGCCTTGATTAAGCTGGAAGGCGATGTTTACGGCGATCATACTTATCTGGCAGATACCCCCGGAATCCGACAGTTGAACATTTACGATGTAGAGCCGGACGAACTCGATGCCTATTTCGTCGATATTGCGCCATACGTGGAAAACTGCCGCTTCGGGAACTGCACCCACACCAACGAACCGGGCTGCGCCGTGCGGACGGCGGTAGGGGCGGGGCAAATCCACAAAGGGCGCTATCACAGCTTTCTCAAGCTCCGCGCCGAACTGGAAGAAGCGTACGCGCTGTATTGAACGTTGAGCAGGACGAGACACGTAACGTATCCCGTCCAAATCAAGTTATCTTCTAACGATCTTGCGCCATCAACGCCTCAGCCACCGCGACCAAATC
>Ga0335394_10000850_pt1 | contig 33472 bp, 32 predicted proteins | sample MAT03_FD_205741 | JGI IMG/M metagenome (GOLD analysis project Ga0335394, IMG submission 205741) | Freshwater microbial communities from Lake Fryxell liftoff mats and glacier meltwater in Antarctica - MAT-03 (spades assembly) (version 2) ...
TCACGCAACGCTCCTCTAAACCTTTTTCTAAACCCTCTAAACCTTTTTCTAAACCCTCTAAACCCTCAACTAATACATGCTCCTAAACCGCCCCTTATACCAAATCATGATCATAATAAACCCGAACAGCGCACCCCCCAGGTGGGCAAAATGGGCGACGCCGCGGCCCATGCCTTGTACGCCGTAAACCAACTCCAGCGCAGCCATAATGGGCACAAAGTACTTGGCTTTGAGGGATATAGGCGGAAAGATCAGGCTGATGACCTGGTTGGGAAACAAATAGGCGAATGCGGTAAAAATCCCGAAAATCGCCCCGGATGCCCCCAGCATACTGCCATTCCAGGTCGTAGGATCAATGCCGGCCTGTTCCAATTGCCACCATTGCACAGCCGTATGGCAAATAAACGCGCCGACCCCGCACAAGAGGTAATAAAATAAAAACCGTTTGTGGCCCCATACCATTTCAACCATCGGGCCAAAAAAATACAAGGACAACATATTGAACGCGATGTGCATCAGATTGCCGTGCATAAACATGTGCGTGGCAATTTGATAGGGCTGAAAATGTTCCGAACCGGGCATAAAAGCCGCGAGTTGCAAGCGGCCCAGGCTTTCCAGTTCCCCGGTATCATAATTAACCTGTTCACGACCGAGCATAACATAGGTGCCGATAAACATAAGCACATTCAGAATCACAAGATGCCGGACGACACCGGAAAATGGTTGGTAGAATTGAAATTGGGACACTTATAAAATGGTTTGAAAGTTAGGCGGCGGCAGTGGCTGTGGGCCGTGTTATAAAAACTCGGGTTAAAATTAGGGGTTAAAACGCTTTTGCAGTTCCTCCAGATCGAACGAAATAAAACAATTTCGACCGGATGGGCTTTGGAAGGGGATCGCGCAGGCGAAAAGTTCGTCGATCAAATCCTGCATTTCCCGAACGGTGAGCACCCGGCCGCGTCGCAGGGCTGCGTTGCGGGCCATCGAGCGGGCCAGGTTGTCCTGGATACCCAGCTGTAGTTCGAGGTTGTCTTTATACTGGTTCAATACTTTTTCCAGCAAAGCTTCTTCCTGCAGGCCGGCGCCCGCATCGGCTGGCGCGCCGTGGATAACGAAGGTATTGCCCCCAAATTCAGAGATGTCGAAGCCCAGGCAGTTTACCTCAGGTAGAATATCCCGCAACAAAGCCGCATCAGCCGGGGGCAACTCTATATTTTTTGGGAAAAGCGCTTGTTGCGTGGCAATCGGTTGGTTACCCAGGGCAGCCAAATACCGCTCGTACAAGATCCGCTCGCTGGCGGCTTGCTGGTCGATCAGTAAAAAACCGGAGCGGATATGACTCACAATGTACTGACCGTGAATCTGATAAGGCTCTTTCATGCTTTTGGAAAAGCTGCCCTCCTCATCGTCAAATTCCCGGTGTTCACCGCTGGAACGGATCTCCACAACAGGCCCAGGTAAATCTTCGCCCGTTTCGCTGTCGCGGTGGGGCACGCCGGCCTTGGGGTCAAACATATCTAAACCTTCGTAAAGGCGTTGCCAGTTGCGCAGATTGTCGGCCTGGCGGCGTGTCGATTCATTGTCCGACTGGCCGGCGGGCCGGTACGATCCCACCGATTCGCTGCGATCCTCCGGCTCCGGCCGAATGCCTGGTTGGCGGGTTAAGGTAGGCTGGAAAGCCGGCTCCACTTCAAAATCGAGGGTCGGGGTAATATTATGGGTACCCAGGGCATGGCGCACCGTCACTTTAAGGTAGTTGTAGACGAGTTTTTCGTCGTCGAATTTGATCTCTTGTTTGGTAGGGTGTACGTTGATGTCAATCCGGGTCGGATCGATGTCCAGAAACAACACGTATAGCGGATAGGCTTCGCTTGGCAGCAGGTCTTCGTACGCGCTGGCCACTGCATGGTGCAGGTAGCTGCTTTTTATAAAGCGTTTATTGACAAAAAACAGTTGCTCGCCCCGGGATTTTTTGAAATAATCAGGCTTTCCGACGAAGCCGGTGATTTTCAGAATATCCGTTTCCTGTTCAACAGGTACCAATTTCTTATTGACTACTTCGCCGAAAATTTTTACGATCCGCTGTCGCAAATTGCCCCCCGGAAGGTGAAATATCTCGTGATCGTTGTGGTGCAGGGTGAAAAACAGATCGGGATTGGCCATGGCGACCCGCTGAAATTCGTCGAGGATATGCCGCATTTCCACCGTCTCGCCTTTGAGGAAATTGCGTCGCGCCGGTACATTGTAAAACAGGTTTTTAACCGATATGCTCGTACCCTGCGGGCATTGGCAGGGTTCCTGCGTTTTTACCGTCGAATCCTCGACGACAATTCGGACGCCTAATTCGTCCGTGGCGCGCCGGGTGCGCATTTCCACCTGTGCCACGGCAGCAATAGATGCCAGCGCCTCGCCCCGGAAACCCATGGTGCGGATGGCAAACAGGTCTTTCGCATCGCGTATCTTGGAGGTCGCATGCCGCTCAAAACTCATACGCGCATCGGTTTCCGACATGCCGCAGCCGTTGTCAATCACCTGAATAAGCGATTTACCCGCGTCGCGCAGGATGAGTTTGAGTTGAGTGGCGCCTGCATCGATGGCGTTTTCCAGTAATTCCTTCACCACAGAAGCGGGTCGTTGAACGACTTCTCCGGCGGCAATCTGGTTGGCCACACTGTCGGGCAATAGTTGTATTACGTCAGCCATAGCTTATGCTTGCACAAAGATACGATTGAACGCTAAGGCGCGGGCTTTTTTGCAGGGAAATGTGCCGGATTGTCTAAACGGCGTTTTACTTTTGCGCCACTTTACAGAACTATACAATCGGACAAATATGGACAACATCCAAAATACACGCGGAAAAGGATACTGTATCTTGTATCTTCTCATGTTTTTGTTTTTCCTGACAGCAGTATTGGTCATGCTTTACACTCGTAGCGGCGTGCTCGAATTTCCGAAATAAATGCGGAATTGAAAAGATCAAGAATACCCATTAAGCCGCAACAACAGCCCGGGTCGCTTATTGTTGCGGCTTTTTGATTTTCGCTATTTTCAAATCATATACAACAAACAACCATGAGTCTGATCCCTGCACAAATAACGGAGGCGCAAATAAAGGAATTTATTGCCGCCGGCCTGCACGAGGACGTCGGCGTCGGCGACCATACTTCTTTAGCCACCATTCCGGCCGAAAGCCGGAGCCGGGCCATCCTGAAAGTCAAAGATTATGGCGTTATCGCCGGGGTGGAACTCGCGCAGCATATTTTTCAATACGTCGACCCAAGCAGTGTCGTTACCGTTAACAAACCAGACGGAACGGACGTATTGTATGGCCATACCGCGTTTGAAGTGGAAGGCCATACCCGGGCCATCCTGCAAGCTGAACGCCTGATTCTCAATACGATGCAGCGGATGAGCGGCATTGCTACACTGTCCAGCCGCTTCGCGTTCGAGGTCGGCGACCTGCCGGTAAAAGTGCTCGATACGCGCAAGACCACTCCCTTGAACCGTTTTCTGGAAAAATGGGCCGTCAAAATAGGCGGTTGCGAAAATTATCGCTGGGGCTTGTACGACTGGATGATGATCAAGGACAACCACGTTGACGCAGCCGGCGGCATCCGCAAAGCCATCGACCGGGCGCAACAATACCAAAAGGAAAAGGGGCTTTCACTCGGCATCACCGTTGAAGTGCGCAACCTGGTTGAAGTGCTCGAGGTACTTGACGGCGGCGGCGTCACGCGAATCATGTTCGATAATTTTGAAATGCCAATTCTTTTTGAAGCCGTGGCCCACGTGGCCAATCGTTTTGAAACGGAAGCTTCCGGAGGCATTACGCTGCAAAATGTGCGCAAATACGCCCAAACGGGGGTTGATTTTGTCTCCGCCGGCGCCCTCACCCATTCCGCGCAGCCCCTGGACTTAAGTTTGAAAATTGTAAAATAACGCCATGCCCTCCGCCGATAACTTTTACTGGTACGCGAGCGTACTCATTTTTGTGCCCTGGGCTTTATTGATTGTCGCGCCACGCTGGCGTTATACCGAGCCTGTTTCGTTTGGCGCAGCCATTGTTTTGCTCCTTGCTGCTGCGGTTTATACCTTCGGATACCTCACCAGCCCGGAAGAAGGCGCCAGTTTGATTTCGTTGGACGGAATCAAAAATCTCTTCCGAAGCAAAGAAATGTTGCTCACAGGCTGGCTGAATTATTTGTCGTTCTGCCTCCTGGTCGGCACCTGGCAGGTACACGATGCCCGGCAGGAAAAGATTCCCCATCTTTTGCTGGCCCCCAGCCTGATCCTGACCATGGTCACCGGTCCGGCCGGTTTGTTGCTGTACCTCATCCTGCGGTTTTTTAAAACGCGCAAATGGGAAATCCGCTAAGGGTTACCTGCTCCCGTTCATTTTTCAAGGCGCCCTAAACCTTTCTAAACCCTCTAAACCTTTCTAAACCCTCCCCCGCCATGTTAATCAAAGCATCGCACATAACCAGCCTCACCGATGCGCGCTACTTTGCCGCTAAAGAGGTTGATTTTCTGGGCTTTAACCTCGAAGAAGGTACTGAAGGCTACCTCGACCCCATGTATATGAAGGCGATCCGCGAATGGATCGAGGGCCCGCAGATCGTGGGTGAGTTTTCCGGCTCGGCCATCGAAGTGGTGCGCGAGGCGGCGGCTTTTTTTGGCCTGGATGCCGTGCAGGTCTCTGCCCGACAACATGGAGACCGGCTCTCCGAATTGGCCGGGCGCTCCGTTTTTCTGGATATGGATCTGCCCGTCGGGCCTGAAATTTGGAATAAAATGTTCGAACAAAGTTCGGCGTACGTGGCGTATTACTTAGTTCAGGCAGATGCCCAATGGCAGGAGATAATGCCCTGGCTGCAAGCCATTTGTGACCGATATCCGGTACTGATCCGTTTCACCGGCTCCGCTACAGAAGTACCGGCGCTGCTCGCTGCACTCCCGGCAGCCGGCCTCGAGCTGCTCGGAGGCGAAGAAGAACAGGTCGGGGTTAAATCCTTTGACGAACTGGATGACGTATTTGAGGCACTTGCATCGCGTCCTTGAAATCTGAATCAAGGCGAATTTTCAAGACCCCGTATTTTAGATTGCGGCTGCATAAACGCCTCAGTACCGCCGCGTTTCGTCTGTACCGCAGTTCACTATCCGTAATATCGGTTCCAAATGCTGAAAAGCATGGCCAAATGGCCCAGGAAGATGATAATACCCGCCAGAGGCAGAACCCAGGTCCGGAACCGTTGCAAATAAGCTGTCCCGAACGCCAGGGCGAAGAGCGGCAAAACCGGCACAAAATAGCGGCCCTGCAAGTTGCTCAGTAACGGCGCGCCCACCGGGTGCCACAACAAATACATCGTTGCCGAAAACAACAGCATATACAGGCAAGCTACTGACCCGCCAAGCAGCCGCTGCCGGCTCGTCGCGGGATTCTGTTCCGCAAAAACCAGTGCCAGGACGGCCATCCACAACAAACCTATCCATACAGGCGGCAGATAATTTTTTTCCCAACCGAATTTGCCCACGATATGCGCTGCGATCGAAGGCGCTGCTTTCAGATAGGAGCGCGCAGACAGGGTCGCCCATTGAAAAGGATGCCCGCTCATATAAGCCAGCTGGGCGGCAGGATCAACACCTTCGTTCAAGGTCTGTGTATCCCGAAAAGCGGGGTTGTAGGTATCATACGGAATAAACCAACGCTGAGCCAGCGCACCCCAACAGAGGGCCGTCAAACCCGCCGCTACTGCGATCGATCCGGCGTAACGGCGGCTGCCATTCAGCCATTGCAACAGTACAAATACTATGACAATCAGTTTGTTCGCTGCAATGATGACAAAAGCCGGCAGGCGAAAAGTACTTGCCGGAAATCGCGCAGTTGGAGCAGCGGACAGGCAAGCCGCAAAGACCCAAAAACACAAGCCGTTGGTGACCGTATCGGCGTTTAAGGAGGCCGCCATCACAAGCGATGCCGGCAAAAGGGCCAGTACGGCCATTATGGCCCGTTGCGCCGGCAGCATCCGGATGGCGGCAAAAACCAGTAGGCACCAAACCCAGGCATTTGCCAAACGCCCGGCATACAACATCTGAAGTGGCGAGGCGCCAAAAGGCCGTATCAGCGCAATCGCTGCGGCTTGTGGCGCGTACGCCGTGGGGGCATACATGGCCGTATTGGCAAAATCAAAAAAACGTCGTTCGCCGCAAAGCAGGGGAATAGATGCGGCGAGCCGGATATTTTCCAGGCATATCCGGGCGTCGTAATCGTTTTTCAAGCCGGCAAATTGCCCGGCCACAAGCCCCAGACTGCTCGGCAAGAAGCCTCCCAGCCGTTGATCCGCCGTTTTTTGCGGGACAAAGTGCCCTTCGCTGACCTGATATGCCCTCAAAAAATGGTTCGGTTCATCGGGCGATTGAAACGGCGGCATCAACAAAGCGTACAAAGCACTGAAAAAAAGCGACGCAAACAGAAAAAACAAGGGCGTTTTTACCCGAAAGTTCATCATCATCCCTAAAACCTTAATCGGTTAAAATCCCAATGCCCTATGCCCTTCCATTTCATGAATGACCTTCATCATTACGCTCACCTGGCCACCACAAACTTCTGCCTGGCCCAAACCTTACCGTCCGAACGCGCAAAAGCGATGTAAATACCAGGCGCCAACCCGCTGGCGTCGAGCGTTATGTCATGCCGTTCATATCCTTTGCACTGCGACTGCCAGACGATGCGCCCGCTCAGGTCGTACACCAGCAAATCGGCTACCTGTTTCGATTTCAGGTGCTCCACGACAATGGTCGTATAATCGGATACTAAACCGGGATTGACACTCATGGTAGGCGATTTAGTGCGGTTCGGGATAAAGGTCGATACGTCGCCTCCACCCAGTGTCAGCGAATCCAGCGGGAAAGAATAGATGCTGCGGGCGTGCGTACCGGCAAATACGGTTTTCATTTCGGGATTTATTTCCACGTCGTAAACGGGCATATAAGGAATGTTCGTTCCCAAACGCTCCCAATGCCAGCCGCCGTTGAGGGTAGCATACACCCCTCCGTCGGTAGCCGCCACAATCACGGAATCGTGACGACCAGGAATGATCAACAGGTCGTTGACAGCCAAGTTTGGTAAATCGCCGGAAATAGGCGTCCAGGTATCGCCCTGGTTGTCGGAGCGATGTATGCGCGGCGTAAAATCGTTGTCGCGGTAACCCGTATGCGACACGAAAACCCGGCTGCTTATGGTTGGAGAGGCCTTCACCGAAGAAACATATCGATCCGGCAATCCGCTGCTTATGTTGGTCCACGACTGGCTCAATGGCTTGCCGCGCCATACGTTGGCATCGGTGGTGCCGACATAAATCAAATCCGGATCGAGCGTACTTTCATCCAGGGTGCTAATGGTGTGAAAACGATTTCCGAAAATCACCCCGTCGGTCAGGTCCTCACTGATAGGCTCCCAAAAACCCGGATGCCCGAAGCCCCAGTATACGCGGTAGGTGCCGGTAAACATGATATCGGGGTTATGGCGGCTCAGGAGATAGGGCATGTCCCAATGGCGGCGGTCTTCCGGATCGATCCCGATTGTGGCTTCTTCCACATTTCCGCTGCCATCATAAGCGCCCCATATTTTGCCGTTTTGGGTTTCATAATAATAAATATTCGGGTCTTCCGGATGAAAAACTGCCTGAAAACCGTCGCCGCCGAAGAGACGGGGCCACTCGGTTAAGTTATCCGCATTGCCTGCGGTCGTGCCGTTGTCCTGCGCCCCGCCGTAATACCATTCCGGGAAAAACGGGTTGTAGGCCACCCGGTAAAACTGCGTCGCGGGGTTGTTTTCAATTTTATTCCAGCTAAAACCGCCGTCTGTACTGCGGTACAAGCCGCCGTCGGTGGCCAGCAAGCAGGTGTTGGCGTCGACAAAGGCCATATCGTGCATATCGGCGTGCACCTCATACGTCCACCATTCGGGGGTGGTTTGAAACCAGCTGGCGCCGCCATCCACCGATCGCCATAGGGTAACGCCGCAAATAAAAATATCCTGGCTGTTAAAGGGATTGATAAAAATCTTCCCGAAATACCAAGCGAAATTGCTCTGAAACCCCAGATCGAGCCCGTCTGTCGGCAGGGCTTGCCAGCTTTGCCCGGCATTAAAAGTTTCGTAATTGGCAAAAAAGGACAGCGAGGTATCGGCATAGATCGCCACTAAATGGTTGGCGTTTTGCTTGTCGATGTCGATCCCGATGCGGCTTTTTTCGTCATCGGGCAGCCCGCCGCCGAGCATGTTCCAGCTGACGCCTCCATTGCTTGTTTTCCAGATGCGGGCATTGTTGCCGCTGACCACACTTTCCTGGTTGTTTCGGATCCTATCCCAGGCCGTTGCATACAGGGTATTGGGATCGGAAGGCGACATTTCAAGGTCTATAATTCCGGTTTCATTGCTGATAAAGTGGATTTGCTGCCAGTTTTGGCCTCCATCCGTGCTTTTATACAGGCCCCTGTCATTGTTGCGTTCGAAGGGCAGGCCCATCGTAGCCACGTACAAAATATTGGCATTGGTGGGATGCACGATGATTTTCGAGATAATCCTTTGACTTTCAAGCCCCAGGTGTTGCCAGCTTTGTCCGCCGTTGGTACTTTTCCAAAGGCCGTCACCGATAAAAGGATAGCCGCTGATATTGGGATCGCCGGTACCTACGTACACAATGTTCGGGTTTTGCGGGTCCAGTTCGATGTCGCCGATGCTCAGAAATTGCTGTTGATCGAAAATCGGCTGCCAGCTTTGGCCGCCGTCAGTGGTTTTCCACACGCCTCCTCCTGCGTAACCGATATAAATGATGTTGGGATTGGTCGGATGCGTTTTGATGGTATTGACCCGCGCCCCAATGTTGCCCGGCCCCTGTACGGTCCACGGCGCTGAAAAGCCGGGGTTATTGTCGCGCGATTGCACCGTTGTGGATGCTTGCCGGAGTGCATCGGTGTAGGTTTTTACATCCGTTTGGAACACCGGATACTCCCGAATGGCGTAGAACCATTCGTCGGGGCGGAGCCCTTTGTCCTGTTTTTTTTCCGTGCTGTCTTGTTCGCCGACAGGTCCAGCGGGGGCAGGATCGGGCGTTTTCTGCAAATTTTTGGCGATGTAAACAAAAAATGCCAGCACGACGACCGCAAGTATCAAAATGTTGCGGAATGGAAAAGCAGTGCGTGATTGTCTTTGGAACATAATCTGGATGGTTGAGTGGTTAGGATGCCTGGGATTGTCAAGTTGCTAAGGTATGGGTAAACGCCGGGAGAATTATGCTAAATCTGGCCAAAAATTCAATTTATGAAACAACACGCAAACACAACAACACTCGAGTACTTTTGCGCCGCAAAAACCGACTTTTACTATGCTTGTTTTTCAGAAGGTTGCAGATATAGAGGAGTTCTTAGACAATGAACGACGTGCCGGTCGCACAGTGGGCTTTGCTCCGACCATGGGTGCGCTACACGAGGGCCATCTATCCCTGGTGCAAACGGCCAAACGGGAATGCGACCTGGTTGTGGTGAGTATTTTTGTAAATCCCACCCAATTCAACGATCTGAAAGACCTCGATCGTTATCCCCGTATGCCCGAGGAAGACATCGCTTTGCTGCTGAGCGCACACTGCGACGTGCTCCTGCTGCCGCCTGTAGCGGAAATTTACCCGCCCGGACAAGACCTGACCGTTCAACTGCATTTTCGGCAATTGGATAAGGTCATGGAAGGCGTTTTCCGCCCCGGGCATTTTATCGGCATGGCCACCGTAGTAAAACGGCTATTGGATATTGTGGCGCCGCACCGATTATATATGGGGCAGAAAGACTTCCAGCAGCTCAGCATCGTACGCGATATGCTGCGGCAATTATCCGCTCCGATTGAACTGGTCATGTGTGCTACCTTGCGCGAAGCCGACGGTTTGGCCATGTCGAGCCGGAATATGCGCCTGACAGACGAAATGCGCCGCGCGGCCCCGGCGATTTATCAAACCCTGCAACAATCGAAAATTGATTTTCAAAGCCGGTCCGCTACAGTGGTCCAGCAAGCAGCCATGGCGAAACTCCGCGAGGCCGGCCTGAAACCCGAATATTTTGATATTGTAGATGGCATTTCCCTCCTGCCGGTGGAACATTGGGCAGACAGCAACTTCATCGTAGCCTGCACCGCCGCATTTGCCGGAACCGTCCGGCTCATCGATAATCTGGTGTTTCAAAACGAGTAGCACCGGGCTACTCCATCTCCAGGAGCAGATGCCCTTTCTCTATGGCAGCGCCGTTTTGAACCGCTACGCTTTTCACGCGACCCGGGCCTGCGGCCTTAATCACGTTTTCCATTTTCATGGCTTCCAGAATAAGCAGAGGGTCGCCTTTTTCAACGTTCTGACCGGGTACTACCAGCACTTTGATCACCAAACCCGGCATGGGCGCTTTGAGGACGTTTATTTTTTGAGCCCCACCAGCGGATAAGCCCAAATGGTGTGCCAGGCGTTCGTAATGGTCTGAAATCTTGATTTCGTAGTTGTTCCCGTCGATCCGGAAGGTGTACACCCGGGCGGAATAATCTACAGATACGAGATCGGCGTGGTAAGCTACGCCACCTTTCAGGATGTGAAAATCGTGGGCGCCATCCGGGATTACATCGAGCAGTTTAGCGTCGGCCGGTTGGACTTCAAATTCGTATTGGCCGTTCACTGTCAGCCGGAAGGGTTCGTTGTGCATAGACGAAAGGATGTCAATTTAAAAAACCTTACAGGTCAAAACCGTAATGTCGTCTGGAAAAGGCGTACGTTCCCGGTACGCTTCCACATGGGCCAATAATTTGTTATTCAGGTCTTTAGCGCTCAGATCTGCGTGTTCCAGCAGGAAGTGGATGAGTTTTTCTTCTCCGAAATCTTCGCCCGATTTATTGCGTACGTCGGTAAGCCCGTCAGTATACGTAAAGATGAGGGCTTCGTTGGTCAGGCAGATGCCGCCGATCTCGAGAAATGGCAGTTCCGGCAACCAGCCTAAGGAGGTGCAGCCGTTGCGCAGCGGCACCACATCGCCGTTCATGAGCAGCAGTGGCGGCGTATGACCGGCATTGATGTAGTGAAGCGTGCGCGACGCCACATCGTATTTGGCTAAGAACAGGGTGATGAATTTGTCGCCCTGCGTGACCCGCCAAACAGCCGCGTTCAATTCATGTACGATTTCTTCCAAGGAAGGCCGGCGCGTGACCAGCGCATGGAAATTGGCCTGGAAATTGGCCATTAACAGCGCAGCCGATACTCCTTTACCGGTGATGTCGGCAATGCAAAAGGCAATCTGGCCGTCAGAAAATTCCACAACGTCGTAATAATCGCCGCCGACGGCAAAGTGGGGTTTGTAAATACTGGACAGTTGGTAATTTTTACTCGAGGGCAGTCGCGAAGGAACCAGGGTGCGCTGAATCTCTGCAGCTAACTCCACTTCCCGGTTCAATATTTCCTGGCGCATCTGCTGTTTGAACAGCCGTTTGTTTTCGATGGCCACCGCAATCACATTGGTAATGGTGGTGATAAATTGCACTTTGTTGTACACATCTTCATCGTCGCTAAACCCGCCGATAAAGGCGTATGCGATCGGCACATCTTTGTGTAAAACCGGGATGACCAGGTCAAATTCCTTGATCAGCGGATGGCTTGCTTGTTCGAGGCCCTGCTTGGAACGGAACCTCGATAGCTCCTGGCTGAGGTCCGCTTCCAGCAATTCCGCTGCAATTCCGAGCGACGTCATACAAATCCAGGCCCCGGTTTCGTTAAAATACAAAGCCATTTTTCGGATGCCAATCTCCCAGCGAAGGAAAGAATTGTACATATTGAACAAGCCTTCAGACGAAACATTTTCATTAATAGCTTGCGTGATAGCCAGCAAACTATTGATTTGCAACTGCTTCAGATTGACTTCGCGTTCCAGCTTTTCAATCCTGGACAAAGTCCTTTTTATTTCCGTCAACTCGGCCATAGAAGTCCCGAAGGTACACACTGCTACATTTTCATCACGCTTTTTCACAAAAATTGGAAAACTTGTGAAATTTGCACCCTGAAATAAGAACTAACAAATATGGAAGACGTCAGTAAAACAATGGCTGAAGCGAAAGCTGCCATGGAAAAAGCGCTTGAACACCTCGAGCACGAACTCGTAAAACTCCGCACGGGCAAGGCCTCCACGGCCTTGTTACAGGATTTAATGGTCGAATACTACGGCACACCAACCCCCCTGGGGCAGGTTGCCAACCTCCAGGTGTCCGACTCCCGCACGATGATGATTCAACCTTGGGAACGCAACATGTTAGGGCCCATCGAACGCGCCATTATCAACAGCAACATCGGTATGACCCCCTCTAATGACGGTGAAGTGATCCGGCTTATGGTACCGCCGCTAACCGAAGAGCGCCGGAAAGAATTGGTCAAAAAGGCCAAACATGCCGGCGAAGAGAGCAAGGTAGGCGTTCGCACCGCCCGTCATAAAGCCCTCGACAGCGTCAAGAAAGCAGTTAAGGAAGGTTTGCCGGAAGACTTGGGCAAACGAAAAGAGACCGAGTTGCAGGACATGGTGAACAAGTTCGTGGAGCAGGTTGAAAAAGTGGTGGGCGTGAAGGAAAAGGAGATTATGACCGTGTAAATTCAAATCCGGCGCCGAAAAAAGGTTTTACATGCTGCCCGTGTGCGCGGACGGCCCTACCTTTGCGGCGCATCTTCACGGCTAATTATATTTAAGTGGTTTAGAGGGTTTAGAAAAGTTTAGAAGGTTTAGAATACGATACCTTAAAATCGGTATCAAACTTTGAGCAAAACCGCTCTAAACCCTCTAAATTTTTTCTAAACCCTCTAAACCCCCATTTACAATCCAGCCTTGATCAAGTTTTCATTCACTCCTCATTCATGAACTTAGAAAAATATTTGGTAATTGCCGGCGCGCCCGGTGTGCACAAACTAGTCTCGTCCCGCTCCAACGGTCTCGTCATAGAAGACCGCCTTGAAGGCCGTACGCGTTTCGTCCCGGTGCGGCAACAACAGGTAACGCCCCTGGCTACAATTGCCATCTACACCGATACGGAAGAGGGAACGGTCGCTTTATCCGATGTATTCCAAAAAATGCTCGACCAGATGGACGCCAACCCGCCGGTTAGCCTGGAATCAAACAGCGCCGGTTTTCGTGCCTACTTTGAGCAAATTCTGCCCGAGTACGACCGCGACCGCGTTCACATCAATGACATCAAAAAATGTATCAAGTGGTTCAACTTCATGGTTGACAAGGGCATTTTTGAAGAAATTAAAAGGGATGCAGCCAAAGAGGCCGAGGCTGAAGCCACCCAGGAGACCCCCGAACTGGTGAAAGCAGAAATTGTAGAAAAAGAAGAAGCCGCGGCCGCCCCTGCCCCGAAACCTAAAACAACCAAAAAGCCTGCCGCAGAAAAACCTGAACCGGCCCCGGTAAAAAAAGGCTCTACCAAAAAAACGCCCGAATAAATTATCCATCCAAAACCCACAGTCTTCGTTTTCAATGCCTTGTTTGCAGCGATACATTAGCTTCGCAGGGCTAAAGTATCGCTGCAAACAAGGCATTGAAAACGAAGACTTACACCATACCTATGTACAAAGGAAAAAAAGTAGTCGTCGTATTGCCGGCCTACAACGCGGCCAAAACCCTGGAAAAAACCTACCGGGAAATCCCCTTCGACCTGGTAGACGACGTGATCCTCTGCGACGACCACAGCCGCGACAATACGGCCGAACTCGGCCGATCCCTGGGCATCCGACACGTCCTGGTACATGAAAAAAACAAGGGTTACGGCGGTAATCAGAAAACCCTGTACAACAAAGCGCTCGATATCGGCGGCGATATCATCATCATGCTCCACCCCGACTACCAATACACGCCGAAACTCATTCCTTCGATGGTCAATATCATCGGAGAAGACCTGTTTCCAGTGGTGCTTGGGTCGAGGATTCTGGGTATGGGCGCCCTGCGCGGCGGCATGCCTTTGTACAAATACATCTTCAACCGCTTCCTGACGCTTTCGCAGAACCTGCTGATACACTACAAGTTATCAGAGTATCATACGGGCTACCGCGCATTCAGCCGGGAAGTGCTCGAAACGATCAATTTTAATGAAAATTCCGACGATTTTGTATTCGACAACGAGATGCTCTCGCAAATCGTGTATGCCCGATTCGACATCGCCGAGGTAACCTGCCCCACCAAATATTTTGAAGAAGCCTCCAGCATCAATTTTCGCAGGAGTATGAAATACGGCCTGGGTGTGCTGCGGGTGTCGTGGTGCCATTTTTTACAGCGAATGGGCCTCGCCAATTTCAACATGTACCGGAGAAATAAACCGCTGGTTTAAAGCACTTCCGCCACCACGAAAATGCTGCCGATCACGAGGATCAGATCGTCCGGATCGGCTGCGCGTTTGGCGGCTTTCAGTGCATTTTTTACAGAAGAATAAGCTTTGCCGTGTAAGCCTGCGGCTGCCGCCCGCTCGCGCAATGCCTTGGTATCCATGCCCCTTGGGATATTGGCTTTGGCAAAATAATATCGCGCTTCAGGCGGAAAATAATCCAGCATTTTGTCGACATCCTTGTCGGTGACGAAACCGGCCACGATGTGGAGGTCCGGCGAGCGCTCCTTTGATAAATCTGTAGCAAGTACGCCGGCCGCAGGTTTATTAAAGGAACGTAAATCCGAAATTCTTTCAAAAGCAGTTCGAATGCCGGCCTCGTTGTGGGCGCTGTCGCACAGGATCGTGGGCTGCTCGCCGATGATCTGCCAGCGGCCCTGAAAACGGGTTAAAGTGCGGAGATGAGACAGACCGTAGCGGATGCTCGATTCCGGGTCCCGAATACGTGGCGCCCCGGCAATTTTTTCAAACACTTCCACCGCTTGCAAGGCTGTTGCCACGTTCAGCGCCTGAAACGGGCCGGAGGCATCCACCTCCAGGTTTTCCCAAAGAAGCTGGCCTTGTTTATAAACCTGGTACCGCGTTTGTGCGCTTAAAAAGGTGTTCGTTTGGTCCGTAAGCTGGTAATTTTGATCGGCAAAATAAATGGGAGCGCTCATTTCGGCCGCTTTTTGCCGGAAAACCGGGGCGGATTCGGGATGGCTTTCTCCAATCACTACCGGTACGCCGGGCTTGATGATGCCCGATTTTTCCATCGCTATCAACGGCAGGGTATCGCCGAGAAATTTCGTGTGGTCGAAACTGATGTTCGTGATTACGCTTAGCAAGGGCGTGATGATGTTGGTGCTGTCCACACGACCTCCGAGCCCGGTTTCAATGATGGCAATATCCACTTTCTCCCGGGCGAAATGGTCGAAAGCCATGGCTACGCACATCTCGAAAAAAGAGGGCCTAACCGACTCGATAATCCCTAAATTAGCCTCCACGAAGTCGACCACCCGACCGCGCGGTATGTATTCGCCGTTGATTTTTATCCGCTCGCGCAGGTCTTTGTAATGGGGACTCACGTAAAGACCGGTTTTTAATCCAGCGGCCTGGCAGACGGCGGCCAAAATATGGCTGACCGAGCCTTTTCCATTGGTTCCGGCAACGTGGATGGACTGGAAGCGGGTTTGTGGATTGCCTAAATGCGCACAAAGTGCCTGCGTGTTATTCAGGCCTTTTTTATAGGCCGCAGCGCCGATGCGATCAAACATCGGCAGCTGCGCGTAGAAGTAATCAAGTGTCTCTTTGTAGTTCATGCCTGCGAATTTCAAATCCCAGGGGGGAGCCGAATTTGACGTTCCTCCGGGGATATTCATTTCCCGTCGTAAAGGTGACTATTTTTACCTTTTTTAATCATGGCAAAACGCGCGGAAGTTGCACATTTGCACTGCTTGCCCCAGCATTTAGATCAGTTGTCCTTTTTCCAGATGAAGATACTTTTAGTCCACAATAGCCGATTGCCAGTGCAAACGTATGACGATGCCGAGCGCGTGGTGTGGTGGCTTGGCAAAGCCTTGGCCCGGGCCGGCCATGAAGTTACTTTTCTGGCTAAAAAAGGGACAAAGTGCCCTTTTGCACCCGTGTTGATACTGGACGACAAAAAGCCGCTGGAGGCCCAGATTCCGGTCGACGTTGATTTGGTCCATTTTCATTTCGACCCTCAGGAGGATATTTGCAAACCCCGCCTGATTACCTGTTACGATAATAGTGCAACTGCGCGGACCTTTGACCACAACACCGTTTTTGTATCTGCACAACATGCATGTCGGCATGGCGGAAGCGTATATGTACACCCCGGGATCGATTTTACCGAATACGGAAAGCCGGTTATGCAAGCCCGCCGAATGTATTTTCATTTTCTCGGCAATGCAGCCTGGAGCGGAAAAAATGTGCGCGGCGCCATTGATCTTGCCACACGTCTGGAGGCGCGGCTACACGTGATCGGCGGTACGCGGGTCAATTTTCGGAAAGGACTCCGCATCACGCTCAGCCCGAATGTCCGTTTCCACGGCCTGCTCAATCCCGAAGGCCGGAACGCTTTGCTGAACAGTTCCAAAGGTTTGATCTTCCCGGTGATCTGGCCCGAACCCTTCGGCCTGGCCATTCCCGAAAGCCTTTATTTCGGCTGTCCGGTATTCGGCACACCTTACGGAGCCTTGCCGGAAGTACTGGGTAAAAAAACAAAAAAGAGCAAACAGGCGGATTTGAAAGGCACTGTGGAAGCATTTTACAGTGATTACGGCTGTCTCTCGCTGCATAAATCGGAGTTGCTGGAAGCCTTAAAACACGCTGATGCTTTCGACCGGCAGAAATGCCATGACTATGCAGTGGCCCATTTTTCCGCACACCGAATGGCGAAGGAGTATGTATTATTGTACGAAAAAATATTGAACGGCCATACCCTGCATGCAGAACATCCTGTGATCCCGGAGAACCCGGACGATAAGTTTTTGCCGTTTGGAGAGTGAGGGAAACAGGTTTTTTTCAACCTTAGTGGGAATGAGTTGTTTAAAGGGAAAATGAATGAAGAATGTCATTAATGTCGAAAATCGGGATTAATGACATTCTTCAATCAACTTTTTAATTATTCACCAACAATCTTTACGCTATGCCCGTTTGGTTGTCCTACGTCCTAATAACCCTCGCTGCCTATATCGGCATGGAGTTTATGGCCTGGTTCACGCACAAATTTGTGATGCATGGATTTTTATGGCAGTGGCATGAAGACCACCACCGGCCGAAGCACCTGAAAGACGGATTTTTTGAAAAAAACGACCGGTTTTTCTTAGTTTTTGCCATACCCTCCATGATCTGTTACCTGATCGGCGGTGTGACGGTACACTTTTGGGTGATGTTCATCGGCGTGGGTATTTCCCTGTACGGGCTCACGTATTTTCTCATCCACGATGTGTACATCCACCAGCGGTTCTCCTGGTTCCGGCAATTGGATGGCAAGTATTCTCGCGCCATCTTGCGCGCCCATGGTGCACACCATGCTAAAACCGGGAAAGAAGAGGGCGAATCCTTCGGATTGCTGGTGGTCGATACTAAATTTTTCAAAAAACGCAGCGCTCGGGACGCTCGTCCCGAATCTGAAACGTCCAAGTAATTGGCAGACAACGGATTGGAAATGTATTAAAATACTTTTTCATTGCCGGGCGCCTAAAATGCAAGGTATCCGCTTACATTTGTCAAAACGGAAAACGATTGCCAAGGCATACCTCTCCCGCATGCTGATTTTTAAAAAAATGCTTATGTCCTGGATTGTCCTGGCATGGATGTTTTGGACCTGCCAACCTAATTCCGGCCCGTCTGCCGACGCCGCCGGAATACCTTTTGATACCAATACTTTTCACAATAGCCCGCCAGCTTCCAGTTTGCCGCCAAGAATTCCCAAACCGGCAGCTGGAGACACGATAGAGAAAAAAAAATTGCCGAAACGCAAACTGTCCTCTACGGTTTTGATCCCCGCCATTCCCGATACCATGCCGTATATACCCTTCGACCCGACCATGTTGCAGGCTTTATATGAGCAAACCACTTACCTCAACCGGTCGGACAAACAAGTGCGCGGCGCGTCGGGCATTGAAAGGAAAGAGATGTTAAAGACGGTGGAGCTGTTGCAGGGCGTACAATTGCTCGACCCGCATGCTTTGCTGCAAACCTTTGATTTTTACCGGGTTAATACCGAATTGAAAAGCGATAAAGTGCGTATCACGGGTTACTATACGCCGCTTGTAAAAGCGAGTAGAACCCGCACCGCGCAGTTCCAGTATCCTTTGTTGCGCAAACCGACATCCAAGGTACCGTCTCCTGCGGCCATTGCTTCGGGGGTATTGGCCGGAAAAAATTTAGAACTCGCCTGGGTAGGTTCCAAAAAAGAATTGAAAAATGCTCAAATGCAGGGCTCCTGTCTGCTCGAGTTTCCAGATGGGAAACGGGAGCATTACGGTTTCGGAGGGTCTGTGAAAGGCGCCGGCGGGGTGTACGTGTTTTTTACTAAAGTGGATGAAAAGGTCCTTGGTTCGGGTTTTTTCCCGCTTACGGCTGGTTATTCGGTTGCAGTTGATCCGCGGTTTATCCCTATCGGCAGTACTTTTTTTGCCGAACTTCCCGATGTGGACGCTGCGGGCAATTTGAAAGGATACACCTACCGGATCCTGTTCGCGCAGGATCGCGGAGGCGCTATCCTGACCACCAAACGGCTCGATTTATACTGCGGCATCGGGCATAAAGGGCTGCAGGAGGCCCGCCGCATCAACCGGTACGGCCGGCTTTGGCTTTTGTTGCCGAAACAATAAAGGATCCATGTCACACTGGTTGGGTTATTTTTTCATGGGGTTGGCCATTCAGATTTTCCGCTTTGTTCCATTCCGGGTTTTATACATATTGTCCGACGGACTGGCTTTTTTGTTGTACCACGTCATTGGATACCGCAGGAAAGTGGTTTTTGATAATTTGCGCCGTGTTTTTCCGCAAAGAACAGACGAGTATCTGCATCGTATTGCCCGGAACTCTTATCGCAACCTCACGGACATCACGCTGGAAACGGTGAAAGCCTTTACCATGACTGCGGCTGAATTACAACGGCGTTGTCCGTGCCGGAATCCTGAATTGGTAAACAATTACCTCGACCGGCAACAACCCGTCATCATCGCCGGGAGCCACTTCAACAACTGGGAACTGGCTTGCCTGACCATTCCGGCGGGTTTCCGCGGCCCGGCGATTACGGTGTACAAACCCTTGACAAACAAAATTATAGACCGAAATTTTAACCGCAACCGGGCGCGGGGCGGCATGCTTATGGTTTCCATGGATGCGGTTTTTTCGGCCATGCGCAAGCAGGTCAAAGAACCCGCGGCAGCCTGGCTGATGGTTGCCGACCAGTCGCCTTCCAGCCGAAAAAGCGCGCATTGGGTGTCGTTTCTGGGGCAGGACTCTGCTTCCCTGCCCGGAATTGATATTCTGGCACGTAAATTTAGTTTTCCTGTACTTTATTTCGACATCAAACGCCTGCGCCGCGGTTTTTACGAGCTGCGTTATTCCGAACTCTGGCCCGATCCTTCCAAAGCCGGGGAGGGCGACATCACCCGGGCGTATGCGCAGCGGGTGGAAAAACCCATTTTGGAGCAGCCGGAAAACTGGTTATGGAGCCATAAACGATGGAAAATACAACGGTAAACTTATCTGCATTTGATAAAGATTTGGCAGGCGCCCGCCTTCGATGAAGCTTCGGCGGGTGAACGCGTAAAAAACCCGTTTCTTTGCACTTCTTTAAAATTAAGAGGCTACCCGATCTTTCAACACATCAACTTTTCAAAAGTATGAAACAATTGTTGTTCCCCATCCTTCTGGCAACAGTCGCCTTGTCCTCCTGTGGCGTCTATCCGAAAGCTGCATTCAGTGTTCCGACCCGTAAATTTGTGGCCCCGGCAGAGGTCACCTTTACCAACATGTCCCTTCAGGCCGAATCCTACGCGTGGGATTTCGGCGACGGAACAAGCTCTATGGAGGAAAGCCCGAAACATACTTACAGCCACTCCGGCAATTATACCGTCATTTTACAAGCCAAGAAAGGCACTAAAACCGTCGTTAACAAACAAATGATTCAAGTAACCGCACCTGAGCGCTGCCTCATCGAGATCGAAACGAGCTACGGCACCATGCTCGCCGAATTGTATAACTCCACGCCCAAACACCGCGATAATTTTATCAAACTCGCCGAAGAAGGTTATTACAACGACCTGCTTTTTCACCGCGTGATCAGTGGGTTTATGATCCAGGGCGGCGATCCGCAATCGCGCAATGCCCCTGCTGGCCAGGCGCTGGGGATGGGCGGCCCGAATTACCAGATACCGGCTGAATTCGTGGATTCGCTGGTTCACCTTAAAGGCGCCATTTGTGCGGCCCGCACCAACAATCCCAAAAAGGAATCCAGCGGCTCCCAGTTTTATATCGTACACGGCAGCCCGGTTTCGGAAGCAACGCTCAATCAGGTAGAGCAAATGAAAAGTTTTCATTACACGCCCGAACAACGCAAAGCCTATCTCGCCGACGGCGGCACGCCGCATCTCGACCGCGATTACACCGTGTATGGCCGCGTTATCAAAGGCCTGGACGTTCTGGACAAGATCGCCGCCACACCGACCGCGCCCGGCGACCGCCCGGTGCAGGATGTGAAGATGAAGATTCGGGTGATTAAATAAATTGGTTTAGAGGGTTTAGAGGGTTTAGAGGAGCTTCGCCCAGGTTCACTCCTTGAACCTGGGCAAAGCTCCTCTAAACCTTCTAAATCGCCTAAACCGCCATGTTTTTTGATCAACTAATTGAGTAAACTAATTTCCTAAATTCGTTCTTCAAACCAAACGCAGGGTGTCATGTTGAGCGCAGCGAAACATCTGGATACTTGCTTCTGATTTTGAAAGCACTTCGAGGCCTATAGCCCCAAGTGTTTCGCTGCGCTCAACATGACACCCTGCTTTAAGTTTGGAGGCCACGTTTACTAAACTTTGAAAGTTTAGTAAACGTATTTCTCACTTTTCGCGATGCACAAAACATGACGGTGCGAGGTATAATATCCGTGCTAAAGGAAAAAAGGATGAACAGATTATACTACTTTCAAAAACTCTTGATTAGAATTATTATCAATCTAAGGAGAAGGCCGCTCCTTCAAAAATCAATCCCGAGCATTCGGGATAATCGACATTCGTCAATCAAAAAAAACATAACGGTTTTGCGGATAATCGTTAACCCTCCAAACGCCTCCCAATGATTTTTCGTAAGTATCCAATTACCCTGCTTTTTTTCCTCGGCCTTTCCCTGCCGATGTTGGCTCAAAAACCCGGGGCGACGACGGCAAAGGATACCACGCAAAAATTGCAGATCGAGACCGCAGAAGTCGTGGAAGGTTTTGTCCGCCAGGGCCGTGAAATGCGCAAGCTGAGCGGCAACGTCCGCATGCGCCAGGAAAACACCCTCGTGTATTGCGATACAGCGATCATCGACGATTATACCAACAACGCCACCTTGAAAGGCAATGTGGTGATCGAGCAGGGCGATTCCGTAAAGGTTTTTTCCGATTCTGCAATTTATATTTCGGCTATCAAAACGAGCGATCTGTTCGGGGAAGTGGTGCTGGTGAATGGCCGTCAGCAACTGTTTACCAATAAGTTACGCTACGATATGGCCAATAAAATTGCCACGTACCACAGCGGCGCGACGCTTAGCAACGGCAAAAGCCAGCTAACCAGCAGGCACGGGTATTATTTCGTCAACCAAAAGGAGGTCTTTTTTAAAGGCGAAGTTTTGACAACCGATCCGGAGTTTACCATGCGGACCGACACAATGGCCTTCAATACCGAAACGCAAATCGTGCGTTTTGTGGCGCCCACGCTGATCAGTCAACGCGGCAGCAAGATCTACACCGAAGGCGGGTTTTACGATATCGAAAACAATTTTGCTGAATTTGACCTAAATCCGCAATACGAAAAAGAAGGCCAGCGCGGTCGGGCGCGTAAAATGCGCTATAACGGAACGACCAAAGAATACACCCTGGAGGGCGACGCCTATATCGACGAGCCGGCCAAGGCCCAAAAGGTAACAGCCGATGTGATCCGCTACAACACCGATACCGAGGCTACGGTGCTGCGCGGCAATGCGCATTTTCAGGACAGCACCCGCGACATCGCCGGGGCGGAAATCCGCTATAACAGCCGCGACAAAGCCTATCAGTTGGTAGGGCGGGGCCGGGTAGCCGACGGAACCAATATCATAGAGGCCGATTCGCTCGATTTCAACGACCAGTTGGGCAACGGCATGGCCCTCGGCAATGTCATCTGGGTGGATACCGCCGGCGATTTTACCATCGAGGCCTTCCGCATGGATTACAACAAAAAAAGTGAGTATCTCCATGCTTCCGGGGGCTTCGGGCCAGCCGGGGCAGGCGGCAGGCCTCTGATGAAAACCCTGATCGACCGCGATACCTTGTTTATGGCGGCTGATACCCTGAGTTCCTACAAACCGGACTCGCTGTCTGATAACCGGCTCCTGCTGGCGCACCGCGACGTACGAATTTTTAAAAGCGATCTGCAGGGCGTCTGCGATTCCCTGTCGTTCAGTTCGGCGGATTCCATTTTCCGCTTTTATAAAATTGACAGCCTGCACCAGCCCATTCTCTGGAGCGACACCTCCCAATTTTCCGGCGACACTATTCGTATCTTATTGAAAAACAAAAAATTAGATCGCATCTGGCTGATCAAAAATGCGCTTGTCATCAATTCAGAGGAAGGCATTATGTTCAACCAGATCAAAGGCCGCAACACGACGGCTTACTTCCGGGATGAGCAGGTGCGGGAAATGTACGTGGAAGGCAACGCTCAGGCGGTGTATTATGCCCTCGACGACCGGCGGGCTTATATCGGCGTCAACGAAACGGCCTGTTCCGAAATGCGGCTTTATTTTGGCGACAACAAGGTGGAAAGTATCAAATTTTACGCGGAGCCGACCGGGAAATTTATTCCGATGCGGAAGGCCGGGGGGGAAACGAAAAAACTGGAAGGGTTTTTCTGGGAACAGAAAAGGCGGCCGAGGAGTGTGCGTGATTTGCTGGTAAGGCCGGTGGAGAATTGATTTTTAAGGGTTTAGAGGGTTTAGAAAAAGGTTTAGAGGGTTTAGAGTGGGTAACGCCCGTTACCTGATTATATCACACCATAGATCTCTTTCCAAACATGAAAAACAAGGCTTTTTTCCTCTTTTTAACTCTCACGACAGTCTTGTGGCTGTTCGCCTGCCACAAAGACAAAGACGACAAAGACTGTCCCGCCGGTTTGCACTGCGCGACGCAGGAAGGCGCCAATACCTTCGGCTGCTACATCGATGGAAAACCTTGGGTGGCACAGATCGGATCGAATATACTTGATCCTACGCTGCATGAAATAGAAGCGAATTACGACGAAACAGATTATCGTCAATATTACAATAACAATCTTAGACCTACTATCTCCCTTTCCGCCGCAGCATGTGTTTTCACATACTGCCAAGTACCCTACTATCTCCCTTTCCGCCGCAGCATGTGTTTTCACATGCTGCCAAGTACCCTACTATCTCCCGTTCCCCTGATATTTAAAGTTCGGCTGACTTCCATGATTTTCTGTAGCGGCCAATCCGCTCCGTAGAAAAAATGCGTCAGAAACGGCCAAGCTGGTTGACTATAGGCATAAAAAGCAGCGGAAAACCACCAAATGACGATAGATGGTGATAGCAATTTGAAAGACAAGGCATTAAAATCCTTGAAGGCGGTCGCATGCCGGTCAGAAGTGCTCCGGGAGCAATGGCAGCATAGCGGTTGGGGTGGACGGCATGTGAAAACACATGCCGTGGCGCTGGGCCGGGCGAGGAATGGAACACCTGCCGAGGGGGAAAACAACGAAAACCCGCTGCTACAAGAAAATTCCAAGCCTCCGGCAAATTGTTTTTGTATCACAAAAAGAGAAACACGTGCGCATTCTGGAGCGCGAGGGCGAGCGCTGGATCGATACGGAGTTTTACGAGGAAACAGATGTGCCTACGATTGGCGACTGCCTTATTCCTTTGGCGGAGATTTACCGGAAAGTGGAATTTTCGCAAAATGCATAATTCCGCCGCAGCATGTGTTTTCACATGCTGCGGCGGAAAATACCAAAGCCCCGTGCGAAACAAATTGGTCAATATATCGGGACGCAATGCCGCGCAGGGCGACGCGATTCCGTTCAATCACCACACTATCCTCCACCTCCACCTCAAACAGCGCGATGCTCTTCCCGTCTTCCAGTGTCACCATGCCGAATTGCCCGCCGCTGTTGACCAATTGCTGGTCCTGAAACAGTTGCTGGGGCGTGGCGAAAATATCTACCCGTTTGAACAGAGAGCGAAGTAAAGGGAGCCATTCAGCGCGGGATAACGGGCGTTGGAGGAACTGTTTGAGTTCAGGTTGGGTCATTTTGTATCAAAAATGGGACGCGGCGTGATCATCTTTTCTTATGCGCCGTAAATAATCAGGCTACGGCATAATCGGAATATTCCCGAAGTTCCGGTGGCAAAAAGCCGGCCACGATGTCGTGCTTGGGTACTCCTTTGGCTTCCAGCATTTCGCCTACTTCCCATTCCGTCATGTTTTGTTGCACCCATATTTTGCCGTTGATTATGTCGAAGTGCAAAGGGCAGTCGTGTACAAACCGATTTCCTTCCCAGCCGATCGTGACCACCTGATAGCGGTGGTTTTCTTTATCGGCAATGAGTTCGTTGCCGCCGGTGACATTGGCGTATTTGATTTTTGCGTACTCTTTCAGGATGTCGAGTATTGCATTTTCGTATTTTTTTAATTTATCCATTGCTCGATCGTTTGTGTGCTTTGGTTATAGATAACGAGTTGAAACTGTTCGTCCTGCATCGTTTTCTGAATGACCGTTTCTTCAAAAAAACGATGGAAGATACTTTCCGGGATGGCAAGGTAAAGTTTTCGTTCGGGCTGAATCAGTTTAAGCACATTCCGGTAGATGATGTATTTCCCGACGGCTTCATATAAGGCGGTTATGAATGACAGGCTGCCAAAGGTCTTGATTTCTACGGCAATTTTTTCCGTTCCACGTTCCGCCGCGATCAGTCGTTCGGCGCCGAGGTCAAATTGCACCTGTACTTTTCCTATTTTGAAGGTGAGCGGGTCGTCGGTAATATTCCAGCCCTCCTCTTGAAGGGCTTTTTTGACGTTTTCGTGAAACAAATCTCTGGCCATGCTACAAAATTAGGCTTTTCTGCATTGCTCGTCAAATGATTGATTATCAACCCGCACTAAAACTTTCCAAAATAATAATATCCGGTTGGGCTGCATTCGGCCTCGGCAAGTGTTCCATTTCCCGTCCGACCCAGCGCCACGGCATGTGTTCCGCCTCGGCAGCCAATATCGTTTTTCAATCCACCGACGGCGGGCAGAGCTGGCAGGACGTCAGCGCGGGATTGCCCGTAGATTTTGGGGTCGGGCGTGTTTTTGCCGACGGCGGCAATGTCTTTTTGGTTTCCGATGGCGGATTGTACCACAGAAGCAGTGTCAGCCTGGCCCCGGAATGGGAAAAAGACTGGTTCCTGAACGAAAGCGTCAGCGATGTTTACCCCGGCTCGGCCGGGCTGTATGCCAGCAGTTACCAGACGGTTTTTTTTCAGAAACTGCCGGGCACGGACATTTGGAAACCCATGCACAATGCCCTGAAATACAAGACGGTTCGTACCGTTTTGGAAACCTCAAACGGAAACATTTTCGTGGGCTGTGAAAGCGGTATTTTCGGCTCCTCCGACTGGGGCAAAACCTGGGAACTCATGCGCCCCTCCAACGGTAAGACCTTAATCAATCTGGCCGTTTCGGGTCATGTGATTTATGCTGTGGTGGTGGTTGGGTGTTGAAAAAACATGGGGAGCTGGAGCACCTGCCGAGGCAGAAAAAACAGCAGAAAATTAGTGGAAAAAACGTCAATAGGTTGCCCCGTTTGCCTTACTGGCGACTGGCTTAATCAGTCGGTAAACCATGCCCGCTGCCAACAGCCCCATGCCGGCCAAAGCAGCCGTTTCAACCATTTCATCCCCGGTGTCGGCGGCGGCGATTCGCTTCGAGTAAATGCCATACAGCGCCCAGACAATCACCAGCGAATAGGCAAAATCACGCCGCTTGAATATTGCCGCAAGCCCCAGCCCGAGGGCCGCAGCCAGGGTAACGAGCGTCCAAAACTGCGCCCCACCCGGCTCGCCGTCCCAGCCGAAGTGCGTCAGCAGGATAGCGGCATTGGCAATGGTAGCCACCGAAATCCAGCCGAGATAAACGCTGAAAGGCAAGTGTACCAGCCAGCGTTCGGCGGGCAATACTGCGGCCTTGCCAATGTCCAAGCGCAAATAAATGCCCAGCAAACTGCCCAGCAAAACGAGCATGAGGAGCAGCGAAAGCCCCATTTGGAGGTAGTGAAAAGCCAGCAACCAGCCCGCATTCGCCAGGCAGGACAGCCCGAACAGCCAGCCGGTTTTTTGTAAAAAGCCGGGTGTCGCCTTGCCGAAAAAACGAATTTGGTAAATGACAAAACCCAGTAAAAGCAGGTAAATCACCCCCCAAATGCTGAAGGTGAAGCCCGCCGGAGTGAACAGGTTCGGAAACAAATCCGACATCTCGCCCGTCCTGCGCCCGGCAAAGGGAAGGGCATTGGCGAGATAGTTCATCACCAGCACAAAGACGATGGACAGAAGGTTGAGCAAAATGAAGGGCGTTGCTTTTTTGAACATGACGGTTGTTTTAGAAACGGAACAGCAAATACGCTTTTCGGTTTCTACAATCAAGATGAAACAAGCCGATTTGCCTGGGAAATCAACGTTCTCGCCGCGCTTGATGTAACACCAAGCGCAGCGAGCGGGGACTATTCTGGTGAATTTATGGGGAGATGGAACACCTGCCGAGGCGGATTTGAATGCAAGAGGAATTTAATAAACTTTTCTTTTACCCTCCCAACCCTTTCCAAAATATTCAAATAGGGGTTTTAATGATTTTTTCATCTTCTCTAAAGTAGCTTTATCTTCTTTAGGAACCCCTACGCCAACTGGTCCAAAGCGTACTAATCTACTGTATCCGTCTTTAGAAGCGTCACTTACGTTATATACAGGTTCAGGAATCACAATAAAACATTCACCAGCATAAAAAATACCTTGGACAGATAATATATTAGGTGGTTCAAAGTTAATTGAGAAAATGACATCGAAATTTGAATCAATAATCTCAAAGCCATAGTCATCAAAATTCCACGAGTACTCACAATTTCTGTTTAATAGAAATTGGTTGTCTACAATCTTAGCAGCTAAACATCCATCTATATCATGAATTTCAGCAGATAACAAAAGACGAGATTCTACTATCTTATAGTTAATTGAAGAGTATTCTTTGAAAAAGTCTATAAGGTTAGGAAATAAACATGCGGTTTGATTAGGTTTTTCCAACATCATTCTAATTGCAATGGGATTGTCAAAACCAAATCGAATTTCTACTTCATTATTTGACCCAATACTCCCTTTTACATTTGGCATTATTATACCCCGAATGTTCTTGTCCTGATCACATTCCCAATAAGTGGGTGGATTTACAGTTTCTGATACTTTACTGCTAAATGGAATAAGAAAATCACTAAAGAAACCACCTATCTCACCCAAGACTCGTAAGACGACAATCAATCCTACTGCTACTGGCCACCACTTGAATTTAGACTTCCAATGGTTTTTGCAGTAAATAAACTTTGATTCTTTTTTGCACCTATCTCCTTTTTTCGTTTTTGCTCGACAAGTATTTACAGCCATTTTATTTATTTCTTTAGTGGTTTAAAAACAATATTACAAAATACCAAATGCTTTTAACATCGAAATCAGTGAGAACGCGGCGCTTATGATCGCAATGATCGTTGTCTGTACATTCTTTTGTTTTTGAGCTTTCCAGAAATCTAACTGTACTGGATTGATGGTATTTAATTTCGTTATTAAGTCTTGCTTTTGTAATTCTTTAACTTCACTGTCAAGATTGGCCTTTTCAGCTTGGTTTAATTCTTTTGTCTTTCTCTCTTCCAAATACTCTGCATACTTCTTTTCGCTCCTTTGTAATTCTAAGCCCGACTGCGTTAGTTTATATTTTAGATGTTTTCCCTTATCTTCTTCAATAATGATCATATCTGAATATAGCAGTTGTATCGCAGCATTCTTCATGTTTACTCTTGTGTCTCCTCTGTTCCCAGAGCCCTCTAAAAGGCCTAAAATATGTGTCGTACTAGCGCCTAACAAAGAGGCACTTTGGATGATTATATCAGCTGCTTGTATTTCTTTTAGACTTTGGACACCTGCGGTGTCCGCTGAGAGAGAAAGTTCTTTGAAAAAGCAGAACCGTGTGCCGATCTTGGAGTGTGAACAACCATGAAGAAACACTCCGATTCTGCCATGCTAATCCCTGCCAGCGCGATAAGCGCCCCGAAAGACAAAAGCCCGCCGTTCAGGTCGAAGGAATGTGCACCGGCCACCGCATAGAGCAGGGCCGCCGGCAACAAACCCAGGCCTGAAGCCAGCAACATTTTCCCCGGCTTCATGCCGGCAATGCCGGCGGCGATACTGACCGCCTCGGCCATGATCGGAACCGGCCGGCTGACCATTACCGCCAGCAGTCCCCAGCGCCCGAAAAAGTCGTTCGCCTGCGCCATTGCCGCTGCCCCGGTGAAACGCTGCCCGGCATTTTGCCCTTTTCGCCCGATCCAGTAACCGCAATAAGCGGCGCCCAATCCGCCTGCCAGCGATAAAGTGGCGCCCGCCACCGTGCCGAACAGGATGCCGTTGGCGAACATCACCAGGCTGGACGGAACCGGCGCCACCACGTCGAGCACCAGCAAAGCGATGCCGGCGCCGGCGGCCAGCCATTTGTTTTGCCGCATCATAAAACCGGCATCCCGCAGAAACGGCGGATCGAATGCCTGGATCACGAAGAACAGGAACAGCATGGCCAGAGCCAGGAGGGAGATAAGCAGGAGAAAGCGGTTCATAATAGTTGGTTTAGAGGGTTTAGAGGGGTTTAGAGGGTTTAGAGGGGTTTAGGCCTCCTGCGCGCTTCGGCGGGTAAAGAGGGTTTAGGGCGGCGTTCTCAGGATAAATTCAAGGCGTGGTGGCCAAGCGGTACAATTGCGGCGGAATGTCTTTCAGGGAAATCTTCACCTGCACGAGGGTGGGCACTCCCTCCTGTACTTCCAGTTCTTGCAGCAATTGCCGCAACTGCCCCACGGTGTCCAACACAAAGCCCCTGGCCCCGAAGGCCTTAGCCAGTGCGACGTAATCCCAGTCGGGAAGCAGGTCGAAGGCGGCATAACTGCCCTCCGGCGTAAAGGCCTTGATGTCCACAAAAGCCTGCTCGATCGCATAGCCGCCGTTCGACATCACGAATATGATGGCATTGGATTGCTGGCGGACCAAGCTCGAAATTTCCTGACAAATCATCATAAAACCGCCGTCACCGGCTACCACGACCGGTCTTTTGCCCGTAGCCAGTTCTACACCCAGCGCACAGCCGGTTTCATGGCCCAGGGAACCCCAGGCGGCTTGCGCCACGAACGAATCCTGCGGCATCCCGAAAAGGTTGCCGAACACATAGAGGCTGGTGCTTTCGCCCAGGATCAGTTTGGCCTGTTCGATTTGTTTTCCGGCGATCAACCAATCGCCCAGTTCATGGTAGAAACGCAGGTAGTTGAGTTTGTCATTTGAATTGCTGCGCCGCTTAATTTCCGCCGCAAAAGCGGGACGGCGGTATTTGCGCGGAAAGCGCGAATCGGCCCGGAATTTTGCCAACAAACCTTCCAGAAAATCCTTCATAACCACCCGGCCGTAATGCTCGTACCCAACCCGGGTCGTTTCGTCGTCGACTGCGATCATATCACCGTAATCGGCAGCCATGATGTCGAGGTAATCGTCGGTGATCACTGCGCCCAGGGTGATCGGGCAATCGGTGAGCGCCATCACGGCGCGGGTGAGCGCCGGAGACGCCGGCCCCGCGTAGGTTCCGATAAACTGCGGCTGGCGCTCGTCCAGAATCGTTTTGCCCAGGCTGGTGGTCGTGAAAAACAAGCCGCTGGCATCAACGACCTGCTGGAGCAAGTCCTGCAAACCATAGCGTTGGATCTCCACGCCGGCCCAGATCACCGGCAATTTTGCCTTGCGAATGTTCCTCCAGGCCGAATCCAGCGCTGCCTGTAAGCTGGCGGCATCGCTGATTTTCGGCAAGGCCTTCAATACGCCCTCCGGCTTTGCACAGGCGGCGCCGAAAATATCCTGGAAAACCTCGATGTACACAGGACGGCTGTGGGTAAGCATTGCTGTGAGCGCATGGTCGATTTGCGCGGGCGCAGTTGCTGCGTCGCGCACGATTACAGCGGCTGCGGTCGCGTTGTCCATCACCAGTTTATCGGCCTGCAGCTTGCCGGTGCTATGGTGATAGAGAATGCCTTCGGTGCGCGTTAGCTGGCGGTCTTTGGTACTGGGACTTGGAGCAATCAGTGCCATCGGTACGCGTTCCACAAACCCGCCTGCAATGCAGTTAAGGATACAAAAGTTACCCACGCCGTATTGCACGCTGCACGCCGCAACGCCTTTAAATCGTCCGTATCCGTCGCTGGCATACCCTACGCCCAACTCATTGATGTTTGGGATTCGGGTAATGCCTTCGTAGTTGTCGAGGGTTAATAAAAAAGTGGAGGCGTAATCGCCCGGAACCGCAAAAAAATACTCCAGGCCGAGCGATTTCAGGCGGTCCAGGATGTAGTTCGAGACGGTGTAAGTAGCGGTTGATACTAAAGCAGTTGGTTTTTCCATGGTTCAGCCCTCCTGGATTTTATCCAAACAATTGGGGGTCATGGATTCGAGCGTGGCGTTCATTTCTGTGGCGGGGATGCAGCCTTCGGTTTTGCCGCAACCGCCTTTTGGGACCGGCATGAGCGCGTAGTTTGGATCGAGCCATTTGGGGCGCGGGAGTTTGAAATATTCTTCCAGCATGGTCTCCGCCGTATCCAGGGCGCCTTCCACCCAACCCTGACCGATGGAGTACGCTTCGCCGACGATAAAAATATCGTCGCCATCGACCGGTTTGAGCATTTTCCACATGATTTCATCGAGGCGATAATTGGCTTTCCATTCATGCCAGCCGCCCCCGTACGGATCGCCGCTCCAGTCGTGGTACACTGCGGAATAAGGCGGCGGGATTTCCTGTTGGGCATGCACTTCGGCCAGTTGTTTGTTCGCGACGTACACCATTTCTTCCGTCGAGAGAAACTCCATGGGCAGGACCATCTCCTTGATGTCCGGTTCGATACAGGATGGCCGGTAACCTTTGAAGGGCTCGCCTTTCTCCAGGCCTTTCCAGAACGGCACCGTGCTGATATCGTTATAAGAAGCCATCAGCAGGGAATTGAGCCAGGGCTGGCCGCCTTCCTGCTCGCTTTCCGTGCCGAAATAATACACCTGGCGGATTGGCAGATCGGTTACGGAGCGGCCCGATACCAGGCCCAGGGTACGCCACCAGGGCCGTTCATAGGCCAGGAATAATTTGAATGCGGACTGGATCAGGACCGATTTAAGGTTGGCCTTAAGCCAGGCATCTTCAAAAAAGGCGCCTTTGATCAATTCCAGGGAACGGCGCGGCATGGCCAGGATGATTTTTTTGGCATAAACCGTGACCTTACCGGCTTTGGGATCCTTTTTCGTTTTCCCGTCTACGGTGCTCGTCCGCTCGAAGATAAGTTTGTATTTGTAGGTTTTGTCGTCGCCGGGTAAAATTTCGGCCAGGCAATAATTCATATATACGCGTTCACCTTTTGCCACCGTGCCCGGAAAATTATTGTTGAACTCCTCGACCATCCGGATCGGCAATTGATCGTAGCCGTCTTTCAGGGTCAGGAATTTGGTGGTATCGCTATATTCGGTCGCAGGCAATTGGGTGACGGCATTGGCGTTGGCGACATTGGCGTCGTAGCCGCCGGCATCTTTCATAAATTGGTAGCCTTCGTTGCTCAATACCCGGTACATCAGGTCCCAGAAACCGTATTTCCAGATCTCCTTGCCGAAGACTTTGATCTTCATCTGGTCGCAGAGGCTCAGGTTCTGCATGTTGGGGAAGATGTAATTCATCACCTGTACCTGCAGGTTGGTGGGGCCGAGTCCGCGTTCCGACCAGGCCAGGTTGTAGGGTACTTTGTCGGGATCGGCCAGTTCGTGCAGGCGAAGGTGTTTGCCGCGCAGGTAAAAGAGGTTGCAGTTGGAGCCGACCGGTTCTGCGGCGCCCATGGGGAAATCGATGGTTTGCAGCCCCAGGTGGGTGACAAGGTCGGCGACCATGATATGCGAGGTGGGGATGTAGCGCATTCCGCCGACCTCCGCCTTCACATTGGGCAAGCCAGGCAGGGTGACCGTATAGAGGCGCCCGCCGATGCGGTCGCTGTATTCGAACAAGGCAATTTTTTCGGTTTTGCCAAACGCTTGCTGGAGCCTCCAGGCGCTGTAAGCGCCCGATACGCCACCACCGACGACGGCAGTATCGAGTTTCAGATTTTCAACGGCCATTCATTAACAGGTTTTAGTGTGCGCAACAAAATCAAAGAGCCTCGAAGGCCCGGATCATCTTTTGAAATAGAACTTTCATGGTCCGCGCCCCTGTGGCCCAGGGCAAAAGGTATGAGTACGTGCGTAAATATTTATATAAAATATCAGATGTTATGAAGCAAAGGTAGAAAGCGGGTTGCGCTAACGACAAGGGTATAAATACGCGGAAGTAAAAACGCGTATTTATACCTGGTACAAAAAAGGCAAAGCGGCCCGCCCCAAAACGAAGCCGCCTGCCCTCGTACGCAGCGGAGCCACGCGCGAACGGAAATGCTGTTTAATGAAACGGATTTCCCCTATATGAAAACGCCTGGTTCGGCGATTGTCTTCCGGATTTACTATTCTGCGGACCCATACAACATGTCTTTCAGTTTCGATCCCTGTACTTCCGGCATGCGATAGGCGCTGTTAAATTTTTCGATGGTGCCCTCGATGTTCGTTTTGAGTTGCCCGAATGCAGCCGGCAAAATATCGGGGCAAGGCTGGCCGGTTTCATAGGGGCGGATGATGCCGGCAAATTTCTGGTAATAGTCGTTTCCCTGGTTCACGAAATCTCCGTAGCGATAAATAAATTGCAGGATCCGATCGATCGAAAACCGGAGATTCGTTTCGGTTTGCGCGGCCAGTTTGGGATCGGGCATGGCATTCGGGCCATTGCTTTCATCGAGCGAACGGGCGACCAGCAGGTCCAGCAGGGCATAAAGCCGCTCCCAATCGTCGCCATTGCGGCAGGCTTCCAGTGGAATGGTATATCCGACCTGCCGGGCGCATTCGGCAAAAAGCATTTCACAATCGCGCCGGAGGCTGCGGTTGGCTTCC
>Ga0335394_10000851_pt1 | contig 33470 bp, 25 predicted proteins | sample MAT03_FD_205741 | JGI IMG/M metagenome (GOLD analysis project Ga0335394, IMG submission 205741) | Freshwater microbial communities from Lake Fryxell liftoff mats and glacier meltwater in Antarctica - MAT-03 (spades assembly) (version 2) ...
ACCAGGGTGACGATGCCGTCGAGCTTGGTGCTGCGCTGGATCTCGTCGTCCATGAAGAACGTCTGGGCGACGGGGCCGGGGTCGGCCATGCCGGTGGTTTCGACGAGGATGTAGTCGAACTTGTCGCACCGCTTCATCAGGTTGCCGAGGATGCGGATCAGGTCGCCGCGGACGGTGCAGCAGATGCACCCGTTGTTCATCTCGAAGATTTCCTCCTCGGCGTTGATGACGATGTCCTGGTCGACGCCGACCTCGCCGAACTCGTTCTCGATCACGGCGATCCGCTTGCCGTGGTTCGCGGTGAGGATGTGGTTCAGGAGCGTCGTCTTCCCCGAGCCGAGGAAGCCGGTGAGCACGGTGACGGGGACGCGGTCGGTGGTCGCGGGCATGGGACGTTCCTCGCAGGGTGGTGGTTCAGCCGTGGGTGCCGCGTGCGGCCAGGTCGAGGACTTCTTCCCGGCGCACCTCGGCGGCGGGCTTGAGGAGCTTGTGGCGGCGGGCCTTGCCCGGCTCGCCGAGGACGGCGATGACCGTCTCCACGTCCGGGCAGTCGTCCTCGGCGCAGCGGAGCTCGGTGACGAGTACGGCCGCGTCGTCGGTGAGGCCGAACGCCTCCCGCGCCCACGCCTTGACCCGGGCCAGCGCTTCCGGGTCGGCCTTCGGCCCTGGGTCGAACAGGTTGATCACATCTGCCTCGGGTGAGAAGCCGCCGTACCGACGGAGGGGTCGGGCCACGGCGGGAGCGGGTCGTGGATGGCCACCCACACGGCCGGGCCGCCGGCCATCTCGGCGTCGGTCGTCAGGGCGGCGTCGAGTGCCGTCCGGAGCGCGGCCTCGTCGAGCCTCTGGCCGATGAACACCAGCTCCTGCCGGCGGTCGCCGAACTCGCCCTCCCAGTTCGCCAGGATGTCGGCCCGCTCGCCCGGGTCGGCCGGCCACTCGTCCCGCGGCACGTCGGCCCACCACACGCCGCGGGGCGACAGTTCCATCACCCGCCCGGCCTGCGACCACAGCGCGGTCCACTTCGGCCGGGTGACGATCCAGCAGAACCCCTTCGACCGCAGGAGCCCGGTCAGGAGCGGCTTGTTCAGCAGGAACCGCGACAGCCGCTCCGGGTGGAACGGCCGGCGGGCGCGGTACACGAAGCTGGTGATGCCGTACTCGGCCGTCTCGGGCAGCTCTTCGCCGCGCGACACGGCCAGCCACCCGGGGGCGGCTGACGCCCGGTCGAAATCGAACCGTTGGGTGTCGAGGAGTTCGCCCAGCGGCACGCGGCCGCGGACGGCGCGGACGAGCCGTGCCCCGGGGTTGAGCGATCGCAGCACGGCCTCGAGCGCGTCGAGCTTCGTCGCGGGGAGGAGGTCGGTCTTGTTCACCACGACCACGTCGGCGAACTCGACCTGCTCGACGAGCAGGCTCACCACGTCCCGCTCGTCGTCCTCGCCGAGGGCGAGGGCGCGGTCGCCGAGCGAGTCGGACGAGAGGTAGTCGTCGAGGAAATTGGCCGCGTCGACGACCGTGACCATCGTGTCGAGCCGGGCCACGTCGCCGAGGCGGGAGCCGTCCTCGTGCTCGAAGGTGAAGGTCTCGGCCACCGGGAGCGGCTCGGACACGCCGGTCGATTCGACCAGCAGGTAGTCGAAGCGGCCCTCGGCGGCGAGCCGGGCGACCTCGTCGAGCAGGTCCTCGCGGAGGGTGCAGCAGATGCACCCGTTCTGCATCTCGACGAGCTTCTCGTCGGTCCGCGACAGGGCGGCGTCGCCGGTCTTCACCAGCGCCCCGTCGATGTTCACCTCGGACATGTCGTTGACGATGACGGCGAGTTTCAGCCCCTCGCGGTTGGAGAGGACGTGGTTGAGCAGCGTCGTCTTCCCGGCCCCGAGGAAGCCGGACAGGACGGTGACGGGTAGGCGGCGAACGGCGGTCATGGGCGAAGGTCCGTCGGGGGTCAAACGGTGAGGACGACGCACAGCCGCTTCGTCCCCGCCGGGAGCGGTGGTGAGCGGTGGAGCACCCGGTCGGCGTGGGTCGGGTGGCGGTGCCCCTTCAGGAAGATCAGCCCGAACGTCGGGGCCGCCCGGACCGCGTCCGGGGCGTCGGCGCACACGTACTCGGTGCCGGCCCCGTGGTACGTGCAGAGGAGCCGGACGCGGGTGCTGTCGCAGTGGAACTTCGGGCACGAGGCCTCGTCCACGACCTCGACCCTGAGCTCGGCCGACGCCACCCCGAACTGGGCCAGGAAGCTCCGGGCCAGTCCGGTGATGTCGGCCGCGAGCGGCGGGCAGTCGTGGGCCAGGTCCGCCAGCGCCTCGGCGACGCGGGCCGGGATGTCGGCGGTGGCCACCCCCGCCCGCCAGCCGCGGACCCGGGCCGCGACCATCGCAGCGGCGACCTCCGGGAGTGGCGGGCGGTCGAGGACGAGCACGTCCTCGGCCCCCCGGTCGAACGCGGCGACGGTCAGCCGGGGCCAGGCGGTCACCCGCCCGGCGCGGGTCGGTGTTCGGGAGCTCACGCCGGCACCTCCTCGGGTTGAAACCGGGCGAACCGCAGCCCGTCCGTGCCGGCCGGGAGCGGGAGCAGCACGCCCGCCGCGTTGCACGCCCGCGCCCACTCGATCAGCGATTCGTACACCCCGTCGCCCGCCATCTCGCCGAGCCAGCGGTTGCCGTCCGGTTTGATGACGAGGGCGACGTTCGCCAGGTCGCACGGGCCGAGGCACCCCGAGATCGTGAGCTGCACGACCCGGTTCAGCTTCTCGGCCTTCCACGTCGCCTTCAGCCGCTCGACCGGGAGTTCCGGCCGGCCGCGGTCGGTCCGCCCGCAGCAGCACCCCTGGCAGAACACCACCTGGGCGAGCGGGCGGCGGGTCGTCGCGAGCGCCATCAGGCGTCCTCCCGGCGGGGTAAACGTCGGGCGAAGCCGGCGACGGCGGCCGCAACCAGGAACGCGGCCGTGCAGGCCAGCACGATGCTCGCCCCGGACGACGCCTCGAGCCTGTACGACGCAAACAGCCCGCCGGTTGCGCACCCGGCGGCGATGACGGCGGCGACGAGCATCCGGCGCGGGAACGAGTCGGCCAGCAGCGCGGCCGCGGCCGCCGGGGTGACGAGCAGGGCGTTCGTCAGGATCACCCCGACGGCCTGGATGCCGGTCACCACCGCCAGCGCCAGTAGGCCGAGGAGCAGCAGCCGCATCGCCCCCGCCCGCAGCCCAATCACCTCGGCGTGGGTCGGGTCGTAGCTGGTCAGCTCCAGCTCCTTGTGGAACAGCGCGAGCGTGACGAGTACGACCGCCGCCACCCCGGCGATCAGGTACAGGTCGGCCGTCGTCACCCCGAGGACGTTGCCGAACAGCATGTGCGACAGGTCGCGGTACGACCGGGTCCGGCTCATCAGGAGGACGCCGACGGCGAACATGCCGGTGAACACGACGCCGATGGCCGTGTCCTCCGCCACCCGCCGCCGGCGGGACACCCACGCGATGGCGACCGCCGTTAGGACCGCCGCGGCCAACCCGCCGGCGGCCAGGTTCCACCCCCACAGGTGAGCGACGACCAACCCGGGGAGTGTGGTGTGGGCCATCGCGTCGCCGACGAACGCCATCCGCCGCTGGACGACGTACACCCCGAGCACCGCGCACGTGACCCCGACCAGCACCGCCGCCAGGAGGGCGTGCTGCATGAACGCGTAGCGGAACGGGTCGGTCAGGGCGCCCACGCCGGCCCCCCGGCGGCGACCCGCCCGTTGCGCCCCGAGTCCGGCGCGGCGGCCCGCTCCCCGTTCTGGAGGTGAACCGTGGCGTCGAAGGCGTCGGCCAGCCGGCCGAGGTCGTGGGTGGCGACGACCAGCGTCTTCCCCGCGGCCCGCAGGTCGGCCATGACCGCGTAGATGGCGTCCGTCGTCTCGGCGTCCACCGCGCTGAGCGGCTCGTCGAGGAGGAGGAGGTCGGCCCCCTGGGCGAGGGCGCGGGCGAGCAGCGCCCGCTGCTGCTGCCCGCCCGACAGCCGGCCGATCGGCCGGTCCGCCAGCGGGCCGAGGTCGAGCCGGTCCAGCACGGCCGCGACGACCTCGCGGTCCCGTCGGCCGGGGCGGCGGAACCAGCCGAGGTGGACGTACCGCCCGGCCAGGACGAACCGCGCCACCGGGATCGGGAACGTCCAGTCGATGTCGCCGCGCTGCGGGAGGTACGCGACCCGGTGGTGGCACGCCCCGACCGGGTTGCCGTAGATCGAGATGCCGCCCGCCGCGGCCGGCAGGAGACCGGCGACGGCCTTGAGGAGCGTGCTCTTCCCCGCCCCGTTCGGCCCGACGAGGGCGACCCGCGCCCCGCGGGCGGCGCGTAGCGTCACGCCCCGGAGGGCCAGCCGGGGCGTGCCGGGGTAGCAGACCGAGAGCCGGTCCGTCGCCAGGGCCGGGGCGGCCGGGTCGGGGGCGGCGTGCCGGCCGCGGGAGTACGGGAAGCGCGGGTCGCTCATGGCTTCAGGGCCGCCACGATGGTGGTGACGTTGTGCCGGACCATCGCCTCGTAGGTGTCGCCGCCGCTCCCGGGCGGGCCGAGCGCGTCGGTGAACAGCGGCGGGGCGAGCCGCACCCCGGCCTCGGCCGCCAGCCGCTCCATCAGCTTCGGGTTGTGGACGTTCTCCGCGAACACGGCCGGCACCTTCGCCGCCCGGACCGCATCGACCAGCCGGGCGAACTCCTTCGCCGACGGGTCGGCGGCCTCGGTCGAGAGGGACGCCAAGGCCGTCCCGGCGACCCGGAACCCGTACCGCTCGGCGAAGTAGCCGAACGTGTCGTGGTTGGTGACGAGCGTCCGCCGGTCAGGCGGAAGCTCCCCGACCTTCGCCTCGACCCAGGCGTGGAGGGCGTCGAGCCGCGCCAGGTAAGCCGCGGCGTTCGCCCGGTACGCGGTGGCGTTCGGCGGGTCGAGCTCGCACAGCCGGTCGCGGACCACGCCGACCATGTGGGCGGCGTTCCTCACGTCGTGCCAGACGTGCGGGTCGTCCTCGTGGGCGTGCGGCTCGGTCTTTGCACCCGGCTGGTGGTTGCACTGCCCCTCGCGGAGTTCCAGCCCCGTCGTCACGACCACCCGCACCGCCTTCCCCCCGCCCGCGGCGTGGAGCTTGTCGAGCCACGTCTCGAACCCGACGCCGTTCTCGAACACCACCGCCGCGTCGGCGACCGTCATCCCGTCCTGGGGGGACGGGTCGAACGTGTGGGCGTCGCCTCCAGGCCCGACGAGCGTGACCACCTCGGCCGCGTCCCCGGCCACATTCCGCACCAGGTCGCCGAGGACGCTGTACGTCGCGACCACCCGAAACTTGTCGGTCGTGAACCGGCCGCTGCTGGCCGCCTCGGGCCGGCCGCCGCACCCCCCGGCCGCGGCCGCGAGGCCGAGCAGTGCCAGAGCCAAGAGTCGCCGTGTCGCACGCATCGTCCGCCCTCCTCCGGGGTGTGCCGCGGGTCAGTCGTCGAGGTCTTCGCCGCCCCGGACGACGAGGGCCGTGGGCGTGCCACCGACCGGGAACGTGGCGACGATGTCGAGCGTCGTGAGCGACAGGACCGAGAGGGTGCCGTCGCCCGGGTTGGTGAAGAAGGCGTGCTTCCGGTCGGCGTCGAACCCGACGTCGTGGTGGCCGAAGTGGCCCTGGACGGCGTTCCGGCCGACCGCCAGCGTCTTCACCGACCTGGCGTCCGCGAGGCGACCGTCCCCGTTCGGGTCGAGGGCAACGACCTCGAGCGCGTCGCCGGCGCCGGGCGCCTCGTGGAACAGGAGCGCGTACGCCTTCCCGTCCGCGGCGGTGACGGCCGCGGGGGTCGTGACCCGGCCCCGGGTCCGGGGCGCCAGCGGCACGGCGACCGGCTTCGGCCAGGCGTCCCGGGCGTCGAGTACGACCAGCGCCGGGTCGTCCTTCCCGGCGACGAACAGGACGTGGCGGCCGTGGTTCACGAACGCCCCGGTCCGGCGGGCCGCGCCGCCCTCCTTCCCCAGGTCGATGTGGCAGACCATTACCTGATCGGCTTTCAGCTTCAATCCCGCGTCGGCCTCGACCCAGCAGACCCCTTCCGCCGGGGCGAAGAACACCTTGCCCGAGTTGACGGTCGCCCCGTGGATGCCGCCGGACGGCAGGTGGAACGAGTACCCCGGCCCGGTCTTGGCTGCCGCCGTGACCGGGGTGACATCGACCCGCCCCTTGTTCGGCCCGCCGCCGTCGATCCAGCACGCGTAGCCGACCTTGTCGTCGGCCACGGCGAGGGTGATGTGGCCGCCGCCGCCGGCGAGGAACTGCGGGGCGCCCTTGCCGAGCGACCGGGCCTCGTTGGTGGCGTACTTCGCCGGGTCGATCCGGGCGTACCCATCCAGACCGTCGTGGGCGACGAAGAACTTGCCGCCGTAGAGGTACACGTGGGCCGGGTTCCCCTGGTCCGGGCCGACCCGGCTGTCCGCGACCGCCGGCTGCTTCTTGTAGCTCCAGTGGCCGTGGTCGCCGTGGTCGGCGTACCCGACCCCAGTCTGCACCAGCACCCACCCGCTGCCGAGCTTCCCGCCGTCGTCGTCCCGCACGCCGACGCACAGGAGGCTGCCGCTCTCCCGCATCTGCACGAGCTTCTGCCGGGCTGGATCGAGTTTCGGGAACCCGGGTACGGCGGCGAGCGCGGCGAGCGCGAGCTTCCCGCCCGGTCCGACGCGCACGTCGGCCCACTTGAGGGAGCACGACTTCAGGTCCTGGACGAACAGGCGGGCGACCGGCGCGCCGGACGCGGGGGCGGCGGGCGACGGCGTCGTGGCACGTCCGACCGCGAGGCCGGCGACGAGGACGGCGGTGGCGACGAGTAGGGTGTGTGGCATGCGAAGCCCAACGAGAAAGGAAGATCACCCGCGTTCTATTTTACTGTGTTATACGATATTTAACCAACGTCAACCTCTTTTTCCCCCTTCGTCTTGCCTCTCACCGGCCGTGTACGGCCTCCGTACCTCGGATCCGTCGGAGTCTACCGCCGGCAGTCTGGAAGAAAGGTGATGGCTGCCGGTTCCGTGAAGGACGGACCCGCCGGACACGGGTTGCACGCCGGCATCGGACGTGGTTAAGTTGTCGAAATGTCCAGGCCTCGCGACGAACGCCCGAATCCACTGGGGGAAGCCGATGAGTACGCCGCACACGCACGCCGAGCACGAGCACCAACACGGCCCCGGCTGCGGGCACACCGCGGTCACGCACGAGGGGCACACCGACTACCTGCACGACGGCCACCTGCACCACCCCGAGGGGGACGGCACGGTCACCGAGCACGCCCTGCCGGTCACGGCAACGAACCCCGACGCCTGCACGCCCGCCCACGACTGCGCCGCCCACCCGAAGGACCACGCCCACGGCCCCGACTGCGGGCACGAGCCGGTGCCGCACGGCGACCACACGGACTACGTGGTCGACGGCCACCTGCACCACCCGCACGGCGACCACTGCGACGACCACGGCCCGGTCGCGGTCACCAAGTAGTGCGCGGGCCAACGGCAGTTGACCACGATTCGTTCGTGTACTAATCCTGTTTAACTCGGTACAAACCGCCCAGGCCGCACGGCCGGCGGGGCACCGACCACCGCAGGCTTCCCGAAGGGATCGTGATGCACCGCAGGTATCGCCCGACGCTGTGCGTGGAAGTGCTGGAGGCGCGGCTCGCGCTCTCCGTCAGCCCTGCGCCGGCCGCGGAGCCGCCGGACGGGGTCGTCACGGTCGAGGTCGGCCCGGAGCCGGTCGCGGTCGGGACCGACGAGAGCGGCGAGGTGCTCTACATGATCAGTATGCCGCCCTCGCAGAAGTGCATGTGCCGGGTTTGCCTGGGGACGTGGGACGGCCCGCCCAGGGGTGCGGGCGCGGCCGAACCGCCGGCCGCGTCGGTCGGCGAGTCGCCGGTCACGACCGAGGTCGGGGTCGTGATCGCCGACCGGGCAGTGGTGATGGCCGACCGGACGGGCACGCCGGACGTCATCGTCGAGGCGGCTGCGGCGCCCGTCGGCGGCCCGGTCGCCCTCCCGCCCGGGGCCACGACCACGCCGTGGCAGGTGCCCGAGATGTCCCCGCCCGACTCGCCCCGCGGGGCGGACGGCGACGTGGCGGGGGATCAGTTCGTCGCACCCGCCGCGAGCGCCGACCCGGAGCCGGTCGGCGACCTAGTCGCGGCGCCGACCGCCGAACCCGAGGTCGACGCCCTCGCGCTCGGCGTCTGAGCCGGCTCACCCGACGAACACGCCGAGCGAGTCCCGGAACCACTCCGTCTCGCTTTCCAGTTCGACGCCCCCGTCCGCCACCCGGTAGACCGAGACGGTCCCATCGTCGGCCGAGCCGGCCACCAGCTCGGCCCGGCCGTCGGCGTCCGTGTCCGGGGCCGCCACCCGCACCCCGGCGCGGCTCCCCGAGTCGCCGGCGAACAGGTCGGCGAGCGCCACGAACCGCCCGGCCTGCAGTTCCGCGCCGTCGAACACCAGCAGCCGCGGGGCGCCGCCCGGGCCGGCGCCGAACACCAGGTCGTCGGCCCCGTCCCCGTCCACGTCGCCGGCCGCCACGAACGCGCCGTTCCGCAGCGCCGGCTCGAACGCGAAGAAGTCGTTCACCAGCCGCGTCGGGGTGCCGAGTACGGACGCACCGTCGAACACGGCGACCCGCGGCCCGCCGCCGAACCCCGCCGCCACGACCACGTCCGGCGTGCCGTCGCCGTTCACGTCCCCCACCGCGACCCGGACGCCGCCGCGGAAGTTCTCGTCGTCGATCCCGAGGAAGCTGGCGAGCAGCCGGCCGCGCGACGAGAACACGACGACCCGCGGGCCGCCCGACTGGTCGGGGCTGACGACGATCTCCGCCCGGCCATCGCCGTCCAGGTCGCCGGCGGACACGAACACCCCGCCGGTGAACGACGCCTCGAACGCCATCACCGACATCACTTCCACGCCGCTGACGGCGTCGAACACCTTCACGACCGGCGCCGACCCCGGTCCGGGGGCGGTGATCAGGTCGGGGACGCCGTCGCCGGTCACGTCGCCGGTCGCCACCCGCACCTCGCCCTTGTACGTCGCGCCGTACGGGAGCATGACCTTGAGCTTCCCGTCGCCGCCGACCAGCCGAGCCGTACCGCCCGATCCGGTGCCGATGGCGATCGGCTCCGGGCGGCGGTCGTTGTCGGCGATTGTGAGCGTCGCCGCGCCACCGGCCACCTCGTAGGCGGCTGACGGGGTGAGCGTCACCACCACCGTCTCGGCCTTCTCGGTCGTCGCGTCGTCGCCCGGCGTTACCACGACATCAACCGCCGTGGCGCCGGCGGCGAAGGTGACGGTGCCGGCGAGCGCGGCGAAGTCGGCGCCGGCGGTCGCGGTGCCGGACACGGTGTAGACGATGGTCAGCGGTGCCGACACGTCGCCGGTTCGGGTGAAGCGGAACCGCCCGGCCGTCCCCGGCTCGGCGGCGTCGCTGACCCGCACGACACTGACCGTCGGCCGCGCCACCGTCACGGCGATCGTGCGGCTCACGGTTTCGGCGTTGTCGGTGCCGACGAGCTCGCCGGGGTCGGTGGCCGTGACCACGAGCGACGCGGCGCCGGCGAACCCGGCGGCCGGGGCGAACGTCAGCCCGGCGAGCGCCGCGTTCACCGCCGCGAGGTCGCCCTCGATCACCAGGAGCGCGTCGTTCGTCCCGGTGCCGGTCGTCACCGTCACGCCCGCCGTCGCGGGGAGGCTCACGCGGCCGTTCGTCGCCGCCAGTTCCACCCGGTACGCGCCGCCGGCCGGGTTGGCGTCGGCGACGCTCACGGCAGTCGCCCCGGTGAACGCGACCGGCGTGCCGGACGAGGTCGTCACCGCGGCCGGGGCCGTCAGCGCCGGCGGCGGATTCTCCGGCGCGACGACGAACGTGTACGTCGCCTGCTCGCCCTCGACGGCGACACCGCCGACCAGCGTGCCGAACGGCTGGATCGTGACGGAGTACACCCCGGGCGCGGTGAACCCCCAGTTCAGGTCGTCGTGCCCGCCGGCCAGCCCGGTGAGGAGGTCGGCGGCGGTCACCCCGTCGGCGGTGGCGAAGAACGGCACCGGCCCGCCGATCTCGTTCCGCCACACCGAGAACTGCCCGGGGCCGTCCACCGCGAGGAGCCGGACGAACACCTCGTCGTTCTCGAACACCCCGGTCTCGATCTCCTCCGTCCCGAGGCCGAGGAGGAGGAGTTCCGGGTTCTCGACCTGTGGGAGCCGGTAGAACGGCACCCCGGCCGGCACTCCGATGAAGTCGAACGCCGCCCCGACCGGGCGGGCGCCGAGGGAGGCCGGGCGGATGTGGAGGGCGGCCCCGTCCGGTTCGTACTCCTCGTCCGCGTCCTCGTTGTGGATGTGGGGCTCGAACTCGCCGGCGTCGTAGGCGATCCCCACGTCCACGTGCTCGTCGGACAGCACGACCGGGAACCCGGTCGCCACCGGCCGGCCGGTCAGCGTGACGGTCGCGGTCGCGCTCCCGCCGAACCCGTCGTCCACGGTGTAGGTGAACGAGTCGGCACCCGCGAACGTCGGGCCGGGCGTGTAGGTGAACGACCCGTCGGCGGCGAGCTCGAGCGCGCCGTGCGTCGGGCCGGTCGCGACCGCCGCCGTCAGTGCGTCACCGTCGCCGTCGGTGTCGTTGGCCGCGACGTTGGCGCGGAGGGAGTTCCCCGGGGTTACCGCGAACTCGTCGTCACCCGCCGCCGGGTCCGCGTTCGCCCGCGGGACGGTGACGGTGAACGTCACCGCCGTCTCCGCCAGGAGCGGATCTCGGGCAGTGAGCGTAACTGTCGCCGTGCCGAAGGCGCCGGCCGCGGGGGTGAGGGTGAGCGTCCGCGTCGCCCCGCCACCGGTCAGCACGAGCGAGCCCGCCGGGAACAGCGTCGGGTTCGACGCCGACGCCTCGAGAGTCACCGCTGCGGCGCCGGACTCGATATCGCCGACGGTCACGGTGACCGTCGCCTCGTCATCCTGCGGGACGGTCTGCGGCCCGGGGTTTGTCACCGTCGGCGGATCATTCACCGCCCCGACCTCGACGAAGAACGTGAGCGTCCGCGTGTCCTGCCCGCCGTTCCCGGTGCCCCCGTTGTCGGTGAGCGTGACCGTCACCTCGGCGGTGCCGCTGGCGTTCGCCGCGGGCGTGAACGTGAGCGTGCCGTTCGCGGCGATCGCCGGCCCGGCCGCGAACAGGCCGGGGTTCGTCGCCGACACACCGACCGTGACCGCCTGCCCGGCCTCGTCGGCCGCGCCGCCCGGGCCGACGCCGGTGAGAAAGTTCGCCTGCGAGTACGGCCCCGAGTCCTCGGCCACGCTCACGTTCCCGGGCACCGTGCCGGTCGGCGCGTCGTTCACCGCGGAAACGGTAACGACGGCGGTGACGGTCGGCCCGCCGAGCCCGGCGTCGGACGCCGACGTGGTCGCCCGCAGGTCGAACCCGAACGGCCCGCCGGCGGCGTCGTTGGCGTTCGACGCCGGGGTGAGGCGGAGGCCCGCCCCGGCCTGCGCGAACGTCAGGAAACTGCCCGGCGCGACCGCCGTGGTGCCGTCGGCCAGAAAGAGTGCCCCGCCGCGGACCGCCGTGACCTTCACGTGCGTCACGTCGGCGCCGTCGACCGCGTTCCGCGTGACGACGAGGCCGGCCGTGGTCTGCTCGTCCTCGCGCGTCGGCGCCGCGGTGACGGCCGGGGCGTCGGCGACCGACGTGACCGTGAGGGTGAACGTCCGCGTCGCCGTCAGGTTCCCGCCGTCGGTGACGGTGATGGTGATGTCGGCGACCCCGGACTGGTCCGCCAGCGGGGTGATCGTGAGCGTCCGGTTCGCGCCGCTCCCCCCGAACACCAGGTTCGCCGGCAGGTTCGGCACCAGCGCCGGGTTGCTCGACGCGGCCGTGACGGTCAGCGCGCCGGCGGCGGTCTGGTCGTCGGACACGGTGAAGTTCACGACCCGCGGCGTGTCCTCGGCGGTCGCCTGCGCGCCGACCGGGCCGACCGCCGGCGGCTGGTTCGGCCCGGGCACGTCGTTGGCCGGGATCAGGACCGTCGCGGTCGCCGGCGCGCCGACGAGGCCCGCCCCCTCGACGTTCAGCGTGTAGCCGGCGATGCTGCTCGGGCCGGGCGCGGTCAGCGTCAGGGTGAACGACTCCTCCCCCTCCTGGGTCGAGTCGTTGGTGATCGGAATGATGACGGTCTTCGCCGTCTCGCCGTCGTTGAACGTGAGGGTGCCGCCGGCCGCGGTGTAGTCCTGGCCGGCGGTCGCGCTCCCGTTCGCGGTGGCGTAGGTCACCGTGACGCGGCCGTCGCTCCCGCCGACGCGGCGGACGGTGACCGTCGCCGCGCCGGCCGCTTCGTCCACGCTCTGGGCGGCCGGATCGACCTGGAACCGACCGACACTCTGGACCGAGTAGTACACCGTGAACGCCCCACTCTCGGTCGGCGTGCCGAGCGAGGTGGTGTTGCCGTCGTCGAGGTACGCCGACGCCCGCAGGGTGACCGCGTACCGGCCGACCTCGGTGAACCCCCAGTTGTAGTGGTTGTGCCCGCCGGCCACGACCCACAGGGCGTCGTCGGCCGAGACCCCGTCCGTGGCGTCGAGCCCCTGGCCGTTCGGGTTGACGACACCGTCGTCGTGGCTCGCCAGCAGCACGACCGGCCCGAGGTCGCCGCTCTGCCACACCGAGAACTTCCCGGCGCCGGCGGCGCCCGCGGGGGTGGTGTGTTCGACCGACACGAGCGACAACTTCACCCACCGCCCCAGACCCCCGACGCGCCCCCTCGACTCGGCCGTCGGGTCGTAGCGGTCGAACGTGGTGCCCGACGCCCCCGACGCGACGCCGAGGTAGAGGAGGTCGGGGTTCTGGTTCTGCGGGAGGCGGTGGTAGTCGGCCCCGGCGGCTGCTCCGATGAAGTCGAACGCGGCCCCCGCCGGCCGGGGGCCGAGGGCGTCCTTGCCGACGTACAAGAGAGCCTGGTCGGCGGGGTACGACACCTGGTTGTCGTCGTCGCGCGGCTGTACGTCCCACGCCCCGCCGGCGTACAGCAGGTTCAGGTCCACGTGCTGGATGGTGAGGAAGTTCGACAAGTCCGCGGGAGTGACGCGGTCCTCGAGCGGGTGGAGTTGCGGCTGGGAGCGGTGCGGGGTCATGGTGCGGTCTCGGGGTGGTGTGTGCGTATGTGCGGGCGAGGTGGTTCAGTTCGGCGGCAGGGCGAAGTTGAAGTTGTCGTCGGCCCACTTACGGATCTGCGACGCGGGGAGGAACTCGACGTGCCCGTCGCCGTACAGGTAGTTCGACCCGCCGGCGAGGCGCTGCGCGCGGGGGGTGCCGGGGCGGCCGCCGAACCGGTCGGGCTGGATGTCGCCGGCGATCCGGCTCCACCGCTGGTCGGTGGTCAGCCCGGGGGCGTACCACCCGGACGAGTGGGTGTGGTCCTCGGTCGCGGCCGTCCCCTTGTCGTCCGACAGGGTGAACACGAGAAACGTCCGCGACGTGGCCGGGAGCCTGGCAAGATGGGTGATCGCCCCGGGCGGGTAGGACTCGCAGACGTACTCGTTCATGGTGTAGCTGGTGCCGTCGTTGGCGAGCCGCTCCTCGCCCTGGGGGTCGAGCGGGCAGATGCGGACGCGGTTCACGTTCTCCAGGTACGGCGCGAGGGTGAAGATCCACGACTTCGACAGGTCGCCGCTGTGGCTCGAGCGCGGGAACCGGCCGCCGTTGGTGTCGCAGTAGTTGTGGATGCCGAGGCCGATCTGCTTCAAGTTGTTGCTGCACTTCGACCGTGCCGCGGCTTCGCGGACCTTCTGGACCGCGGGGAGGAGCAGGCCGATCAGGACCGCGATGATGGCGATGACGACCAGTAGCTCGATGAGCGTGAACGCGGACGGGGCACCGGACGCAGTACGGCGGGAAGGCATGGTGGACCCGGGGCTGGGACGGGGCGAAAGACTCAGGGGGACGGTAGTCAATTCCCGTGCATCTGTCGGTGGTGGGCGAGGATCGCGTCCGGCGGGAGGTGCCACCCGCAGTCGTCGCACGCCGGGGCGGTGGCGTAGCACAGCCCGCAGTAGTACCCGCCGCCGCGGAGAAACTGTTCCCACCGCGGTGCGTCGGCGGCGGGCGCCTTGGCCGGGTCTGAAACCAGGGCGTCGGCGATGCCGCACGTCTTGCAGCTCACCTGTTGGTGGGCGGTGAGGACCGGACCGAAGTGCTCCCCGACCCCGCGCGGGGTGACCCCGCTGCCGGTGCACAGCGGGCACGTCATCCCGAACTGGGCGAGGATGGCCTGACGGATGAACAGGCTGCGGTTCGGCAAGTTCTCGAGGAACTCGGCCAGGGCCGGCTCCACCTTGAACGCCACCATCTTCGTCTTGGTCAGGGGGCGGGGCACGGCGGCACCTCCGACCTCATGGCGGGGGAAAACCTTTAAAACGAATGGGTCGAATTAAGTATTACCAACTCCGAAATGGTTGTCCAGTGCGCTTCCGCAGTAAACCGGGTTCACGACGCGCGACGGCGGATGCCGCCCGGCCCCTCTGACTCGATGGGGCCGGGCGAAACAGCCGATCAGCCCACGAAGACACCATCGAACAGGGTCGGGTCGCCGGCCATGAACTCGTCCACCACCGCCAGCGTTCGCCCGTCGAACACCCGGACGTGCGGCCCGCCGCCCGGCCCGGCGCCCGTGACGACCTCGGCCAGACCGTCCCCGTCGGTGTCCGTGACCGCCACCCGCACCCCGCCGCGGAACGACTCGGCGTAGGCCATGAACCCGCCTCGCTCGGTCCCGGTGCGGCCGTCGAACAGCTTGACGTGCGACCCGCCGCCGGCCCCGGTCCCCGTCACGACCTCGGCCCGGCCGTCCCCGTCCAGGTCGCCGGCCGCGACGAACACGCCGCCAGTGATAGCGGCGTCGTAGGCGTAGAAGCTGAGTCGCTCGGCCCCGGTCGCTCCGTCGAACGCCTTGACGTGCGGCGCCCCGGTCAGCGTGCCCGTCACGATGTCCGCCTTCCCGTCGCCGTCCAGGTCGGCGGCGGCAACACTTACCCCGCCGGTGAACCCGGCGTCGTAGGCGAAGAAGCTGCGGACCTCGGCGCCGGTGCGGCCGTCGAACACCTTGACGTGCGGCCCGGCCCCGGTCCCGGCCCCGGTGACGATGTCCGGGACGCCGTCCCCGGTCACGTCGCCGACCGCGACCGACACCCCGCCGGTGAAGTCCGACCCGTAGGCGAAGAAGCTCATCAACTCGGCGCCGGTCTTGCCGTCGAGCACCTTGACGTGCGGGGCGGCCCCGCCCCCGACGGCCGCGACCAGGTCGGCGACGCCGTCGCCGTTCATGTCGGCGGTGGCGGTGCGGACCGGCCCGGTGAACCCGGGGAACGGGGCGACGGTGGTGGTACTCCCGTCCGAGTAGGTGAGCCAGACGGTGCCGCCGGCTGGGGTGCTGACCGCGACCGGGTGCGCGACCGGGCGCGGGGCGGGCGGGGTCGGCGGGATTGGATCGACGGGGAGCGGGTCGGCCGGGATCGTCACCGCCGCCGGCCCGCCGGGAAGGTCGATGGCGAAGTAGTAGGTCGTCACCCCGCTTTCCGTGTAGGTGTCGATGGCGGGGTCGTAGGTGCCGTTGCCGTTCGTGTCGAGGAACCCGCTGGCCACCACGTCCACTTCGTAGACGCCGGGCGTCGTGAACGCGAAGTTGTAGTGGTTGTGGCTCCCCTCCGGGGCGTACAGCAGATCGGTGGCGCCGATGCCGTCCGACGTGGCCATCCAGACCGTCGGGCCGCTATCGCCGGACGAGTAGACGCTGAACTGCCCGCCGGCCGGGCCGCGGAACCCGACCAGCCGAACCGTTAGCCACGGGGCGGCGTTGGTCACGCGCGGGTCGGCCGGGAGGTAGCTGGCGAAGGTGCCGGGGGCGATATCCTCGGCCGCGACGCCGAGATCGGGCACCTCGGCGTTCGAGCCGTCCTCCGGGAAGACGTACGACCGCGCACCGGCCCCCAGGAACGCGAACTCCGGGCCGGTAGGGGTGTCGCGCAGCCCGGCCGGGCCGCCGTAGATCACCACCCGGTCGGGGGCGAACACGTCCCCCAGGGCGTCCGAGTGGACCTTGAGGTCGATCGCGCCGTTCTCGAACCCGATGTCCAGGTCGCCGTGCTCCCGCTCGTAGAACGTGCCGATCGTGCGGGCGGGCCGCCGCAGCAGGGTGAACACCTCGCCGCCCGTGAACCCGGCGCCGAGCGGGTTGCCGGCCGCGTCGGAGACGCTCGCCCCGGCCGGCAGCTTCAGCCCGAGCAGGCCGCTGCCGGTGCCGGTGGTAACGGTCACGAGATACTCGGCCCCGGAACCGGTGACGCCGGTCACAGCCGTCCCGGCGAGGTCGCCGCCGGTCACGACCCCGAAGTCGGACGGATCGACACCGACGACGGCCTCGGAGAAGGTCACACGGAAGGTCACCGCTCCGGCGTTCGTGCCGGGGGCGCCGACTCGCGCCACCGACCGCACGGCCGGGGCCGAGCCGTTCACCGTCACGCCAGGGAGGCTCGCGTTCGGCAGCGACAGGTTCACCGGCCGCCCGTTCAGGTCGGCGATGCTGCCGCCGTTCAGAGCGACCGCCGACGAGGCAAGTTCCACCCCGTCGGCGTCGCGGTCGGCCTCGGCGACGACGTAGCGGAACGTCAGCGCCGACGTGCCGGAGCCGGACAGATAGACCCCCGTCACGATTTGATCGCCGACGCGCAAGGCCAGCGACGGGGCGCCGGTGACGGCCACCGGGAAGCCGAAGTTCACCGCCACGTCGATCGTCTGCCCGCCGGTGCGCAACCCGGCCGGCGGCGCCACCACCGCGGTGGCGAATTCGCCGAGGCGGTTCTCGAAGAGGGCCACCCGGCCGCTGAGACGCTGGGCCGCGAACACGTCTTGGTCGCCGTCGCCGTCGAGGTCGGCGGCGGCCACGAACACCGGGTGCAGCCCGTCGGTGCTGATGACCAGTTGCGGGCCGAATACCCCGCCGCCGAGGTTTTGGTACCACGCCACCTTGCCGTCGGCGAACGACGCGGACAGCACATCCTGGTCGCCGTCGCCGTCGAGGTCGGCTGCCGACACCGAGCGGACGCCGTTGGCGGCGGTCGTCAGCGTCACCGGGGCGGCGAACGCCCCGCCGGTGTTGCGGGCCACGGCGACGATCCCGTCCCCGGAGCCGTAGAGCACGTCGGGCTTGCCGTCGCCGTCGAAGTCGGCCGCCCAGACGGATCGGACATCCGAGACTTCCGCGATCACCTGCCGCGGGCCGAACCCGGTGCCGGTGTTGGCGAACCAGCTCACTTTCCTGTCGCGGGCCGAGGCGAGCAGCACGTCGAGCTTGCCGTCGCCGTCGAGGTCGGCGGCGAAGACGGAGCGCGCGCCGCTCGCGTCGGTGACAATCGGCGCGTTCGGGGTGAACGTCCCCGAGCCGTTGTTGCGGAACCAGACGACCGAGCCTTCGGCCCCGGCGACGAGCACGTCGAGGTCGCCGTCGCCGTCGAGGTCGGCCAGCTTGACTTCGCGCAGGCCGATCGGGTCGGCGGAGATCAGGGCCGAGGTAAACGTGCCGTCGCCGTTGTTGGCGAACCACAGCAGGCGGTCGTCGTTGGAGCCGGTGGCGACGAGGTCGATGCGGCCGTCGCCGTTGAGGTCGCCGGCGGCGATGGAGAAGGCCCCGTCGAGGGCGTCGGTGATGAGGCGCTGCGGGCCGAACACTCCGCCGCCGAGGTTCTCGTACCACGCGACTTTGCCGTCGAAGTCCGAGACGCTGGCGAGGTCAAGGTCGCCGTCGCCGTCGAGGTCGGCGGCGACGACGCCGAACGCGCCGTCGGCAAGCGTGGTGACCGGCCGGAGCAGTCCGAACGGCACGGGGACCGGCGGCGGTGCCGGGGGCAGCGGGTCGGCCGGCAGGCTCAGCGGTTGCGGCCCGCCCGGAAGATCGTTGGCCATGTAGAAGGTGGTGACGCCACCCTCGGTGTAGGCATCGATTCCGGGTTCGTAGGTTCCGTTCCCGTTGGTGTCGCGGAAGCCGCTCGCCACCACGTCCACCGCGTAGAGGCCGGCGGCCGTGAACGCGAAGTTGAAGTGGTTGTGACTCCCTTCGAGGAAGTACACGCTGTCCTCGGCTGTGAGTCCGTCCGAGGTCGCCACCCACACCGTGGGCGCCACGTCGCCGGACGAGTAGATGCTGAAGTTCGCGCCGGCCGGGCCGCGGACGCCGACCACCTGAAAGCGGACCCACGCCCCGGCAGCGTTCACCCGCGGGTCGCTGTTGAAGTAGCTCGCGAGCGCGCCCGACTGCATCCCCTCGCCGCTGATGCCGAGTTCCGGCACGTCGGGGTTGGCGGACCCGCTCTGCGGCCAGTAGTACGACTGCACTCCGGCTCCGAGGAAGGCCCACTGCGGCCCGACCGGGGTGGTGCGAAGCGCGGTCTCGTTGCCGTAGATCAGCACTTCGTCCGGCGCGAACACCGGACCGCGCTCGACGTGAGCGTCCCACTCGCCGTCGGCGTATACGATCTCGATATCCCCGTGGCCCTGTTCGTAGTAGTTGTCGATGGTCCGGGCCGGGCGGCGGTTGAGCGTGAACACTTCGCCGCCGGAGAAGCCGGCCCCAAGGCGGTTCCCCTGAGCGTCCGAGATCGACGCGGTCGCGGGCACCTCCAGCCCCACCGTCCCGCTCCCGGTTCCCGTCGCGACGGTCACCGTGTACACGGCACCCGAACCGGAGACGCCGGTGAGAACGGCGCCGGTCAGCCCGCCGGTGGCGGCCAGACCGAAGTCCGCGCCATCCACGCCGGTCACGGCTTCGCTGAACGTCACCGCGAACCGAACCGTGCCCGCGCTGGTCGGGTTGGCGTCGAGCCGAACGACCGAGGCGACGGACGGCGCGGAGCCGTTCACCTTCACCCCGGACAGGTTCGCCCCCGGTAGGCTGAGATCCACCGGGTTGCCGGCCGGGTCGGTGATCGTGCCGCCGTTCAGCCCCACGGCCGACGACGCGAGCGCGATGCCGTTGAGGTCCAGATCGGCCGCGACCACGACGTACCGGAACGTCAGGGTCGGCGTACCGGCCCCGGAAACGTACTCCGCCGTGCGGATCGCACCGCCGATGTCCAGGTCGAGTTGCGGCGTGCCGGTCACGGCGACCGGGAAGCCGTAGTGAACGGACACGTCGATCTGATACCCGGCGAGGTAGGTGCCGTTGGCCGGCGGAATCACCTCGGTGGCGAACTCGCCGGTGCGGTTCTCGAAGTACTGCACTTCGCCGAGCGAGAAACTGGCGGCCACGAAGTCCGCGTCGCCGTCGCCGTCGAAGTCGGCGGCGACGACCGCGCCGGATTGGCCGCCGCCCTGCGAGATCACCAGCGCCGGACCGAACGTCCCGTTCCCGAGGTTCGGGAGCCAGACGAGGTGGGGATTGCTGCTGAACGTGCCGGAGAGAACGTCGATGGTTCCGTCGCCGTTCACGTCCGCGACGCCGCGGGCGTACGGGCCGCCCGGAACCTCGGGAAGTGCGTTGCGACCGCCGAACGTGCCGTCGCCGTTGTTGGAATACCACGACAGCCCGCCGCCGCTGCCGAACTCCAGGCTGAGCAGGTCGCCGAGGCCGTCGCCGTCGAAGTCGGCGTAGCCGAATACGCCGGGGCCGGGGCCGGCCGCCATCGTGTTCCGCGGGCCGAGGACGCCGCCGCCCTGGTTCAGGTAGATGTGGATGCTGTCCGTGCTGAACTCGCCGTAGGCCAGGTCGATGTCGCCGTCGCCGTCGAAGTCGCGGGCCTCCAGCCCGATCGAGTTCTGGATGTCGGCGACGAGCGTGACCGGTCCCGCGAAGCCCCCGCCCGGCAAGGCGCGGTAGAAGCGGACATCGTTGCTGAAGTCCGGTGCCCCGAGGATGTCCAGCCGGCCGTCGCCGTCGAAGTCGGCCAGCGCGATGTTCGGAGTCGAGGCGGCCGGGTCCAGTAACTGCGCCGGGCCGAAGTTCCCCGCCCCGTCGTTGGCATACCACGACAGCACGCCGGAGTAGCCGGACGCGATCGCGTCGATGTCGCCGTCGCCGTCGAGGTCGCCGGGGACGGCGAACCACACGCTGTCGATGGTGTCGATCAACCGTTCGGGGCCGAAGCTACCACCGAGGTTCTCGAACCACACCATCCGCCCCGCGCCGTAGGCGCCGGTCAGGAGATCGAGGTCGCCGTCGCCATCGAGGTCGGCCGCGGTGGTACTCGACGCTCCGCCTAGTCCCGACCCGAGAATCTGCTTCTGACCGAACGGCACCGGAGCCACCGGAGCGAGTTCGTCGGCGGGCAGGTCCACCGGCGTCGGCCCGCCGGACGGGTCGATCTGGAAGTAGTAGGTGGTGACGCCGCTCTCGGTGTACGGGTCGATCCCGGGGTCGTAGGTGCCGTTCCCGTTCGCGTCCAGGAACCCGGACGCCACCAGATCGACTTCGTAGTTACCGGCCGCCGAGAACGCGAAGTTGAAGTGCCCGTGGCTCCCCTGGAGTACGAACACGCTGTCGCCGGCCCCGATCCCGTCGCTCGTCGCCATCCACACCGTCGGGTCCGGGGAGCCGGAATTGTACACGCTGAAGTGCGCCCCCGCCGGGCCGCGGTAGCCGACCAGTTGCAGCTTCACCCACGCCCCGGTCGCGCCCACCCTCGGGTCGGCGTTGGGGTAGCTCGCCAGCGTCCCGCCCGGAACCTCCTCGGCCGCGATCCCCAGGTACGGCAGGGCCGGGTTCTCCGACTCCGCAAGAAGGTACGACTCCGCCCCCGCCCCGAGGAACGCCCACTCCGGGCCGACCGGGGTGGTGCGCAGGGCGTCCGGTTCGGCCACGATCAGTACCCCGTCGGCCGCCAGCTCGCCGAGCGCGTCGGTGTGGACGTGCGGGTCGAGCGCCCCGCCCTCGAACCCGACCCCGATGTCGCCGTGGCCGTCGGTGAAGAACGTGTCGATCGTCCGGGCCGGGCGGCGCTGAAGGGTGTACACCTCGCCGCCGTTGAAGCCGAGGCCCAGCGCGTTGCCGGCGGCGTCCGCAATGGCTCCGCCGTCGTTCACGGCCAGCCCGAGCGCGCCGCTGCCGGTGCCGGTGCTCACGGTCACGGTGTACGACGCCCCGGCCCCGGTCACGCCCGTCACGGCCGCGCCGGTCAGCGGCCCAACCGGCCCGAAGTCCGCCGCCGTCACCCCGGTGACGGCTTCACTGAACGTGACGGCGAACCGCACCTCGCGGCCGTTCGTCGGGTTCGCATCCAGCCGCGTGATGGTCGTCACGAGCGGTGCCGAGCCGTTTACGGTGGTGCCGCTCAGGTCGGCCGCAGGCAGGTTCCGGTTCACCGGGTTGCCGTCCGGGTCGGTGAGCGTCCCGCCGGCCAGCCGGACCGCCGCGGAGGTCAGCTCGACGCCGTCCGGGTCCACGTCGGCCGCCGTCACCACGTACCGGAACGTCAGCACCGGGGTGCCGCTCCCGGCGACGTAGGCGGCGACCCGGGTCGTGCCGCCGACGTTCAGGTCGATCTCCGGCGCCCCGGTCACGGCGACCGGCACGCCGAAGTGGACCTTCACGTCGATCGCCTGGCCGACGAGCGCCCGCCCGCCCGCCGGCGGGATCACCACCGTGCTGAACCGGCCGGTCCGGTTCTCGTAGACGGCCACCCGGTACGGGTCGGTGGTGTCGCCGGCGACCACGTCGGGGCGGCCGTCCGCGTTGAAGTCACCCACGCCCACGGCGAGCAGCCCGCCGCCGCCCGGCACGGCCGAGATCACCTGCCGCGGGCCGAAGTTCCCCGCGCCGTCGTTGGCGAACCACGACACCGAGCTGTCGTCGAACCCGGCGGCCACCACGTCCGGGGTGCCGTTCCCGTCGATGTCGCCGACGGCGGCGGCGAAGAACCCGGCCGGCACGTTCGAGATCACGGCCTTGGCGAACGCCCCGGTGCCGTCGTTGGCGTACCACGCCACCTCGCTCGACCCGTAGGCCACCGACACCAAGTCGGCGTGCCCGTCGGCGTTCAGGTCGGCGGCGTACAGGTTGCGGATGCCGGCGATGTCGGTGGTGACGAGTTCCTCGGGGCCGAACACCCCCGCCCCGTCGTTGCGGAACAACACGACCTTGTTGTCCCGGTTCGCGCCGACGACCAGGTCGGTGTCGCCGTCCCCGTCGGCGTCGAGGGCGACCGCCGCCCGCGGCCCGTCGAAGGCGGTGCTGATCGACTGCGCCAGGGTGAACGCGTTCGCCCCGTCGTTGCGGTACCACGCCGCCGTGCCGCCCGACGACGAGCCGACCGCGGTGTTGGTGATCGTGGCCACGTCGGTGTCGCCGTCGCCGTCCAGGTCGGCGGCGAAGGCCGCGCGGAACGTACCCGCCGAGGCGATCGTGAGCGGGGCGGCGAACGTGCCGGTGCCGTCGTTCAGATACAGCCGGAGGATGTCGTCGCCGGCGGCCAGCACGTCGGGGTCGGCGTCGCCGTCGAAGTCCACGGCGTAGGTGTTGACGACGAACTCGGACGGGCTGCCGGGGGCGATGGTCTGCTTCGGGCCGAACACGCCGTCGCCGAGGTTCGCCGCCCACACGATCGCGCTGCCGTCGGTGGCGGCGGCGAGCACGTCGGCGCGGCCGTCGCCGTTCAGGTCCGCGGCGGCCGTGGTGTACGGGTAGCCGACGCCGGACAGCACCGACTGCGGCAGGCCGAACGGCACCGCCGCCGGAACGTCGCGGGCTTCGAGGCGTTCCAGACCACGCCCGAGGCGGGACGCCGGGCCGCGGGTCGCGGCCCGCAGGTCGAACAGCTTGTCCAGCAGACGCGTGACGAACGAGCGGCGAGGCGACGCGGCCATGGCGGGGCTCCGAGAATCTGTGGTGCGGCGCGAGTTTTACGAACCCTGTCGAGGTAAAATATCGTTTAACCGCCGCCCGGGAAGTCCGATTCCACGTAAAATTCGCGATTCTCCATCGCTCGGGGGCTTCCGCCGTTCGTTCACTCGACTGCGGCGGACCCTTAACGGCAGTCCGACACCCAGCCGCTTTCCCGGGGGAATCGTCGTGAACGAAGTCGCATCCGCCCGGCTTAGCAGCGGAGAACCAGGGCCGGCGAACCGCCCCCGCGGGCAGACTGAGCTCCGCATCGTGCTCGGGGCGGTCGCCTGGGTGTGCGCCGCCGGCGTGGCGCTCGCCCTCGCCGACGTGCCCGGCGAGTTCGGCGGGTCGCTGTGCGGGGTGTGGGGGTGCTACCCGCCCCTCCAGGCGGTCGCCGCCATGCACCTGTTCTGGTGCGTCGTGTTCCTCCCGGTAGTCTGGGGCTTGAACCGGTTCGCCCCGGGCCGGCTCACCCCGGCCGGGTACGCGATGACGATCGCCGCGCTCGCCGCGGCGGTGGTCGTCAGGTGGGACGTGTCTACTTGGCTGGATCGGTCACCCGCGGAGTACCACGCCCACTGGCCGAAGCGGGCGGCCCAAACCCTCTTCACGCTGACGGACGTGTCGCTCTGCCAGGTGTTCCTGGCCGGCCTCGCGTGTCTCGGCCTCGGGCGAGGGGCCGCGGGCTTTAGGTCGGAGAAGGACCGGAAGGCAAAGCCACAGAGCGGGCATCGGCCCCACGGTGACCCGCGGCGAAGCCCAGATGCCAGGTGTCAGGCGCCGACGGATCGGATCAGTCCCACGCTCGCACCGCCCGCGATCAGCCACGTCGAGTTCACCCGGTAGCGGTCGAGGAGAACGCCGCTCGCCGCAGTGAGCCCCACGGCAACCACGTCTTGGCATTCGCGGGGACCTGGGGCCGGTCAGGCTTGCGTGTAAGGCCAGCGGCTCGGTGCATTTAACTGGTTTGCCTGAGGGTTGGCTCTCCGAACGGCTTGACCGGCCGCCGCTTGAGCCAAATGCACTCCTTCGGGACGAGCGGGAGGCCAGCTGCCTTCCGCCGGCGGTTGACCGCCCGGAGGATGTGGAATTCCTGCCGGCGGACCAGGGCGTATGGCTCAAACGGGAGGTCGTAGAAGGCCCCCGCCAGCGCCTCGGCGCTCCGCCGGGTGGCGTGCTCCTCGAACCACGCCTTCAGTTCCCGGTAGCGGGGGAGGTCGATGCGGACCTGGACGTGCCCGCCCCGGAACCCGACCGCGTAGCCGGCGTGCTTGATCGACTCCCGCCGGGCGTCCCGGACGCTCTCCCCCTCTTCGGTGAAGAACGGGTGCTCGCCGTGGGTCGCCAGGAGGACGAAAAACCGCCCGTGCCGGAGGTACTGGACGTTCGCCCCGCCGGCCTGCTTCCGCCGCGCCTTCGCCCACTTGGAGATGCCGACGCCGTACCGGGCGACGAGCTTCTCGTCCACCAGGGCCGGGTCCTTGTGCTCCGGCACCCGCCCGGTCACGTAAAAGAGGTAGCCCCGCGTGATGAGCGACAGCCGGATTTCCCCTTCAACGACAGTTCCATTTCCCGCCGCGTGAACCCCCGATCGCCGGTGTGGCTACGCTGACCGACCCAGGGTTTCGAGGGTTCGGCATGCGTGTCACGGATCAACAGGTTCGCCAGTTGCGGCGACTGGACGCGCGGGGCACGCCCCGCGCGGTCGCCGCCCTCCGGTCCGGGATGGATCCCAAGACCGCACGCAAGTACCGCCGGCTCGCCCGGCTCCCCAGCGAGGCACGGATGCCGCATCCCCGACGCACCCACCCGGACCCGTTCGACGCCGTCTGGACCGGCGTCGTCGAGCGACTGGCCCTCAACCCGGGGTTGGAGGCTCTGACCCTGTTCCAACACCTCCAGCGGGAACACCCCGGGCGGTTTCCCGACGGGCAACTCCGCACCTTCCAGCGGCGGGTCAAGACCTGGCGGGCGAGCCACGGACCGGCGAAGGAAGTGTTCTTCGCCCAGGTCCACACGCCCGGTCGGCTGTGTGCCTCCGACTTCACGCACCTGACCAAACTGGGGGTGACCATCGCCGGCCAGCCGTTCGACCACCTGATCTACCACTTCGTCCTCACCTCCTCGAACTGGGAGACCGGCACGGTGTGCTTCGCCGAGTCGTTCGAGACGCTCGCCGAGGGGTTGCAGAACGCCCTGGCGGAACTCGGCGGTGTGCCCGCCGTTCACCGCACCGACCGACTCACGGCCGCGATCCCGCCGGGCACGACCGGGGCGGAGTTCACCCGGCGGTATCAGGCGTTGCTCGCGCACTACGGCCTCGAAGGGGAAGCCATCCAGGCCGGGCGCGGCAACGAGAACGGCGACGTCGAGCAGCGGCACCACCGGTTCAAGCGGGCACTCGACCAGCAGTTGATGCTCCGCGCCAGCCGGGACTTCACGAGCCGGGGGAGCTACGAGTCGTTCCTCCGCGAGTTGTTCCAGCAACGGAACGCGAACCGGCGTGTGAAGCTGGCCGAGGAGGTGAAGCACCTGCGTGCGTTGCCGGGGAGCCGGTTCGAGTCCGCGAGTCGGGTGCCGGTGACGGTGTCGGCGGGGAGCACGGTTCGCGTGCACGAGAACACGTACTCGGTGTCGAGCCGGTTGATCGGCGAGCGGGTCGAGGTGCGCCTGCACGCCGAGCACGTGGAGGTGTGGTACGCGCAGACGCGGATGGAGCAGATGCCGCGGTTGCGTGGCCGCGGCCAGCACCGGATCAACTACCGGCACGTGATCGACTGGCTGGTCCGCAAGCCGGGGGCGTTCGCGGCGTACCGGTACCGGGACGACCTGTTCCCGACGACCACGTTCCGGATCGCCTACGACGTGCTGCGACGTCGGGTGCCGCCGCGGGCGGACAAGGAATACCTGCGCTTGCTCTTCCACGCGGCCCGTGACCGTGAGGCGTCCGTGGAAGCCGCGCTCCGCGTCGTACTCGCCGCCGACGAGACGCCGACGGCGGACGCGGTGCTGGGTCGGCTGCGTGAGTCCTCGACCACCCCGACGATCCCGGTCGTCGTCGTCGGGCCGGTGGATCTGAGCGTGTACGACCAACTCCTGAGTGCCACGGAGGGCACCTCCCATGTCGAAGGCGATGACCGAGAGCGAGCAGTTGACGGGGAACCTGAAGGACCTGGGTCTGCCGACGATGCGTCGGACGTTCGCGGCGGCGGCGGGTGCGGCGCGGGCGAACGAGCAGACGTTCGAGCAGTACCTGCTGGGCCTGACCGACGCGGAGGTGAGCCACCGCCGCGAGAACCGGATCGGGCGGCTGCTGCGGGCGTCGAAGCTGCCGCTGGAGAAGAGCTGGGCGGCGCTCGACACGAAGCGTCTGCCGGGGAAGGTGGTCCACCAGGCGAAGGCGCTGCTCGACGGCGGGTTCGTGGACCGGCGGGAGAACGTGCTGGTGTTCGGCCCGCCCGGTTCGGGGAAGACGCACCTGATGTGCGCGGTCGCCCAGGAGCTGGTGCGGTCGGGGCGGAAGGTGCTGTTCACGACGTGCAACCTGCTGGTCCAGGAGCTGCTGCTGGCGAAGCGAGAACTGAAGTTGCCGAAGGCGCTGAAGCGGCTGGGGAGTTACCCGGTGCTGATGGTGGACGACCTGGGGTACGTGCAGCAGAGCCGGGAGGAGATGGAGGTGCTGTTCACGCTGCTGGCGGAGCGGTACGAGCGGGGGAGCGTACTGCTGACGAGCAACCTGGCGTTCTCGGGGTGGGAGTCGATCTTCAAGGATCCGATGACGACGGCGGCGGCGATCGACCGATTGGTCCACCACAGCGTGATCGTGGAGTTGAACGTGCCGAGCTACCGGGCCGAACAGGCCAAGAACCGACGAGCGAAGACGACCACCGAGGCGACGACGTAACGAGTGTCGAGGAGCGGGCGATCCAAGCGGAGAACTGACTGTCGCCAAGAGGGAAGCGGTGCTGTTGCCAATCACGACGCCGAGCTGCTGTTCGTGGAGGGGAACCTCCTCCGGGAGGCCGGCGACCCGCGGGGGGCGGAGGGGCTCCTGCTGCGGCTGATCGGGGGTCGGGAGGGGGCGCACTTCGGGAGCGTGGACACCGGGCTGCGGGGCACAAGGCCCGGCACAACCTCGCCTGCCTGTACCTGGACGAGGGGCGGCCGGCCGAGGCCGAGGCGCAGTGGCGGGCGGCGATCGGTGTCGAGCCGGGGTTCGCGCCGGCGTGGGCATGGCTCGGGGAGCTCGCGGGCGTCGAGGGGAACACCTTGCACACCCGCCGGGCCCGCCGCTCGGCGTACATCTCCTCCCGGGCCTGCCGCGGCGAGAACACCGCCTCACCCGGCGCCTTCCCATCCAGAAGCGGTTCGAGGATCTCGCGGGCCGACGGCGAGAGGGGCATAGCCCGGACAAAGCCGAGGTACTCCATCTTGTGCGTATCGGGCCGGAAGACCCACAACTCCCCCGACCGGTCCACGTTGGCGGGGGTCAACTGCCGCACATCTTCCGGCCTCAGCCCGGCCGCCCTCTGAAGCCGGACCATCGCGCGGATGGTCGGCACCATCGCGGGGAGCGTCGCCACGTAGTCGACGTCCGGGACGGGGAGGACGGGGGCCGTCTCCCGGGCTGCCGACCGGCCGCGGCGGAGTCCGGCCACGGCGGTCAGGGCGGTCCACAAATCGGCGGGGACGAGTTCCTGACCGACCGCCCACTTCCAGCACCGCCGCACGCGCCCGATCTGCTTGTTGGCCCGCAACCGACACCAGCCGAGCCCGCCGGCCTTCCGGTCGCGGATCAGCTTGGCCCGCACGGCCTGGAGCGAGACCGGGCCGAACTCTGCCGCCGGCACGTGGCCGTACAGCTCGCGCACGACGCGTAGCACCTGCTTGTACTCGTTCACCTCTCTCGTCGGCAACCCGTTCGGCCGCCGGTGGTGGGCCTCGACGTGGGGCTTGAAAGGTACCGGCCCGGCGAATCACGTCGTCGGCGCGTGGTGCAATTTGGCTCGCTGATCGCGGGTTCGTGGGTTCGAGGCGAAGTGAAGGTGTGTCGCGTTACCCGGCCGTTGCCGTCGGGATGGGGTGGTCGCGGGTTCGGTTCAGCAGCCAGCGCTCCGGGAGCCAGTTCGACAGGTCCTCGGCGGTCGGCTTGTCGCCCAGTGCGAACAGCCCTGGCAACGCCTCCCGCAGGTACGCGAACGGGTCGATCCCCAGGTGCTTGCACGTGCCGATGATCGAGTACAACACCGCCGCCGTCCGACCGCCCACCTCGCTCCCGATCACGCCCCAGTTGTTCCGCCCCAACGCGATCGCCCGCAGCGTGCGTTCGGAGAGGTTGTTGTCGATCGCCAGGTACCCCTGCTCCAGGTAGCGTTTCAACGCCGCCCAGTTGTTGAGCGTGTACCCGATGGCACCGCCCAAAGGCGACTTCGGCAACGCCAGCGGACGCGTCTTCTCCAGCCACTTCTCCAAATCGTCCCACACCGGCCTGGCGTCACGCTCCCGCAACGCCCGACGTTCCTCCTCACGCTTCCGACGCCACTCCCGTTGCACCGGGTCGTCCGACGGCGGCAGCAGCGGTGGCAACGCCCGCTCGACGGCGTACAGCCGACCGATCATCTCGACCGCCTGCGTCGCTCGTGCGTCCCCGGCCTCACCGGCGGCCACGAACTTGCGGCGGGCGTGGGCGACGCAGCACACGTGCTTCACCCGGTCGTCGCCGTAGAGGCCCTCGTACTGGGCCAGGGCGTCGGCCTGGAGGTAGCCCTTGTAACCCGCGAGGAAGCGGGTCGGCCCGTCGGCCGTGTGGTCGGTCGTGAAGTCGAACACCACGTACGGGTAATAGGCGTCGCCGATGCACGCCCACAGGTACGCCTTCTTCGTCCGGGGACATCCCGGCACCCGCAGCTTCACCGGCGTGTCGTCGCCGTGGATCCGCCGCGACAGCCGCAACCGCGCGTGCATCAGGTCGTAAAGCGGGGTCAGCAATTCCGACGCGCCGAAGAGCCAGTCGCCCAGCGTCGCGGACGCGATCGTCACGCCCGACCGGGCCAGCTGGCCGACGAGTCGATGCACGGGCGTGTGGTCGGCGAACTTGGCGATGACGACGTGGGCCAGCAGCCCCGGGCCGCACATCCCCTTGGCGATCGGCCCGACCTGCGTCGGCCCGGCGGTGGCGAGCCGTTGCTCCACCGGCACGGTCGTGGGATCGCAGTGCCGGCAGGCGTAGCTCTTCTTGACGGTACGGAGGACGAAGAACTTGGCGGGTTCCAGGTCGAGTTGCTCGGCCGTCTGCTCCCCGATGCACGCCCGCGGCCGGCCGCAACACGGGCATAGTTGCTCGGCCGCGGTCAGGTCGTGAACGACCTCGCGGCGTTCGAGGTGCGCGGGCAACGGCGACCGACCGTGGTCGTCACGCCGACGCTTCGGCTTGTCGGCGGCGGGCGGCGGCGGGCGGCGCTCGCTGCGGCGGCCGAACCGGTGCTTCAGGGCGGCGTCGAGCCGGGCCGTCAGGTCGGCGACCCGGGCTTCGAGTTCCCGGTTCCGGGCGAGCAGTTCCCGCACCATCGCCTGGAGGGTGGGAACGTCGGTCGGGAGCGGAACCTCGGTGGGTGGGGCGGGGGCGTCCATGCCCGCATGATGACGCGGTCGGTGGCCCCGCGCCAGTACAAACTGTCACGCCCGCGTGGCCGCCTCGAACCGCTTGAAGCGGCGGACCCGGGACAGGTCGATGCCGTCGAGGATCATGGCGAACTGGGCGGCGGTCAGTTCGATCCCGGCGGCGGTCGCCTCGGGGAAGTGATACCTCCCCGCTTCCAGCCGCTGGCACCACAGGCACAACCCGTGACCGCCCCAGTACAAGACCTTGACGCGATCGGCGGAGCGGTTGGTGAAGACGAACAGGTGGCCCGACGTGGGATCGGCGGCGAGTTGGGTGCGGACCAGGTTGGCCAGGCCGTCGAACCCGAGGCGGAGATCGACGGCGGCCGCGAACCACAGCTTGGTGGTGGGCGGGACGGTCAGCACGGGCGGCCCTCCCACCCGCGGACGATGGCGACGAGGAGTTCCGGACGGGCGTCGGCGGGGAACCGGACGACGGCGCCGGACGGGAGGGCCAGTTCGATGGGCGTCGCGGGGGCGGGCGGCGGGGTGACCCGGAGGGGCACGACCGTCGGCGGGATCGGGGCGGCCGCGGGCGGCGGGGCGAGCCGCCGTCGCCACAGGTAGAAGTTAGACTCGGACACGCCCTCGGCGGCGCAGAACCCGACCACGGTGTGGTGGCCGGCGGCGAACCGTTCGAGGCGTTCGACCCACCGCCGGGTAGCGACCGGGTCATACGGGGAGTTGCTGGGCATGTCGGGCACGATGGCATCCTCCGGGAAGGGATTGGAGGCCACCGACCATACACGACCCGTCAATCACGTGATCCGCCGGGCCGTTACGTTGAAAGCTGCAACGAGTTCGTTGACGGTGAAGGCCTTCCGCATCGTGCGGACCGCGACCGTCGCCGCGGACGATGCCACGACCTCCGCACACACGCGGGCGAACTCGGCCCGGGAGGCCGGTGAGTCCCACGGGCCGAGCGACAGCCAGCGGCCGCCGACCCAGTAGCGGGCTTCGCCTTTGTGGTGCTTGGTGGGAAGCGGGTTCTTCGGACGTGCCATCGTGCGGACCCCCGGAAGGGGGGTTTACGGGAAATTCCCCGTAAACCCGGAGCTTCCGGCCGCACGCCTCACCGCGATGAGGACGCCGTAAACTGTGTGGCAGAAATGACTTAGAGAGATCATCCGGTAGGATTCGAACCTACGACCCGCCGGTTAACAGTCGGCAGATTCTGCATTGATTGAATGCGGCGTGCTGGAGGACACGACAGCGCCGGCTTCCATCCATTTCAAGAACTTGGCGTAACGCCATCAGCCCCAAGCACATCCGCTAAAGATCGGTCCGAAACGTGTCATTATTACTTGAGGGACGCTTATGGCTTCTCCGGTCAGGCCCTCGTACGGCCCGACCCCAGCGATGACGCATTGGAGGCCCGATGACACGACTACCCCGACGGGACAGTGACGACTCTCCCCACCCGAGAACAGGCCTCGACCTCGACGGCCGAGCCAGCGCACTGGCCCCCGAGCAGCGGGAGTTCGCTTGCGCGCTCGGCCGCATCCTGGCCGAGCGGTGGGCCACGTCCGGCCGGGGAGCTACCGACCCGGTAACACCGCCTGATCGTTGATACCGGGCAGTGTGCCGACTTGCCACTTGATCAGAGCCGACATGCGGCTTATAGTGATGGCACGGGAGGGGTCGATGAAGGTGGGCGAGTTCTGCGGGAGGGTGGGGGTCGAGTACCGGCACGTCCGGTACGCCCTGGAGCAGGGCATCCTGCCCGCCGGCGTGGCGACCGCGCCGGGCCGCGGGGGGCACCGCGACCTCGACCCGGCCCAGGCGTTCTGGCTAGCCATCGTCCTGAAGTTGAAAGCCAGCGGCGTCAAGACCCCGCTCGCCGGACAGATCGCCGACTTCGCCCGGGAGGGCGTTCGGGGGATCGCCGGGAACCTGAGTTGGGACCACCGGTTCTCCCCGTTCCTCGGCCGGTTCGAGACGGACCACCAGTGGTTCGTAGACATTGGCGACCTCGCCTATGTCCGCATGGCCACGACCGCCGAGCCGAGCTACGGCGGGAGGTTGCGGGAGTTCCCGTGGTCGGAGATCGGCCAGCGGAAGGCGGATGACACCGCGGCCCCGGTGGTCATCATCCGGCTGGACCTGACCCGCCTGGCCGCGATGCTCCGCGGCTGAGGCTGGTGGGTCGTCTTCCTGTCCCCGAGCCGAAGGACGGTTCGGGACCGGCCCGCCCGCGTGGCGGGCGTTCCTTTGGCCTTGTTAAGCCGATAGACGGCTCAGTACGCATGGACGCCACCCCTAAGTACACCGCCCGGGAACTGGACGGCTGGTTCGCCGACCCGAACTGGGCCGCCCGGTTCCCCCCGCTCCTCACCCCCCAGCAGGTGGCCGATCTCCTGCAGGTCCCGGTGCAAACTGTTTACGACTGGTCGAGTCGGAAGCTGCTCGACGGGTGTAAGGCCCGCGTCGGGAAGCACGTCCGCTTCGCGCGAGCAAGGCTCCTGGCGCAATTCTTCAGAGTGAACACACCATGACCCGAGACCACGATCCCGGTGGGGCCGACGGCCCCGAACCGGTGGGCGACCGCGTCCGCATCTTCCGCCGCGGGAAGGTGTGGTACGCCAACTTCCAGGCCGCCGGCAAGCAGCACCGGCCCTCGCTCAAGACGACGAGCAAGAAGCAGGCCCGCGTGCGGGCGATGGCGATCGAGACCGAGTTGAACAAGGGGACGTGGAAGGAGTCGCTGGTGGCCGTCACCGTCGCCGACGGGGTCGCCGCCTACCTGACGTATCTCAAAGCCGAGGACCGCGCGCCGAAGACCCTGACGAAGTACACCAAGGTACTTGACCGTGTGAAGGAACTCGCCCAAACCCGGGGCGTCACGGACCTGTCCGGGATCGACCTGAAGTTCGTCGATGCATACCGGAAGCAGCGGGCCGACGACGGGGCGGCGCCGAAGACGCGGTACACCGAGACGGTGGTCATCCGCCAGCTCGTCAATTTCACGCTCTTGCGCGGCATGTTGGTCGCAGACCCGCTCAAGGGGTTGAAGCTGAAGAAGCCGAAGCCGACCCCGCAGCCGTGCTGGACTTATGATCAAGTCCAGCAGATTCTGGCGGCGAGTCCATACGACGTACGGCCCGCGCTCGCCTTGCTGACTGAGACCGGAATGCGGTTCGGCGAGCTGGCGTGGTTGACCTGGAAGGATGTCGAGCCGAGGGTCCTGCGCATCCAGCCGAAGGAGGGGTGGAGGCCGAAGTCGGGCGACCAGCGGGCGTTCCCGCGAAACCCGGTGATCGACGCCGCCCTCGGGTCGCTCTCCCGTGAGTACCGGTGGGTGGTGACGATGCCGCCCACCACTCACCACCCGAAGCCCGGCCGCCAGTGGACGGAGCGGCGCCTGCTGGCCGCCCTGAAGCGGGTGCTGAAGGGGCTCGGGCTGCCGGGGAAGCTGCACACGTTCCGCCACACGTTCATTTCCAACGCACTGCTGAAGGGGACGCCGGTGGCGGTGGTGAAGGAGTGGGTGGGGCACGTCGATGACGAGGTCATCAAGGTGTACACCCACGTCCACGACGGCGCCTCGCAGGCGGCGATGCGGAAGCTGACCGAGGCGAACCTCGGTCGGGACGGTGAGGTTGACCGCCGCGGAGTCGCTGGCGGCGGTTCAGCACAAATCCAGCCCAGCGACACGGAGGGGTCCGATGGCGACGCCGGAAAATGAACGGGGGCCGCGGGTTGCGGCCCCCGTCGGGAACTCAGGCGGAGAGGGCGGGATTCGAACCCGCGGTGGGGTTTTACCCCCACGCCGCTTTAGCAAAGCGGTGCGACTCCGCCGCTAACCCTTCTCCCATAAGCGGTTCCGCAACCGACTCCGATCCCGGAGCAGCACCGGGAGCAGCAACCCCCGCCGATCCGGCCCTCGCCGCCGTGGTTGCCGCGTGGCCGACCCTGACCGAACCG
>Ga0335394_10000852_pt1 | contig 33465 bp, 29 predicted proteins | sample MAT03_FD_205741 | JGI IMG/M metagenome (GOLD analysis project Ga0335394, IMG submission 205741) | Freshwater microbial communities from Lake Fryxell liftoff mats and glacier meltwater in Antarctica - MAT-03 (spades assembly) (version 2) ...
TTCTTGAAATCATTGGGGGTGAAAATTTGGTTGGCAAAAAGATTGTTATCAATGGAGCTTACAATTTGCTAATGAAAATGAAAAACCAAGTCGAAGAGTAGGGGCATTATCTTAAATTATTAAAATCAGGAAAAAGCGTTTTAAGTTTTTATCAAATCTTACCATAAATCAAACTTGTTCATTAATGAGTTGGGCCTTCAACAAGAAAAAAATCACAGCAACACTCATAGTAATGTTGGCAATAATCTATTCGTTTGCTCAGTCAATAGATACGATTGCCTCCAAAGAAAAATTTTGGAAAAAACTCATCGTTCCCACCTCCCTTATTACGGTTGGTTTAATTGCTATTGATGAGGATAATTTTGTGAGTCGCTTTCACGTATTGGAGGAGAGACAAGAAAATTTCAGTGGCTTCAGTTCTCGCCTTGATGATTATTTTCAATATGCTGCCATTGTGGTTGCTTATGGGCTTGAGATAGCCGGAATAAAAGGTAAAAATAATGCCATTGAAAAATCGATCTTGCTACTCAAGTCTGAATTGCTAATGACTGCGATTGTATTTACTCTCAAAAACACAACTAATGTGCAAAGACCAGATGGCTCTTCCTATAATTCATTCCCGTCTGGCCATACGGCTCAAGCATTTGTTGCTGCCACATTTCTTCATAAAGAATATGGTTCCAAAAGTATTTGGTATAGCATAGGTGGCTATACCATGGCAACAGCAATAGGAACCTTCCGGGTTATTAACAATCGACATTGGATTTCGGATGTATTAGTTGATGCCGGTATTGGTATTTTATCAACTGAGTTAGTCTATGTAACTCATCAATATAAGTGTACAAATCAAAAATGAAATTAGCTTTGATTCCAACAGCAGGAAAAAAATCTTATGGTTTGTATGCTTGTCTCAAGTTTTAAAATCTAGTCTTTGGAATTTCTTTCAAATCTTACCACAAGGGATTTACTCATTTACGGATTGGGCTTCTTTGCTCAATCACTCTTTGGTGCGCGTATTTTGGTTCAGTGGATTCTTTCGGAGCGTGAAGGTCGCGTTGTATCCCCCACATTATTCTGGATTTTCAGTTTATGTGGTTCGTTTTTATTCCTTGTTTATGGAATCCTAAGATCAGACCCAGTTATCCTATTCGGTCAAACCATTTCATTTTATATCTACATCCGTAACCTGCAGTTAAAAAGATTCTGGGTTCGAATTCCACTCGTGCTAAGAATTGTCATCACACCGCTTCCGGTAATCTTATTTTTAGGAACCGCTTTTTACAACCCCGTTTCAATCAATACCATCTTTGATAGAACCGATTTTAGTGATTCAATAATCGTTATTGGAAGTATCGGTCAATTACTTCTTAATTTCCGATACCTCTATCAATGGTACTTTTCCGAAAAGGCAAATGAGTCACTGCTTCCGCTTGGGTTTTGGATTATTAGCGCAATTGCATCGGTTATGGTTGTTTATTATGGTTTCAATCGGCTTGATCCCGTTCTGCTGGTGGCACAATCCATGGGTTTTATTGCTTATTGCCGTAATATTTATTTGCTGATTCGTCAACCGGCACGGCAAGCGTAAGATGTTTTACTTTGCATCATGATCAAGTTTCTTTCTCAGCTTATTCAACCAAAAGTTCAGCAATACCTGATTGATCATGAGCATGACGATGAGCGTGATTTGATACTTCGTAAAAAAGAGATTCTGGGAATACCAACACCTATAATTGCCTCGCAGCTAATTGGGCGGGGCAAAGCAAAAAATAAACTTCCCACCTGGTATAAAACCAGAGGTATAATATATCCTCCTTCTATTAATCTAGAGCAATGCTCTTCAGAAGCAACCGCCTCCTACAAATTATCCATCATAAAAAATCTTATTGGTGAATCCCAATTATTGGCCGTTGATTTAACTGGCGGATTTGGTGTGGATAGTTTTTTTCTATCAAAGGCGTTCAACACGGTTCATTATGTTGAGCCTAATGACGAACTGTTAAAAACAGCAGAACACAATCATCACTTACTAAGCGCAAACAACATTACTTATCACCATAAAACAGCCGAAGCTTTTATTGAAACCACTCAAGAAAAGTTATCATTTGTTTTCATTGATCCAAGCCGAAGAGATGATTTGCGAAAGGTTTTTAAATTAAGCGACTGTATTCCTGATATTGTTTCTATTCAGAATAAGATTTTATTACTCAGCAGTCACTTACTAATAAAAGCTTCTCCGCTACTTGATATCCATCAAGCCCTGCGAGAACTTAATCATGTAAAAAAAGTGTTTGTTGTGTCGGTTGGAAACGAATGCAAAGAATTGCTTTTCCTGGCTGTGCAATCGTATTTAGGAAAAGTTGAGATTGAAGCTGTTGATTTGAATTCGCAAGGGGATCTCAAATCATCATTTGTTTTTTCTCTTGATGATGAAAAAGAAGCTGATTCTCCACAAAGTGAACCTTTGAAATTTCTTTATGAGCCGAATGCTTCTATTCTAAAAGCAGGAGCCTTTAAGTTGGTGACGGGGAAATATGCTGTGAGTAAACTAAGTGCCAACACACATCTTTACACATCTGATAATTTAATTGCTGATTTTCCCGGTAAAGTTCTTCAAATAGAAGAACTCAATCCAGATTCAAAAAAAATAAAATCAGTATTACCAGACGGGCTGGCCAATGTGATTACGCGCAACTATCCGCTTAAAGCGGAACAACTAAAAAAGAAATTCAATCTAAAAGATGGTGGGGATAAATACCTGATTGGTTTTTCTTCGGATAAGAAAAAATTTCTCGCTGTGTGTTCGAGAATAAAATAATTTTTCTCTGCGCTCCTCCGTGTTCTCTGCTGGTTATGCGTCTGTTATAAAGCCAAAATAATTTGCTCTATCGGAGTTTCACCCATAAACGATTTTACAAATCTTCGCTCTTTAGAGTAAACATAAATTGCAGGAGTGGGTATAGAGCCAAAATTCAGATACACATCTTGTCCTTCTGCCTTGCCAAACCTAACATTGGCTACGTTTTCCAATTTATAGTCTTTAGCAAATTGCTCAATGTTCTGTTCTGAATCTGAAGCAATAAAATGCAACGTATAATCTTTGAATGATTCCAGGTTTTCCTGAATTGATTTTGCCTCGCGCTGGCAATGATCGCAATCCGTATTAAATAAAATAAGAACTGATGCCGGTGGCAAATCTCGCGTGGTGGCAGCGGAACCATCCAGGTTTTTAAAAGCCAGGTGCGGCAGCTCATTTACTTCCTTTTTAATTTCCGCCTCTTTTTTTTCAGGATTGCTGCATTGTGCAAAGACAATTACTGACAATAGCAGGAATAAATATTTTCTGATCATGATTCAAATAAGATTAATGCAAAGTAAATAATTAAAAACAATAGCCCCGAAGTTCCATATAATTGTATAACTTTTTTTCGATTCTGCACATCTTCCCACCACAACATAATCCAGGGCTTAATCAACCCAATGATCATGAACAAAAACGAAGTGAAACTAATAAGCAGAAATAACAACCTCACGTAATACATGCGCTAAAGTTAAAAGTAAATTTTATAAACTACTTGGCATTATTTTGAACCACTAAGATAGTTAAGAAATGAAGAGCATGAAGTCTCATCCCTATATCCTCAACTCTTAGTAACGCACAAACTCTTAATTTTCTTAATTCCTAAACTATCTTAATGGTTATAGTTTTTCCCTGTTCTAGGGTAAGCTATATTTGCCACCTGTTTTTGAAAACTGTTGGAGTGAAGGCGAATGATTTCCTTTCTATTTACCGCGCAGACAGTCTGGTACAAACGCTGGCCGAAGGGATACGTGCGTCCACACATTCCAAAATTCATATAAAAGGCCTCCATGGCAGCTTAGATGCAGTAATTTTTGCCTCTGTAATAAAAAGCGTTCGGGCATCTCATATTCTCATCGCGCAGGACAAAGAGGAAGCATCCTATTTACTAAATGATCTTCAGAATTTATTGGGGGAAAAAGAAGTTCTCTTTTTCCCTATGTCGTATCGCAGGCCTTACGAATATAGCGAGGTTGAGAACGCAAATATTCTTATGCGCTCCGAAGTGCTTAACAAGATTAGCGGTCATCCTGACGGAAATGTTATTGTCACGTATCCTGAAGCCATTTCTGAAAAAGTAATCAACAAGAAATCACTTGCCACCAATACGTTTCTAATAAAGAAAGGCGAAATTCTTGATGTCAGTTTTCTGGAAGAGTTTCTCCAAGGTTTCGATTTTGAAAAGACAGATTTTGTGTTCGAGGCCGGGCAGTTTGCTATCCGTGGGGGAATTATTGATGTGTTTTCATTTGCTCACGCACTTCCTTATCGCATCGAACTTTTTGGGGATGAAGTAGAAAGCATTCGCAGCTTTGATCCAGGTTCACAACTTTCTGTTGAAACCACCGACAAAATTAACCTGATGCCAAATGTGCAAACGCGCTTGATTCAGGAGGAACGACAATCGTTTTTAAGTTTTATTTCACCCTCCTCAAGGATTTGGATAAAAGATACTGAGCTAACAAAAGATATTGTCGAAACTTGTTTTCATAAAGCAAGCGCTTCCTTCGATCAGATTCTCCGCGAAAGCGGGCAGACAAAAGTTGTGCTGGAGCCCGCTCAACTTTTTAATTCCGGTGAATCTTTAATGACCAGCTTGGAAAGTTTTGCCTGCATTGAGTTCGGTTCCAAATTTCTATTTAAGACGGACAAGATTTATGAATTCCGTTCTTCAGCACAGCCTTCATTTAATAAAAATTTTGAGTTGCTCGCTGCCGATCTGTTGGATCATCAAACGCAAGGGTTTGGAAATTTTATTGCTACTGAACAACCCAGGCAAGTTGAGCGACTTCACGGAATCTTTGAAGAGATTCATCCTGAAATAAAATTTCAGTCGCTCGAGTTTTCACTTTGGAAAGGATTCGTTGACCCAATTCTTAAAGTTGTTTGCTATACCGATCATCAGATTTTCGAGCGCTTTTATAAGTATAAGCAAAAAGAAAAATTTTCCAAATCAAAAGCGTTAACCTTTCGGGAATTGCAAACCCTGCAGCCGGGAGACTTTGTAACGCACATCGATTATGGCATTGGCAAGTTTGCCGGCCTTGAAAAGAAAACCGTTAACGGCAAAGAGCAGGAAGCTATCCGCCTTGTCTTTCGTGATGATGATTTGCTAACCGTTAGCATTCACGCGCTTCACAAAATTTCTAAGTATTCAGGTAAAGATGGGTCACCACCATCCATAAGTAAACTAGGCAGTGGCGAGTGGGAGAGTAAAAAGGCGAAGGCCAAAAAGAAAGTTAAAGACATTGCTAAAGAACTAATTAGTCTTTACGCAAAGCGAAAGGGTGCTCCTGGTTTTGCGTTTAGCGAAGATAGTTTTTTACAAGCCGAGCTAGAGTCATCCTTTATTTATGAAGATACACCCGATCAGGCAAAAGCTACTGAAGATGTAAAGCGCGACATGCAGAAGCCACATCCTATGGATAGGCTTGTGTGTGGTGATGTTGGTTTTGGAAAAACCGAGGTCGCTATTCGTGCCGCATTCAAAGCTGCCACGGAAGGCAAGCAAGTTGCGGTGCTGGTGCCAACAACTATTTTGGCGATGCAGCATTACAGAACTTTCTCGGAACGCCTTTCCGAAATGCCTGTAAAGATTGATTATGTCTCACGTTTCAAAACAACTGCTGAGATAAAAGAAATCATAAAGAAAGTTAAGGAAGGAGAGATAAATATTATTATAGGAACCCACCGCGTGGTAAGTAAAGATGTTGAGTTCAAAGATCTTGGTTTGTTAATTATTGATGAAGAGCAAAAGTTTGGGGTGAAGGTGAAAGATCGCCTCAAAGAGTTGAAAGTGAATGTGGACGTGCTTACGCTTACGGCAACGCCCATCCCACGCACATTGCACTTTTCGTTAATGGGTGCGCGCGATTTAAGTATTATTAGCACACCACCGCCAAACCGACAGCCCGTTACCACCGAACTACATACGTTTGATGAAGTTGTTATTCGTGATGCTGTAAGTACCGAACTGAGAAGAGGTGGGCAGGTTTTCTTTGTTCATAATCGCATTAGCGATATTGATCAATTAGCGAACACCATTTTCAAGTTGGTGCCGGATTCACGCATTGGGATTGCCCACGGCCAAATGGATGGCGATAAGTTGGAGAAGGCTATGGTTAAGTTTATCGAAGGCGAATATGATGTACTTGTCTCAACAAATATTATCGAGTCTGGCTTAGACATTCCAAATGCCAACACTATTATTATTAATCAAGCGCACATGTTTGGGTTAAGCGACCTCCACCAAATGCGTGGGCGTGTTGGGCGATCGAATAAAAAAGCTTTTTGTTATTTGCTTACGCCACCAAGTTCTGTGTTGTCGTCCGATTCGCGCAAGCGGTTAGCGGCACTAGAAGAGTTTTCTGAATTGGGCGATGGCTTTAAAGTTGCCATGCGTGATCTTGATATTCGTGGTGCAGGAAATTTATTGGGTGCCGAGCAAACTGGTTTTATTACTGACTTAGGTTTTGATACGTATCATAAAATTCTGGATGATGCCATTCAGGAATTGAAAGAGACAGACTTTAAGGAATTATTTGCCGAAGAGCTTTCCGCGAAAGCAAAATTGATTGTGCCAGATTGCAGCATCGAAACGGATTTAGAAATTCTGATTCCAGATACCTATATTAATAACACAAGCGAACGTCTGCAACTTTATGCTACCCTTGATAATATTAAAGACGAAAAGGGGTTAGCTGGTTTTCAAGAATCTTTAAAAGATCGCTTCGGTGCGCTGCCCGATCCTGTTCATCAACTAATAAACTCCGTACGCTTACGTTGGATTGGGGAAAGGCTTGGTTTTGAAAAAATCAGCTTGAAGAATGAGAAGTTGCGGGGTTATTTTCTATCTGGTAATGAAGAATATTTTAAGTCCGACACGTTCGGAAAAATTCTGGCTTTCATTCAGAGCAACAGCAAGCGTTGTCGCATGAAAGAAAGTATGGGAAAACTAACGCTTACAATAGAAGCAATTCCTACTGTGGATTCTGCCATAGAACTTTTGATGCCGTTATCAAATGTAACTACTGTGCTACAGCCTATAATTTAAAAATTGAATTTGGGCGCAACTCAAAACCATTTAATACAGTTTCCCCAAGAAGTGTTTCTGTAAAAGATATACACTTTACTTCATCATTATAAAAAACAAGGGTAAATTTTTCGGCAGGGTTAATCAGCCATGCAAGCTTGCGCCCATTAGAAAGCCACTCGGCCATTTTGTTTTCCTGACTGAACAAAACATCGGAGGATGACTTAATTTCTACTACAAAATCTGGGCACAAAGGTGGAAACTGTTCCTTTTCCTTTTCGGTAAGATTAGCCCAACGCTCATTTTTTATCCAAGCTGCATCCGGTGACCGAACGGCTCCATTTAATAACTTAAACGCAATAGATGAATCAAAGCAAATGCCCGCGTTTTGATCCTGTTCCAAATAGCTAATTCTGTCAAAATCTCGGTATTGTAATGTCCTGTTTTGCCACCCGTATTAGCCACAACAATAATATTATTTTGTGTGTCTCGCTCAAACTTAAGATCGGGGTTATCTAAACAGAATTGATAAAACTTAGAATCCGTAAAGCGACCAAGACTTTTGGTATCCAAAATAATTGCGCCTAATTCTTCAAACAAGCTCATTGTATATTATAATTATTTGCGTTAAGGGTTTAACGAGAAATACTACTGCATATAAAAATAAAGTAGTTTCCGAATCTTTTCAAAAGTACTCATCATGCCGCTTCTATTATTGTAATTTAATTAGCCTGCCAATCCATTTAGCGAAATCTCTGCCAAATAGGGTTGCAGACCATGCGTGTCAGCAAATGCGGTTATTTTTACCACTCTTTTGCGCAATGGCGAATAGTAAACCTCGATGAAAAACTTCCCGGTATAGTAAAGGTAAATCTTCTCGCCCTCGGTTTCACGAGAAATAACGTAGTCTGTATCACGGGTAATCAAGTCGCATTTCTTTTCAAAAGATGCAACTTTGAAGTCTTCTATCGAAATCATTGAGCTAATTTGGTTTTGCTTGATCTCTTTATGAAAATGCTATGCCAACCATCAAAACATCGGAATTAAGGCAATTCCTTAAAATAATTAGCCCATGGCAGGAATTCCCTTCCCATTTTGGAATTTGATACTATCCCTTGATTTACAGCGTTAAGCGATCAGTTTCTGATTTTAACTTCTATTAAGGATTGAGCAAAAAATCGCTACCCTTTGGAAAACATTGATTTATCTATTTATATTAGCGTTTACTTTTATGTATAACCAAAAGCAAATGAAGTCTTTTAAGTCTCTATTGTCGTTAGTTGCGCTTTCTGTACTAGTCTCTTCTTGTTTTCTTCGTCAAGGAGGCAAGCCAACTGCTCAAGATCCTGGCCAGCTTAGTACTGCCACAGGTTTAAAGTACACCCGCGATGCGGCTGAGGGTTTTCCAGTAAATGAATACCGATCGCAGCCAGATGCACCAAATATGGTGTTTATTGAGGGCGGCCGTACAGTTTTAGGCTCTTTCGAGGAAGATGTTATGGCTTATCGCGACAATGTTGAAAGAACCGTTTCGGTGGCTTCTTTTTACATGGATGAAACAGAAATAGCCAACATTCACTGGTTGGAGTATTTATATTTCTTATCCGTAGACTCTACTAAGATTGATGGTGGAAAGGCGTATTCTAAGGCACTTCCTGATACGATGGTTTGGCGTTCAAACCTCGCCTTTAACGATCCTTATGTTGACCATTATTTACGATATCCTGGTTTCCGATATTTCCCTGTTGTAGGTGTTAAGTGGAATCAAGCAAATGAATATTCTAAGTGGAGAACGGCTAAAGTAAATGGTGATTTAGCTGAAAAGGCTGGTGTTGCTGCTCCTGAGTCTGGTGCTGGTCGCATTCCTTTGGAGTCTGGTGTTGTTATTCCAGCTTACCGTCTTCCTACAGAAGCAGAATGGGAGTATGCAGCGCAGGCCCTTATCGGAACCCAGTGGTTAGATGAAATGCAAAACTTTAACCGAATTTATCCTTGGGATGGTCACGCACTTCGTAATCCATATGGAAAACAAATGGGTTCATTCCTAGCAAACTTTAAGCGTGGTCGGGGTGACTATGCAGGTATTGCCGGAAGGTTGAATGATGGTGCGTTGATCACAACATACATTTATGAATTCCCGCCTAACGATTATGGTCTTTATAATATGGCTGGTAATGTGAGCGAGTGGGTAATGGATGTCTATCGTCCGCTTTCACATCAGGATTTTGATGACCTTAACCCGATTCGTAGAGATGACTTTATTGATAGCCACAGCGAATACAGAAACCGTTATACTAAAGTTGAAAAAGACTCAACGGTTACCATGCCTGATGGAACAACAAAAAATATTAAGTCTTACGATTACGTGAAGAATCCTCAAGGGTTTATTTCATTGATCTCCGACAAAGTGCGTGTGTACAAAGGTGGGTCGTGGAAAGACGTTGCTTATTGGATGTCTCCTGGTACTCGTAGATTCTTAGACGAAGATTCGGCAACTGCAACAATCGGTTTCCGTTGCGCAATGATTCGTGCCGGATCAAACTTCTAAGAATTTCTTAATTAAGATTTACAACCCCTGACGATTATCGTCAGGGTTTTTTATTGTGCTTCAGCTAGGCACGCCATACTCAACTCGCTACAACCCTCGTCAATCAAGTGTTTCCCGCATGCTTCCAGCGTTGCTCCGGTTGTAATCACATCATCCACTAAAAGAATTCTGGCTCCCTTTATTTTTCCGTTTTGATTAATACTAAACACATCTCTTACATTTTCCCAGCGTTCCACTCTTGATTTTCTGGTTTGAGTACTGGTGCTGATTTTTCGGGTACTGATCGATTCATCCCAAGGAATATTAAGTGTGCTACTCAATCCTGCCGCAAAGCAAGCACTTTGATTGTAGCCTCTTTTGCGTTTGCGGCTTTCATGCAACGGTACTGGCACAATAAGGTCAAACTTGTTTGCAAAGCCAGCCTCCACTAACTCCTTTCCGTAAATTTTTCCCAGTCGAACGCCTACTTCAGGATGATTACAATACTTAAGTTGATGAAGCAAGTGTTGAACAATTCCTGTTTTTCTGAATTTTAAAAATGCCATCACATGTTGCACCGGCAACCGACCCATCATTCTTAATTGAATTGGATTTTCAATATCCAGGTGGCCGTTTGTTTTGGGTAAATCCCTGATACAACGTGTACATAAAATTTCTTCACCCTTGTATAGCGCCAGTGAACAACCAAGGCAATAGTTGGGATAAAATAATGAAACGAAATCCTGACAAAAGTCAATCGCTGTTCGTGCAACATTTGATTTCATCCAAATTGACCTCATCTTTGAGAAAAGAAATTTAGTTATGAATCTGGTAGAGCAATTTAATGAATACCGCGGCAAAATGAATGAGAAAATTCTCGAAGCCGATAACCTAATCATTAAGCGCATTTTCAACTTAGATACAAATGCCTACCAGGCCGGTGTATTGGATGTAAAGTCAAAGGAATTAATAGGGCTTACCTGTTCATTGGTGTTGCGCTGCGATGATTGTGTGAAATATCATCTTGGAAAATGTAAAGAAGTTGGATTTTCAACGGCCGAAGTCCACGAAGCAATGGGTGTGGCCACGCTTGTGGGCGGTACAATTGTGGTTCCGCACTTGCGCAGAGCGTTCGAATATTGGGAAGAATTGGCCAAATCTTAAATAAAAACAAGATGTTCAAGCGGGATTTGGATTTGGAACGAAGGTGGCAGGCTTTGTTAGCTGAAATGGAGCGACTCCTTGAAAGAAAACCAAAGGATCTTAATGGCGTGCTCTTTATAATTGGAATGCAAGAGCTGGGTAAAGGGCCCAAAGTTTTTTCCAAAGAAGAGAAACAAGACCTTATGCACATTGCGATTTGCAAAGTGTTAAGCCTGGCGGGCTACTACGAGCTTGAAGGTTTGGATGCAGACGGTTGGCCTCATTGGAAGTTAGTAAAGAAACTCCCCCATTTTGATCTTTTGGAACAAGAGAAACTCTTGCGGATGCACGTGATTGAGTACTTCGAGAAAGAGTACGAATGGTTTATTCCTTATCAACAAAATCCCTCCATAGACGGTTTGTCTTGACTCGATTGGTCGGCTATCTTAGGAGATTAAAACTATCTTTAAGATAAGTTCGTTTCAGTTTAAGAATGGCAGTGGCGATTAATCATATTAACGACAAAATAAATTCCTTTACCAAAAGGTATTACCTCAATTTATTAATTCGGGGCACCATCGTATCCGTCTCCATTCTACTTGCATACTTTCTTATTGCTTCGCTTTTAGAGTACAACCTTTGGCTTGGTAAAGCGAGTCGCTTTTTAATCTTCACCACATTCTTTTTAGTAACTGGTTTTTCAATACTTCGTTTTTTAAGAGAACCGATTGCCTGGTGGATTTATAAAAAAGGATTGCGCAAAGAAGAGAGCGCCCAAATGATTGGGAAGTTTTTTCCTAATATCTCAGACAAACTCCTGAACTTAATTCAACTCGCCTCGCTCGAAAAGCACAGTGCGTTAGTAGATGCGGGCATTACTCAACGCGCCATTGCCATTCAGGATATTGATTTTGCCCAAGCTATCGACTTGAAAGAAAACCGAAAGTATCTTAAGTATTTCGCGATTCCGTTTTTATTAATTCTGTTTCTACTAATTCTCAATCAGGGAATCTTTACACAAAGCGCAAAACGAATTGTACAATTCAATCAGGAGTTTTCTCCTCAAGCTCCCTTTCAGTTTTTGATTCAAGATCAAAATTTGTTAGCATTCTTTAACGAAGATTTCACGCTGCGTGTAAAAACTGAAGGCAATGCATTACCGGCTGCGGTTTATATTATTTCAGATGGTGGTCAGCGTTGGAAAATGGAAACTGCCGGAGCGGGAGTGTTTACGTATACATTCGAGAATATTCAGAACGAAATTGATTTTCAGTTTGAAGGGTCGGGCTTCTTTTCTGATGGTCATAAAATTTTGCTTGTAAACAGACCTGAGCTAACCCAATTAAAAGTCTCGTTAGACTATCCGGGGTATCTTGGTTTAAAAGCACAGGAGTTAACCAATGCCGGTAACCTTGAAATTCCGGAAGGCACAAAAGTAACGTGGAGAATTGGTGCTGCGCATGCGCAAAAAGCAAGCATTCAATTTACATCAGATCCCAATCTAAAAGACATGCAACTAATTGATAAAGAGTTGTTTACATTCAGTAAGGGATTTAAAAACAAAGATGACTATTCTATTATTTTGGAGAATGAGGAGAGTAAAAACAAAGATCGAATTTCTTATGCAGTGAGTGTTATTAAAGATCAATACCCACAAGTTGTTGTTGATAATCTTCAAGATTCTATTCTTTTCAAATCTATTCTATTAGGTGGATCGGTGAGCGATGATTACGGAGTAACCGGTTTATCGTTAAACTATCACATTGTAAAAGGAATAAAAGAACATCCGACTAAAAGTAAAACGATAACAATTGCATCGCGGCAGCAACAACAAAATTTTTATTACCAATGGCGCATCGATTCACTCAACTTGCAGCCCGGAGATAAATTGTTCTATCATTTGCAAGTGTGGGATAATGATGGTGTGAATGGAAGAAAGTCCTCACGAAGTGCCAACTACATTTTCTCGTTACCAAGTGAAGAAGAATTAAAAGCGGAGATTTCTAAATCTCAACAATCGGCCGAAAACAAAGTTGATCAAAGTTTAAAAAAAGCAAAAGACTTGCAACAAGCCATTGATGAAGCCCAGGAAAAATTGCGGGGCAAACAAACTCTGGATTGGCAGGACAAAAAAATGTTAGAGGATTTAATAAATAAAAAGGAAAAGCTTGATGAAGTAATTAACATAATGCAAAAAGAGAATGCATTGCTTGAACAAAAGAAGGAAAACTTCTCCGAAGAAAATCAACGCATAAAGGAAAAGTCTGAGCAGATTCAAAAACTGATGGATGAGTTGTTGGATGAAGAGACTAAAAAAATGTTTAAGGAAATGGAAAAGATGTTGAAAGAAAATGCAGATGTAAATCAAATCCAGAAAATGCTGGAGAAGATGGATCGCAAGGAAATCAACCTGGAGAAAGAACTGGAAAGAACGCTCGAACTATTCAAGCAGTTACAATACGATTATAAACTTGAACAGGCCATTGACGAACTAAAAGAACAAACCGAAAAACAGGAAGATTTGTTGGAAAAAACAGAAGAGCAGGCTGGCGAGAAATCAGAGAAGAAAGATAAAAAGCAAGGCGAAAAATCTGATTCTGAAAAGGGTGAAAAACAAAAGCCAACCACTGAAGAATTAGCCAAGGAGCAGGAAGAACTAAAAAATGAATTTGAAAAATTTCAAGAGCAAATTAAGGAGCTGGATAAATTAGGTGAAGAACTTGATAAGTCCGATCAAACCCCAGATGAGGAAAAGCAGGAAGAAGTGGAACGATCGCAAGAGGAAAGCAAAGAGTCGCTTGATAATGGCGATTCTAAAAAATCGATAGAAAAACAAAAGCAGGCGGTTTCCAAGATGCAGGAGATGCAAAAAGCCATGGAAGGAATGCAGAACTCTATGGAAATGGAGATTGATCAGGCAAACCTGGAAAGCTTGCGACAAATTATTCACGGCTTGATAAAATTGTCATTTGATCAGGAGGGATTAATAAAGGAGTTTGGTCCTATACAGCAAACAGACCCAAAGTACGTTCAGCTTTCGCAGAATCAGATAAAGCTTAAAGATGACGCTAAAGTTCTGGAAGACAGCCTTTTAAGTCTTTCTAAGAAGGATGCTTTTATGGGTTCAATTGTAACAAGGGAAGTTGGTGAGCTCAATGACCATCTTGACAAATCTGTTTATAACATAAAAGAAAGAAGGAAGCCAAATGCCAGCACCGAAATGCAATTGTCGATGACAAGCATAAATAACTTAGCGCTTATGCTAAATGATCATTTCGAGATGATGATGAATATGATGGCCAATGCCAAACCTGGTAGTGGAAAGAAGAAAGGAAAGGGAAAGGCAGGAGATAGTCTTGGCAAGATTCAGCAACAACTTAACCAGCAGATGGAAGAAATGAAAAAAGGAGGAAATGGTAAAAACGGTCGTCAGCTTTCTGAGGAGTTTGCAAAAATGGCAGCAGAGCAGGAACGCATTCGCAGAGCTTTACAAGAGATGCAGGAAAGAATGAAACAGGAGGGTGGAAAAATGCCGGGTGGAGATTTACCTGGAAAAATGGAACAAACTGAAATGGATTTAGTTAACAAACATATTACCGAACAAACCATTCAACGACAGAAGGAAATATTGACTCGGCTTTTAGAGGCTGAGAAATCTATGCGAGAACAAGATTTGGACGAGGAACGAAAGGGCGAGACCGCGAAAGATTATACAAATGAAATTCCACGAGCTTTTGAGGAATATTTAAGATTAAAGGAAAAAGAAGTAGAATTGCTGAAAACAGTGCCACCCAAACTATTTCCATATTATAAACAAGAGATTGGTGAGTATTTTAAGCGCATTAAAACCCAAGAAATAAACTGAGTTGTCGGGCATGAATAGTATCAGGATTGAAATACCATCGCTTTCAGAAAATATCAGAATGATAGAAAGCTTTATTGACAATGCTAAGGAGAAGTATCATCTCAATGATGATATCTATGGCAATATTATGATTGCTGTTACAGAAGCGGTGAATAATGCTATTAAGCATGGAAATAGGGGCGATTCTCAAAAGAATGTCTCTTTAGTGCTCATGCTTGAAGATGGGGTTATCAAGTTCCGGGTTGAGGATGAGGGTACTGGTTTTGATTTTCACAATCTTCCTGATCCAACATCTCCTGAAAACTTAGAGAAGCCAGGCGGAAGAGGCATCTTCCTTATGAAGCACTTAGCTGACGAGGTTGATTTCACGGAGAAAGGCAAAATTGTAGAGCTGTGCTTTTACATGAATTGAAATGGGTTTCATCCGTTTCTTCAACGAAGATATTAAGTATTCTATAAGCAAGCCCGGAAAGACCGTTTCCTGGATAAAGGAAGTGGTCAAAAAGGAAAAGGCTCTCCTAGCCGAAATCAATTACATCTTTTGCTCAGACGAGCACTTGCTATCCTTAAATCAGAAATTTCTCAATCACAATACTCTTACTGATATCATCACCTTTAATAATTCTACTCAAAAGGGAGTTATTGAAGCGGATATCTACGTAAGCGTTCCCCGTGTGCAGGAGAATGCACAAAAATTCAAGGTGGAATTCCAGAACGAGATGAATCGAGTTATGATTCATGGACTGCTCCATCTTTTAGGGTATAAAGACAAAAGACCATCCGAAAAGACCCTAATGCGCAAAAAAGAAGAAGCTTGTCTATCTTTGCTCAAATAGAGTTTCACGTGGAACAATGATCCTTCAATTGGGGTTTATGTTCCACGTGGAACCAAATATCCTTCATGTTTCCAGAATACGATGTAATTGTTGTGGGTGCCGGCCATGCCGGATGTGAGGCAGCTGCCGCTGCTGCAAATATGGGCTCCAAGGTTCTGCTGGTGACAATGAATATGAACACGATAGCCCAGATGTCCTGCAACCCAGCGATGGGTGGCGTTGCAAAAGGTCAAATTGTTAGAGAGATTGATGCCTTGGGCGGATACTCAGGCATTATCTCCGACAAGTCTGCAATTCAATTTCGGATGCTAAATCTATCGAAAGGACCAGCTATGTGGAGTCCAAGGACACAAAACGATCGGATGCGATTTGCAGAAGAATGGCGTTTAGCTTTGGAAAGCACCCCAAATGTAGACTTCTGGCAAGAAATGGTAAGCGGTCTCATTGTAAATGACAACAGGGTACTTGGTGTCCGAACTGCTCTAGGTTTAGAAATAAAGTCAAAGGCAGTGGTGCTGACCAACGGTACTTTCTTGAACGGCAAAATTCATATTGGGGAAAAGAATTTTGGCGGTGGCCGAGCAGCGGAGAGATCTGCAACGGGAATTACGGAACAATTGATAGAACTCGGCTTTGAATCAGGCCGGATGAAAACCGGAACCCCACCTCGGATTGATGGGCGTTCCTTGAATTATAATGTAATGGAAGAGCAGCCTGGAGATATCAAGCCTAGTAAATTCTCATATTCAGATACGGAACCATTGACAAGACAGCTCAGTTGCTGGATCACCTATACGAATGGAGCAGTTCACAAAGAACTTGAAAAAGGCTTCGATCAATCACCCATGTTCCAAGGACGAATAAAAGGACTAGGACCTAGATATTGTCCATCTATTGAAGATAAGATCAATCGATTTGCAGAGCGCGAAAGGCACCAAATATTCGTTGAGCCTGAAGGATGGAATACGGTAGAGATATATGTCAATGGATTTTCAACATCCCTACCAGAAAATATTCAATATCAAGCGATCCGCAAGATTCCTGGATTCGAGAACGCCAAAATGTTTAGACCCGGCTATGCAATAGAATATGACTACTTTCCACCAACTCAATTAAAAATGAGTTTGGAGACTCAACTTATTGATAATCTGTACTTTGCAGGTCAAATAAATGGAACAACTGGCTATGAAGAAGCTGCTTGTCAGGGTTTAATGGCTGGTATAAACGCTCATAATAAAATAAAGGATAAGGAACCCTTTATACTTAAAAGATCGGAGGCCTACATAGGAGTATTAATAGATGACCTTGTTAACAAAGGCACACAGGAACCCTATCGAATGTTCACGTCACGCGCTGAGTATCGGATTTTGCTTCGGCAGGATAATGCTGATATCCGGCTAACCGAAATTGGCCACAATCTTGGATTGGCTTCCGAAGAACGATTGGAAAAAGTACGCACCAAAAAAAGAGATATCCTAACACTTTCGAAAGAGTTAAAGGAAATGCGTGCAATGCCGGCCATTGTAAATAACGGACTCGAAAATCTATACACGGCAACGATAACTGAAAAAGTGCCAATCGTAACACTATTAAGAAGACCGCAAATAGGTATGAACGATTTGAAAAAATTAGACCCCCAATTAAAATCACGCTTAGAGAATTACTCGGAAGAAGTATTACAACAAGTCGAGATTGACTTGAAGTACGAATCGTACATAGAACGTGAACAAAAAATGGCCGAGAAAATAGAAAGTCTGGAGGAGTACAAAATCCTATCTGATTTTGATTACGATCGAGTGAAAGCGCTGTCGTCAGAAGCGCGGGAAAAACTAAAACGCATTCGACCAGAAACCATCGGCCAAATGTCGCGCATTAGTGGAGTCTCTCCAGCTGATGTCTCCATTCTAACTGTCTATCTAGGAAAGTAATGCCACTAGAAACGATCACGCAGTGCCCAATCTGTTCATCGAACACATTTACTCCATACTTAACTGCAAAGGATCGCACCGCATCGCATCAAAATTTTAATCTACAAAAGTGCAGTGCATGCGGCTTCGTAATTACCAACCCAAGACCTGACATTCACTCGATTGGCGAGTTTTATAAATCGGAGAAATACATTTCGCACACGGGCGCAAATAAAACCCTTTTGGATAAAATTTACTTGCAAGCACGAAAGCTAACCTTAAGGTGGAAACTTACATTGATCAATCAATACAAAAAGTCAGGTATACTTCTTGACTATGGCTGTGGAACCGGGGAATTTGTTGACCGCATGCAAACCAATGGTTGGCAAACAACTGGTGTTGAACCTTCCGATGCAGCAAGAAGAAAAGCGATTGAATTATCTAATTCATCAATCGTTCCCTCACTTCTTGAAATCAACCATAAATTTGATGTCATCACGCTGTGGCATGTCTTAGAACACGTCCATGATTTGAATGCAAAAATTGCCGAGTTAAAAGATCGCCTGAAGGATGATGGCATAATTTTTATAGCTGTACCCAACCATGAATCAGCAGATGCAATGCACTATAAAGATAACTGGGCTGGTTACGATGTACCAAGGCATGTTTGGCATTTCTCTAAAACCAACATGCAACAATTATTAGATAAACATGGTTTTACCCTAATTAAAGCCGAACCCATGATGTTGGATGCGTTTTATGTGTCTTTGCTCAGCGAAGGCTATCAATCACAAAATTCTTCACCTATCAAAATGATAAAAGCTTTCATTAATGGAGTAAAGTCAAACGCACACGGTTCAAATACAGGTATCTATTCTAGCCTAATTTATATCGCTAGTCATAAATGAAACTGAGAGAAGTTATATCGATAGTACTATTCAACTCATTACTTGCCTGCGCGAGTGAAACAACACCAACGGGTGGGCCAAAAGATGAAATAGCCCCTGAGCTAGCATCATCGAGTCCTTTCACTAATCAAAAAAACTTTAAAGGCCGCCAATTAGTGTTAACATTCAGTGAAGCAATTAAATTAAAAGATCCCAAGGAAGAAATTCTGATATCTCCATCACCTGGAAAAAACACAACCTATACTATCAACAAAGACAAACTTATAATAGAGCCCGAAAACCAATGGGAAGATAACACTACGTATAGTCTCAATTTCAGAGATGGAGTACAAGACTTAACGGAAGGAAATCCTGCAGAAAATTTACGCTTAGCGTTCAGCACCGGGCCAGAAATAGACTCACTAAGCATTTCCGGTGAAGTAAAATTAACCTTCTCAGAAAAAATTCCCGAAAAAATTACAGTTGCTCTATATCAGAGCGATACCGTAGACATCTTTACACAAACACCAACTTACTTTACAAGGACCAACAAAGAGGGGCAATTTTCAATACAAAATCTAAAGGGCGCCATCTATTATCTATACGCCTTTGACGACAAAAACAAAAACTTAAAAATAGAGAGCAAAAATGAAGCGTTCGGCTACTTGGCTCAACCTATAGAATTAACAAATAATAGAGACTCACTCAAAATAAATTTAATCAGCGTTGATACAAGGCAACCTGCGTTATCAAGCATTCGCCATACCAGCCAGAATACATTAGTAAGAATAAATAAAGACCCAGATTCATTACACATAACGTTAGCCGATAAAAGTAAAGCACTGGCAACATTCGGAGATAAAACAGGCGAACTAATTTTCTATCATGCTTTTGATGAAAAAGATTCTCTGAAAGTAGATCTATTTCTAAAAGACAGTGTGGGCCAGACGCTGGATACCATTTTCTATCTAAAACACTCTGAATCAAAGGTTGCCAAAGAAACATTCGCCACTAAAGAAATACTTGACCACTACGATCCAACAACCAAACAATTAACCTATCAACTCTCTTTTAACAAACCAATCGCCAGTCTTTCAGTAGATAGTATCTATATTAAAATGGACTCACTTACAACTATAGCTATTGAACGATCTGATATCAAGATTGATACGCTCTATCACCTTTTAACCTTAACCAAAAGGGTTGAGCAACCAACAATAAATGCCGAGCAGGGCGCTAGAAGGAAAAAAATAGACCCATTTCTTAAATTCGCAAAAGGAGCCATTATCTCTTATGAAATTGATACCGCAAAGGCTATAACAAAGGAAATCGCTTTTCTACGAGAAGAAGAAACCGGCTCCCTCGCCATAAAAGTTGAAACCCAAAACGAAAACTACATAGTCCAATTATTAACCAAAGAAGATAAAATCATTCAGGAAATGAATAATCCAAAAGAGGCATCATTTAGATTCCTGAAACCATTAGAATACAAAATAAGAATAATCGTAGATACCAATGGAAACGGAAAATGGGACGCGGGAAATTTCTATAAAAAAATAGAACCAGAAAAAGTATTCTTCTACAAATCAGAAGAAGAAAAGTATTCCTTCCCAATTAGAGCAAATTGGGAAATAGGCCCCTTGGGGATAAAGTTCTGAATAACTTGTTCACCTATGTTGACAAATGTTTCAGCAGCCAACATCCGCCCGTTCATTTCACTTCTCCCTACAAACGTGTTCATAAACCACCTATCCGAAACAGTTATCAACGGTGTGTTGATAAGCATTTTCAAAAACTCACAAAGAGCTTAAAATGACGACAAATACATTGTATCTTCGTTTCAGCTTTAAAAACTCAATAAACTAAAAAACGTTTATCCACAAACAATCAACTTAATTCAAGCATCGTATACTTATCCACAAATGCACAGGAATAATAACTATTATATTAAATATTTATATATAATAATAAGAATACAAGCACTGTTCGTATGTGGATTAATTATGCGCCCAGCATTTGGACAAGACGTGCAAGAAATCCAAATTGCCAACGAATATAATTGGAAAGGCCAAAAAGATAAGGCGCTTTCGCTATACGAACAACTGGCAAAAAAAAATGAAAACATTCCACTTATCCACGCAAACTATTTCAACCTACTACTCGATCTCGGAAATTACGATGAGGCGGAAAGTTATGTGGAGCGATTGATTAGGCGCGATAGCAAACTTAACTATCGGCTCGATCTTGGCGTTATTTATGTTCGCTCAGGCGACATCAACAAAGCTGATAAATATTTTAAAAATTTGATCAAGTTGCAGGAAGATGATGTTTACAAACTTAAGACAACCTCCGACTATCTGGCCTCGAGAAATCTTACCGACTACGCCATTCAAGCCTTAGTGCAAGCCAGAACATCGTCTAACAGTTCGTCACTTTATACGCTTGAGTTAGCAAACCTCTATCGCATGTCCGGCAAGCGCGATCAAATGGTTGAAGAGTACCTAAATTATGTAACGCAAACTCCGGCCAATATTTCGTATGTAAAAAATCTGATGCAGATTTTACTTACGAAACCCGAAGAGTTAGAAAGTCTGGAAAAGCTGCTTTATGACAAGATTCAGAAAAATCAAAACTCGGAAGTCTTCGTAGACCTCCTGATTTGGGTAAATCTGCAACAAAAAAATTTTTATGGTGCTTTTATTCAAGCACGAGCATACGATAAACGCTTTAAAAAAGAGCAGTCAAAAACATTGGAGATCGCTCAGATAGCACTCAACAATAAAGACTTTTCAAATGCCGACAAGAGCTTCTCTTTTGTAATAAAAGAATATGCAAACACTGTGAATGAATTGCCCGCCAGACTTGGCCAAATACAAACTCGCGAAGCCCAGGTAAAAAACTCTTTTCCAGTTAATAAAGACTCTGTAAAATATCTGATTACTGAATATCAGAATTTTAAGAATAATTACCCTGATCACCCCAATGGTTTTGAAGCAACGCTCAGTCAGTCGTTGTTGTCCGCCTATTATTTAGATCAAAAAGATTCGGCAGTAAGTGGCTTAAATCTGTTGATTGCGAACAATAAAGTAACGCCAGCGATGAAAGGCAAAGCCAAGATTGAATTGGGTGACATCTATCTATTGAAAGAAGAACCATGGGAGGCAACCTTACTTTATTCACAAGTAGAAAAATCACAGCGGGAAACTCCGCTTGGCTACGAGGCAAAATTAAAAAACGCCAAGCTGTCTTACTTTAAAGGCGACTTCTTCTTAGCGCAGGAACATCTGGATATTTTAAAGCAAGCCACCTCACGGGAAATAGCCAACGATGCCATGGAGTTGAGTATGCGTATTAAAGAAAATACTGCAAATGACACAACGGGAGCAGCGCTGAAAGAATATGCGGCTATTGAATTGTTACTAGTTCAAAATAAAATCGAACAGGCACTTAAAAGATTGAATAATTTTCAAGTGACTAGGAAAGTTAAAATGAGTGTAACTGAGGCTTTTGAGAAAAACTTAATACCAGCATCTAACAAAAGGAATTCAACAGACTCGGTTTGGGTAGATTTAAAAACAGACACTAACCTCGCTTCAATTCAAGATGACATTTACTGGCTCGAAGCAAACCTGCGACTAAAGCGTGGAGAGTTTGATCAATCAGTTGTATTGCTCGAAAAAATTGTAACTGAATTTGGAGATGACATTCTTTCAGATGATGCGTATTTTCTGGAAGGACAAATCTACGAGCGACACCTAAAGAACAAAGACAAAGCGATGGAGATCTATCGCGAATTTTTAAATAAATATCCTGGTAGCGTCTTTGCTGCCGAAGCTCGTAAACGCTACCGCGTATTGCGCGGAGATTTTGCCGAAGAGCCAAAACTTTAAGTTACACTTCAAAATCAATTTTGCTCTATTAACCATCCTTCCTTTAATCAGTCAGTCGCAAGCACAAGTAAAAATAGCGGGTCATGGTAGCGGCTATTATTTTGAGTACTCTGAAAGTTCACTTCAGTTAATGGGGTTTATCGAAAAGCAATTTGGCAGAGATACATTCATGGCCGAAGTTGATTTGCGCATGAGTAAGAGCGCAGCGATTTACGTGATGCACGATGAAACGGTTGACCGCACCACCACTCAAAAGTCTTATTACTAAACAATAAGATTCGACAACCAATAATAATAACGAAACGCTTTTTTCTTATCTTTCTTTACTTATAACCTAATCCATGAAAAAGTTTTTATATCTCATCTTGTTTCTAACATCCCAATCATTTGCCCAAACGAAAGCGCTGGTGGGGGGCACACTCATCGATGGCTATGGTGGTAAGCCATTGCAAAACTCCGTAATCATTATTGAAGGCGAGCGTGTTAAAGCTATTGGCACTGTTGGCAATATTGAAATCCCGAAAGGGGCAGAAATAATTTCTACGGAAGGCATGAGTGTGATGCCCGGCTTGTGGGATATGCACGTGCACTTGATGATCAACGGCCACAGCAATTATACTCATTGGGATAAAGTTTATTTGAAACTGGCAAAGGATGTGATTATGCCATCATCAGCACATCAGCTATTGATGGCCGGTGTTACTAGCGCTCGCGATTTAGGTGGCCCGTTAGAACCAAGTTTGTCGGTGCGCGATCGGATTAACAAAGGTGAAATTCCAGGGCCGACTATGTACATGAGTGGTCCGTTTATTCAACACGAAGCGTACGCTGGCACAGCCGAGTTTCGCTGGGGCGTGAAAGGGGAAGCTGACGCGCGCGCAAAAATAAAACAGTTGGCTAAGGCCGGAGTGGATTGCATTAAACTGATCGATCAGGATGAAATGACCGAAGCCGAATATATGGCTGTGGTTGATGAGGCGCATAAAAATAAATTGAAAGTAGTAGCGCACTCACACCGCCCCGATGAAATTCGCAGAGGTTTAAAAGCGGGGGTCGATAACTTTGAACACACGGGTCTTGCAGCTGCACCCGAATACCCCGAAGATATTATTGCATCAATTAAAGAGCGCACCGCCAAAATGAATTTGGGTCCGTTGTTTTGGACACCTACTGTGGAAGGCTTATTCAATTATGAATACGCGCGTGATAATCCGGAAGCACTTGATAACACAAGCTGGCATTTGGGTTTGCCCGATTCAATTGTGGCGGATATAAAACGCTCGCTGCAAAACCCAGGACGGTTGCCCTATTTTGCCTTGAATCCTGTTCGCAAACCAACGCTGGAGAAAAAAATCAATCAGCTAAAAAATGCAGGTGTCGTTTTATTGGTGGGAACAGACAGCGGAATACCGATGAAGTTTCACAGCCAAAGCACGTGGAACGAATTGGATGTTTGGGTAAATAAATTTGGGTTCGATCCGATGTATACTATTCGTGCAGCCACGTTTTGGCCCGCTTTTATGATGGGTGTTGAAAAAGATTTTGGCACCGTAAGCGAAGGCAAGTATGCCGACATCATTGCCGTAAAGGGTGATGTGCTGCGACACATGGCATTGCTGCAAGATGTGAAATTGGTAGTTAAGAAAGGAAAGCAGTATAAATGACAAGGACGAGAATAAACTATTGGAATTGGCAGACGAGAGCAAAGCCGATTTCCTGATAACGGGAAACACAAACGACTTTACAATTGAAAAATATAAACGCACAAGGATTGTAACACCAAAAACGCACTGGGAGAAATTCCGACCGAAAGTTTAACCAGTTGCTTCGGTAAAAGGTTTCCTACCTAAAAGCGTCAAATCTTAATAAAAACTTTTCGCGTATACATCCGCCAAAGCACAAGGCCAAAAAACACAACAAGGGTTATGGCAAATAGTAGCGAAGCATTAATCGGAGCAAGCCAACTTTCAAAAGCAGTTCTATAAAAATAATTCCATACGGAAATTTCGCCACCAGCATGATCAGCTAATTTTATTCGGCTCAATGTTTTTACAAGCAGCGCGGAAACAACAAAAACAAAAATGGCATTCATGCCATACCATGTAAATGGTTTCGACCAGGTTTTTATTCCGTGAACATCGATAAGCCAATGGCAAGCAGCTAAAAATTGCATGGCGATGCCCGCAGTATATAAAACATAGCTACTCGTCCACAATGCTTTGTTGATTGGAAAAAACAATCCCCACCCGAGGCCAAGAAAAATTAGTATTGCGCCAATAAAAAATAACCAACTTACGCGAACCCCGGGTTCTTTAATTTCTGAAATCAATTTGCCGGTAAGCATTCCAATAATGCCTGTTGCTACTGCGGGCACGCTACTTAGTAACCCTTCCGGATCCCACCTTTTGCTTTGTACCCAAAGGTGACCTTCCATGAGTGTATAATCTAACCACGCACCCAGGTTTGTGGCGGGTTCTAAATTAGCTGACCCAACACCAGGCACCGGCACAAATGTCATCACTAAATAGTAGCCTACCAAAAGTATAGCGGCAAGGCGAATCTGCGTAAGCCAGGTTGTGGTAAGATATAAAATCGAGCAAAAGAAAAATACCAAACTGATTCGCTGTAACACTCCGGGAATTCGAACAACGGAAAAATCGAATCTCGGAAAAAGCGAAAGAAAAAGACCAAGTGAAAAGATGATAAGTGTTCTGCGAATGATTTTTAGAAATAGCTTTTTAGTTAATCCGCTAGCAATTTTTGTTTGATAAGAAAAATGAATAGACACGCCAACGATGAACAAAAAAAACGGAAAGATAAGATCGGTTGGCGTGCAACCATTCCACGGGGCGTGTTCAAGAGGTGCGTAAATGTGACTCCATGAACCAGGATTGTTAACGAGAATCATGGCGGCCACGGTGAGGCCACGAAATACGTCTAAAGATTCAAGTCTTTGGTTTGCTTGCATACATTAAAGATACATCCCGAAATCAGATGTTAATTTCCCACGCACTCGTTTTTCTAAATTCTATTTGCAACCCGCACAATGATGCTCTAAATTGGGAGCTTTAAAATTGATTCATGACAAAGCCAACCAAACTGCTTGTCCCCAAAACAGAAGTGGTGTTGATGGGTGCGGGAATAATGAGCGCAACACTTGGGGTTATCCTTAAAGAACTCGATCCGGACATTACCATTCAGATTTTTGAGCGACTTGATGAAGCCGGCACAGAAAGTTCGGATGCCTGGAATAATGCTGGAACCGGCCACTCTGCATTTTGCGAATTGAATTATACACCACAAAAAGGAGACGGTTCCGTAGAATGTAGTAAGGCATTTAAAATAGCCGAGTCGTTTGAGATCACGAAAGAGTTTGTGTCCTACCTCGTTGAGAATAAATATTTCTCCAACCCAGCTGATTTCATTACTAAAGTTCCACACATCAGTTTGGTGTGGGGTAAAGAAAATGTTGATTATTTAAAAAAACGATACGAACTATTGTGTCAGAGTCCACTCTTTAACGATATGATCTATACAGAAGATCGAGATCTGATGATGGAGTGGATGCCGCTGGTAATGCGCGGTCGTAAAAAGTCTGAGCCGGTTGCAGCAACCCGTATGGACTTAGGAACCGATGTAAATTTTGGAACACTTACGCGCGGCATGATAGACCGATTAGAAAAGATGCCTGGCGTTACCATTCATTACAACACCGAAGTACTCGATCTTGATCCGGATGGCAAAGGCGGTTGGGATGTATTCATCCGCGATTTACAAACGAGAAAGAAGAAAGAAGTCAATACAAAGTTTGCGTTCATTGGTGCCGGTGGAGCGACCTTGCATTTATTAAAGCTAGCTGAGATAAAAGAGCGCAACGGCTATGGTGGGTTTCCGGTAAGTGGCTTGTGGCTAAAATGTTTGAATGAAGAATTGATCGCGAAACATCATGCAAAAGTTTATGGCAAAGCTTCGGTAGGCGCACCACCCATGTCGGTACCCCACATTGACACCCGAGTTATTAATGGCAAGCGTGAATTACTTTTTGGACCTTTCGCAGGATTTTCTACTAAGTTTCTTAAGAATGGCTCGCTGATGGATTTACCAAAATCAATCCGTCCCGACAATGCGCTGCCTATGATTTTTGCAGGATTGAAAAATATTTCGCTAACAAAATACTTGATTGAACAAGTGCGTCAAACTCCAGAAGAGCGACTTGCTGCTTTGCGCGAATATATTCCCTTTACAAAGTTAGAAGACTGGGAATTGAAAGAGGCCGGTCAACGCGTTCAAGTAATTAAGAAGGATAAAGAGAAAGGTGGTGTGCTGGAATTCGGAACAGAAGTAGTTGTATCAGAAGATGGAACTGTTGCTGCATTGTTAGGTGCATCCCCAGGCGCTTCGACAGCAACAGCCGTTATGCTGGAGATTTTGTTTAAATGTTTTAAAAAACAATGTGAGTCGGATGCCTGGAAGGATAAACTAAAAACAATAGTACCCTCATTTGGTCAATCAATTTCTAAAAACGAAAAATTAGTACAGGCAAGCCGCGAGCGGACGAGTAAGATTCTAGGACTTTAGGTCTAAGGGCACTAAACACATAGGCATTTAGGAAACATAGAAGAGACATTTGGTAAACTTGAGCCTATGTGTCTTATGTTCCTCCCGATAGCTATCGGGAGTGTTTAAAAAAAGACAGCAACTTTCGGGTTTCTCTCCAGCAAGTAAGTCTGCACCTTTGAGTCATCAAAATCAAAAACAAATGGCCACGCAGAATATAATTAATTACAATCGCATTGCCGAAGCGATAACCTATATCAAAGAGAATTTTAAAACTCAGCCAAACTTAGATGAGGTAGCGGATAAAATTCACATGAGTCCGTTTCATTTTCAGCGCATGTTCACCGAGTGGGCTGGTGTAAGTCCCAAAAAGTTTTTGCAATATATTAGTGTTGAACATGCCAAATCTGTTTTGAAAGATAAACAGGCAACCTTGTTTGATGCCGCAAATGAAACCGGACTTTCAGGTACAGGTCGCCTACACGATTTGTTTGTAAACATCGAAGGCATGACACCCGGTGAGTATAAAAACGGAGGCGAAAAACTTTCTATCAATTACAGTTTTGCTGAGAGTCCTTTCGGGAATATGTTAGTGGCTTCAACCCAAAAAGGTATTTGTTACATGGGTTTTGCCGAAGATGAACAAGAATCGCTTGGCATATTACAAAACAATTTTCCTAATGCAACCTATCGGCAGATGGTTGATATGATTCAACAAAATGCCCTTTACATTTTTACCCACGACTGGAAAAAACTCAACAATATTAAACTGCATTTAAAGGGCACTGAATTTCAATTGAAAGTTTGGGAGGCGCTATTGAAAATTCCGATGGGCCAACTTTCAACCTATAGAACGATAGCCGAACAAATTGGAAATGCCAATGCTTCGCGTGCAGTTGGCACGGCCATCGGCAGCAACCTGGTTGCGTTCTTGATTCCTTGTCATAGAGTTATTCAATCTACCGGAACGGTTGGGGGGTATATGTGGGGCACAACCCGAAAGACCGCCATTATTGGTTGGGAAGCAGCAAGGGGATTTACGAATTTAGAATGACGATGTACGAATTTTTGCAAGATTCACGACTCTCAAATCGTACTTCGTATTTCTAAATTTGTAATTCACAAAATGTGGTCTCACCTTAATTTGGGAAGTTCAATTTTTTCTCGCAAGCGAAGATTTTACAAAATGATTCAGTCAGGGGAAATAACATTAGCGGGCAATAGCAGGTTAAAGATTTATGGCAGGCTTGATTGTAAATCAGGCATGAGAATGAAACTAGAGAATCGAATTTTCTTTACATCAAAGCAGGAAGCAGAAAAATTAAAATATCGACCATGTGGAAATTGTTTACGGCAAGGAGATTTACGAGTGGCGAATGACGAAGTACGAGCTGAAAGTTGCCCTAAAAATTAATACCTACTCATTTTTTCATTCGTAAATCGTAATTCTAAATTTGGAACTTCCATATTAGTACCCTACTATTCTATAATAGACTCTAAAATTCGTACCTCGTCAATCTTAATTCGTACCTCATCAAGATGGAACTCTTTAATCAAGACGTGATCTCAAATTTACTGCCGTATGATGGCGAGGTAAATTACTATGGTAGAATAATGTCGCACCCCAATGCGCAGCACTACCTGAATAGAATGCTTAACACAATTGTTTGGAAGAATGATGAGGCAGTAATTTTTGGAAAACACTTTATCACTAAACGTAAAGTGGCATGGTATGGAGATTCCAGTTATTCATATACATACTCTAACATTACAAAAGAAGCGCTGATCTGGACACCCGAACTACTCGAATTGAAAAAGCGTGTGGAAAAAATCACGAAGACAACGTTTAACTCTTGTTTGCTTAATCTTTATCATACAGGTGAAGAAGGAATGGCCTGGCATAGCGATGATGAAAAAGCACTTGGAAAAAATACTGCAATTGCATCCTTAAGTTTTGGTGCCGAGCGAAAGTTTGCCTTAAAGCATAAAGAGTCAACGGAAACTGTTTCTTTGATTTTAGAACATGGAAGCTTGCTGGTGATGAAAGGCACTACGCAAACAAACTGGCTTCATCGCTTACCACCAACCAAAAAGATAAAAAGTCCGCGGGTCAACCTCACATTTAGAACCATGTTGGTTCAGCCTCAGAGATCTGCAATTTCAAGCTAAAGGCTCTGTTTCCATTTTTTTGTTAATTGGCGTCCACCATAGTGCCTGGCTTTCGAACAAATGGAATCTTTGCCACCATTCAGTTGCTTAAGGTTTCAACTCGCACCCAGAAATTCCCCATTCGTCCCGCCTCGCTATATCAAAATCGAGTTTGCCGAGTTTAAGAGACAAACCAATAAACAAACTTGTATGAAAATCAATCTATTAGGAAACATTAAAACAAGCTACCTCGCCAAGCTAACTGCGATGATAGCAATCGTATTTATTTCGGTCACCGGTTGTAAGGATGATGACACCGAAATTACACCAACCCAGAGTATTGTTGCCATTGCGCAGGGCAGTCCTTCTTTGAGCACGTTAGTCGTTGCTTTAACAAAGTATCCTGATTTAGTTTCGACATTAAGTGGTGACGGTGCCTTTACAGTGTTTGCACCTACCAATGCAGCGTTTGCGGGACTACTTACAGCAATCGGTCAAACCAATTTGGACGACATTCCAGAATCAGTACTAAAGAGTATACTGCAATATCATGTGGTGACGAGCGGTGCAGTTCTTTCTAATCAATTAACAACTGGAAACGTTACGACTGCTAATGGTGAAGCAATTTCTGTGAATGTTTCTTCAGGCGTAAAATTAAACACTACAGTAAATGTGGTTACCCCAGATGTAAAGGCAACAAACGGAGTGGTACATGTTATTGATGCGGTTCTGGTTCCACCAACAGTTACGCCAATAGTAGGAACAATCGTTGCGCCAGCCTATTTTAATAAAAACTTTTCAACTTTAGTTGCAGCGGTCGTTCAAGCGGGTTTGTTGCCAACACTTTTGTCAACGACCAATCAGCTTACGTTATTTGCCCCTACCAACGCTGCCTTCACGGCTGCGGGTATCACTTCGTTGCCGGCAAATAACGCAACTGGAAATGCTTTGCTAACCTCTATTTTGGCATACCATGTAATTGCTGGAACGAGTGAAATTAAAGCTGCAGATATTGCTTCCGGCCCTTCTTCGGCTGCAACCTTTGGGGGCGCTAAAATTTATTTGAGTAAGGGCGCGGCTGGAGTATTTATAAATGGCAAAACGCAAGTTACCGCTACAGATATTCAGGGCTCTAATGGAATAGTTCACGTAATCAACAGAACACTTGTTCCACCAACTCAAACAATAGCTGAAATTGTTGTTGCTAATACAACCGCAGCGGCACCTCAGTTTACTCAATTGCTTGCGGCACTTCAGCGCACGCAGGGCCAAGGCGATAATGACTTACTTGCTGCTGTGAGCGCATCAACAGGTGAATTGACTGTGTTTGCTCCAACTGACGCTGCATTTCAGGCACTGTACACTTCATTAGAGGTTGCCAATGTCAATGAAATTCCACTAGCAACATTGATTGCTGTTTTGAAGAAGCACGTAGTAGGAGCAAGACGCTTTTCAACTGACTTAGTCTCAGGACCAGTTGCTACACTAAATGGAAATGTTACTGTAAATACTGCTAACCTAACCGTAGTTGGAGGATCTGGCAGCCCGGCAGCACTTCAGGCAACGCTTTTAAACATTCAAGCAAAAAATGGAGTTGTTCACGTTATTGATAAAGTTTTACTTCCGTAAATTTAGGGGTAGGTGAATAGTGGGTTGAAGCCTCGCATTTATGCGGGGCTTACCCCTTTTCAAAAAAGACTTTTTTATTTAGGCAGCCTTAAAGTAACACCCGTGTTCTCAGTACGCTACCGGTATTTTTTGATATTTCTGCTTTCCCTGTATTCGTACATTAATATCCGGATTACAGTAGGGACAAAGTTGTTTGACTTTGATATTCCTGATTATTATTTGTTTGCCGTTCTTGGCGCTGTAATACTTGGTGTTTGGGAACTAAACCGCCTGGCGGAGTGGCGAATTGTGACCCGTGTAAAACTTAGGATACACCCACTGTTGTCTCTGTTCTTACTGAGTATAGTTAATGTTTTAATCTCATCCGTTATTGCATTTTTTGCTTTAAATCTTACGCTGGGAATTCCGCTTCAATTGAATTTCGAGCATTGGAAATTGCTTGCTGCCTTTGGCTTTCGCGTAAATCTTTTTCTGAATTGTATCAACGCCATTGTGTTTTTTATGAATAGATTGAAGAAAACAGAATTGGAAGCCGAACAACTAAAGAAGGAAAATATTGAGGCTAGATTCGAAGCATTAAGAAATCAAATAAACCCGCACTTTTTGTTCAATTGCTTTAATGTACTTTCTTCGCTCGTTCATAAAAATGCGGAGGCTTCATCTAAATTCATCGCACAACTGTCGCAGGTCTATCGATATTTACTTTACAATCAAGAAAAGAAGATTGTACCTCTCAAAGAGGAATTGGACTTTATTTATTCGTACATCTATTTGCTTCAAACCAGATTTGGAGAGAATCTAGTTGTAGATAATACAATTTCGGAGCTAGACGATAATGACATGGTAGCACCAGCTTCGCTACAGATGCTAGTCGAAAACGCAATAAAACATAATATTGCTTCAAAGAAGTTGCCGTTAACCATTCTCCTCGAACGAGAAGGAAACTATATAAAAATAAGTAATTCACTTCAACCAAAAGAAGTAGAAGAGGAATCGACCAAAATTGGTTTAAAAAATATCATCAATCGCTACAAACTTTTGTCGGATAAAGCGGTAGCGGTGGAAAAAACGGAAACACGATTCATAGTTAAATTACCAATCTTGAGACTTGAGCCATGAATGTAGTAATAGTAGAAGATGAGGCTCTTGCTGCTGAACGACTTATTTCTCTTTTGCAGAAAACAGGAACCCCAATTTCAATAGCGGCAACACTTGATAGTATTGAAGAGACGGTCGCGTTTTTCTCATCAAATAATAATATAGATCTTATTTTTCTTGACATCGAATTAGCCGATGGCAAAAGTTTTGAAATATTTAGGAGAATAGAGATTGATGTGCCGATTATTTTTACAACGGCTTATGATCAATATGCCTTGCAGGCTTTTAAGCATTTTAGTATCGATTACTTACTTAAACCAATTGAACTGGAACAATTGCTGCCCGCGCTGAATAAATACAAGAGACTAGAGCGACATAATTTGAATGCACAACTTCAAAAATTAGCAGAGTGGGTTAGCAGCGATCGTCAAGATTATAAGGAAAGAATATTAGTTAAGTCTGGCAATAAGCTTTTTTATAAATCAACAGAAGAGATAGCCTACTTCTGGGCGGAATCAAAGGAAGTGTATATGTTCACACTAAAGGAAAATAAAAAATTCTTGATTGATTATACCTTAGAGGAATTGGAGCAACAATTAGACAAAAAAGTATTTTTTAGAATTAGTCGTAAAGCCATTATAAACGTGAGCGCAGTAGCGGAAATAAAAGGCCTAATCAGCACTCGACTTGAGGTGAAGCTGAATCAGCCCAGTGTTCATGAGCTTACCGTAAGCCGCGACCGCGCAGCGAATTTTAAGTTGTGGCTCGACCTTTAAGTGTTGCAGTATTCTGCATCGCGCGGTATATTTGAACAATTACTTTTGATATATGATTAGGTTTATTTTTCTCGCACTATTCCTATTTCCTGTTATTTCCTTTGGCCAGGCCGCGACTAAGGATGTTGAACAATTGAAACAAGAGATTCTGTTGTTAAAAACTGATGTTGAAACTATTCAAATCAATCTGTCTCAATCACAAAATAAATTTAAAGGAGGGATTCTCGTTGCCACTATTGGCTATACGGTAACCATTGCAGGCGGACTCATGCTGGGGCGAAAGAACGATGATTTAGGAAAAGTACTTCTCGTAAGCGGTGGTGTAACCGGTGTTACAGGTACCATATTAATGGTAGATGCATTTAAATACCTCGGGCGCGCAGGTAAAAGGAAGCTCAAATAATTTTCGATTAGGAGATCGGCATCCCGATTAAGTCGAAATTAGCTTAAGAGAACCTTTAATTGAATTGATTTATTAAGATGGTTTTGTAATCAAAACGATTTATACTTTATTCAAATAAGCGATTTGCCCAATAATCACTACTCACTCCTCAGCGACTTAACCGGATCATTGCTTGCAGCTTTGAACGACTGGAAGCTCATAGTTAGCCAGGCAATTAGAAAAGCCACAATTCCTGCCGTCAGGTACAAGCCAGCCCCAATTTCAGTTTTATATGTATAATCTTTTAACCACCAGTCAATGCCGTACCAGGCCAATGGAGCTGCAAGTAAAAATGCGATAAGAATAAGTTTGCCAAACTCTTTTGAAAGCAAAAATACAATGCTGCTGATGCTTGCGCCTAGCACTTTGCGAATTCCGATTTCTTTGGTGCGCTGTTCAGCCGTAAAGGAAGTGAGTGCAAATAAACCAAGGCACGCAATAAGAATAGCAAGGGAAGCAAAGACTGTAAACACTTTTGAAAGTCTTGTCTCAGAAGAATACATTCGTCCGAAACTTTCGTTAAGGAATGAATAGGTAAAAGGCTGCCCGGGCGCCATCTCTTTCCACTTGGTTTCAAGTAATGTAATTATAGCTTGCGCATCATTGGATTCAAACCGGAATGAAATGTTTCCACTAGGGCGTTCACTT
>Ga0335394_10000856_pt1 | contig 33444 bp, 25 predicted proteins | sample MAT03_FD_205741 | JGI IMG/M metagenome (GOLD analysis project Ga0335394, IMG submission 205741) | Freshwater microbial communities from Lake Fryxell liftoff mats and glacier meltwater in Antarctica - MAT-03 (spades assembly) (version 2) ...
TCTTTGTGCGTGGGCACCAGAAGCGCGGTCATCGAAAATCTTCTTGCAGCCAGCCACTTTCAGGGCATCATATTGAAGGTCTAAATTTTGATCGTCGCTCGAAACTCGAGCATATCCGATCTGCATATGCTGATCTTTCTAGTCTAAAAACTCGTCGAAGAATACCATATCGACAAACAGTTTTTAGCATGAGTTGTTGGACTAGAAGAATGCGACTTGCCAGGATCAAGAGTCCAGAAAACCACTTGTCTACCAAACGTTCGTTTTCCTTACTCAATCCATGTCACCAGCGATGGTGCCACTTAATTTGCGTCAGTGTCACTTAATTTGCGCTGGTGGCACTTAATTTGAGTCCGCTGTCAACTAATTTGAATCCGCAACCATCTCTGGTGGCGGTTAATGTGAGTCCGAAATTGCCGATGATGTCAATTCCGACTGTTTATGATGTCGTGCCGCTACACTTATCTCTATTTGCGTGATATTTTCATTCGACTTGGAGCGGGTTGCGACAAGATTGACGACCTCTTGCCAGATCGCTGGGTCAATCAAAACCCGCTAGATGCGCTCGAAAAGACTGAGAGCAATGCAGCAACAGTTGATTGATCTGCGCCGTTAAAGATACGCACTCGGCGACCGCTGCCAGCGTCAATTAGTTCAGCCGCAAGGCTTGGAGTTAATTCAGCTTGCTTCGATTGTGCAAGCCCAGGTTTTTCCGACGACGTTTTATCGGCGGCCGAATCTAAGATTGGAAATCGAAGGAAAAAAGGCTTTGAATCAGCAGGGGTACTTTTTGTGGCCATCGCGGCAGCCCCCTGCTTCACTCCACTCTTCGTCGATTTGCCGGCCAGTAGCGACTGCTTCCAGCCGTTGAACGAATTTAGATTCAATCCTTCTTCTCTACAAAATACTGATTGCGCTTTGCCGCTCCTCTGCCACTGTCTTACTTTTTCCGTCCAGAATTCCCTTGGGTTCTTATCCCTCAAGCCCACTGTATTTGCCACCACTTATCCTCCATTTCACCGCCAGACAATCTAACTACAGATTGCGACTGTCGTGAAGATGGTCATTCTGGTGCGTTTACATTAAAGATGCAGCAGAACTGAAAGGGAAAACTGAAACGTTGCAAAATCAATATGAGCAAATGCTTGCTAAATGGACCACATCAAATCAGCAGAAGAAGTAATAAAAAATTGCAAAAGCAAAGAAGTGCGGGAAATAAATTTATCGGTCTAGCTTTTGTCGCCATTGATGCATTCAGCTTGCCAGGAACACCACGAGTGGTGCAAAAAAAATGTAGTATCATGTCAAAGGTCGGAGCAAGCAATCAACAGCTCGCGTCAATCCGAACACGACATGCCCAAGTGAATGAAGTTGAAGCAAGAGAGCCAGGCCTGGTGAGAACAAGTGCAGTGATGTACTTTCACTATGCTTGCTCTCTTGCTTCTTTCTATCGAGTACTCTGCGCGGAAAAGGTAAATTAGTAGACCAGTCTGCTAGTAAGTTAAAAAGAAAAAAGCAAGGAGATAGCTAGTCCCCTTGCCAAAATTAAATCCTGAATTACAGAGATCGAAGAACTTTTGATTGATCTGATACGCGTTGAAGAGCAAACTTGTTTTGCTAAAACACTTTTCCAATCCACCGTATCAAACCTTGATGGCTAATCGATACTAGCTAGCCTTTCGTGGCATAGAGTATTTGTAGAGTCCAATTTCAGGTTTTTTATGGATAGCTTACGATTACGGATATTGCTTAATTCAATTGCGACGGTCGCCTTGCTGAATACCTACGCAACACAGAATGTGCAGGTCATCTCGTTAATTGTGGGTTTGGCATTATTGATTTGGTCCTGCGTCTTGGCAAAACAACGAGACGGAAACATGGTAATCCCCAAAGTAGTTTTCTGCTGGGCTGTAATAGCCATGGTCCCGACTGCTGTAACACTCTGTGACATTGTTGGGAAATCTTAGTCACGCTGTGGTTAGAGAATTTAGAAAAAAGGGATCATCGGATTTAACCCCGATGATCCCTCCAATTCTTCTACTTGAGACTAATCCACAATGTTGCTAAGCGAGGCGGCAGCCTGAGCCCCAGTCGTAGTTTCGTATCTGAGCGGGCTCACCTGGAGGGGACAAATCGCTTGGAGTCCAATTAGGTCCAGAGTCGCCGGGTGGATCACCACCAGGGTCGGACGTCTGTCCTCCGGCTGGCAAGAAAAGCCAGTCGAAAGGATTCCACAACCAAGGATGCCACGGCGTAACTGGTGGACGCATTTCCGTTCCAGGAGCTTCATCGAAAATCTGCTCTGCAATTGTGCGGCAGTTAGTTCCGCAAAGAAAATAGAAACCAAGTTGAGACGCTGGCAGATTATTGTATTTTTTGATTAGCTGCTCATCAACTTCCTTTGTTGTCTTTTTGTATTTTTCTATTGGACCTCCAACATTTCTATCAGGGCCGAGATATCCCAAGCCTATCGGCGATCCTGGAATAATGTTTCCGTAGGACAGTGAAACATAGCTCCCATTTGGGTTTCCAATGTTGATACTTTCGTGAGTTGGTGGGTCATTTCCAGACGGGCCTTCAATCCAAACATCAAGGCCCATTGGGTCAACATGAGAAAGAGGGCTACTGAAGGCATAAGTTAGCAAGTTGTAATCCTTACCTCTGTAACCAGCAGGATCCGGTTGTAAGAACCGGCCTAATTTTTGCGAATAGTACCGATGCTTGAAATAAGAGAGTCCAAGCTCCGAATCATAACGCTGACCTGTGAATCCAAAGGTCGTGCCCGCCAACGTGGTGATTTCACCAAACGGGCTAAACTTGTTCTTGTTTGTCACAGCACCGGTATTGCTACTGGTGGCAACAATCGAACCCATCTTGTCCGCATGCAAGAAAGTCAAGACACCTGCGCTTGTCACCTGGATCAAAGGCTCATCCAAGCTAGTGCCGTAAATGTAGCGATTCTGCAAAGTGCCAGCAACACCATCATAATCAGCAATACGCTGCCAACCAGAATAGATGTAACGGCTCTTTACTGAGCCCACAGTCTTTTGAATTTGCCGATGCGTCGGATCATAAACAAAACTCGCACTGGTTCCAGTTTTGCTCGCGGTGAGCAAATGGTTTTCAGTATCGAAGCCATAAGTCCAGACTCCATCCCCAATCAGGCACTTATTGCCGTTGTAGCTGTAGCTCGTCCCTCCTACGGTCGGATAATTGTTTGCACTATCTGCGGTGGCGTAGGTTATGGTAGCAGCACCGGCTGGATGCCACATATAAGTACTATCACTCACGTTTTGCGTCAGTGGCTCATGCACCAAATTGAAGCCATAGGTGAAAGCTACGTTTGAGCCAACAAAATTGTGAGTAATACCAGTCACATCTTCATTGAGTTGTGGCGTATAAACAACGGTGGCACCGTTGCTATAAGTCAACTGAGTTCGCTGTGAGAGCTGATTGTAGCTAAAGACAACTGCGTTAGTTCCACTTCCGTTGAGCTTAATATTGCTCAGGCGATTGAGTTCGTCAAAGACCCGGTCGACAAAGTAGGCATCCGGCCAGGTTGTCTTGGTGCGGTTATTGTTGGCGTCGAGAACATGCACAACAGTTTTTCCGTCAGGGTACTGTTCCTTAAAAGCTCTACCGGCGGTATCAAAGAAGAACTGCAAGGCACCAGAAGATGGGTCTCCAGCAACAACGGGTTTACTCGTTTGAGTAAGCCGCCCCGCCAAATCATAAGTGTTTGTGACAGTTGGCTGACCAGAGGGTGCTTTGGTGGCAAGCCTATTCAAGGCGTCAAAGGTGTTAACGATGCTACTTCCGGAGCGAGTCAGATAAGTGAGAACGTTGCCGTTTGCATCGTACAAACTATTTTGCTCAAAAGTGGTATCAGCAAAAATGGTTTTGTTAGGTCTGTCAAATCCATCCCAGGTGTACTGTGTAGTATTGCTTTTAGCGTCTTTTACAGATGCAATGCGGCTGTTGGCCGTGTAGGTTTTAGTCTCGGTGACAATGCTGGTAGGGTCTGTGAGTGTGCTTACCCTATCGTTTGCGTCATATGTATACTGCCAAACTCGCGATTGCGCATCCGTGATGGACTGGAGCCGATCTTTGCCGTCATATGCCCATGTCGTGGTATTAAATGCTGGATCTACCACGGTAAGCCGCGCATTAGTGGCAGAATAAGTCCACGTTAGAGTTTGCCATGCTGGAATAGTCCCAGTTTGACGCTCTTTCTTGGTCAAGTTGCCATTGTCGTCATAAGTCCACTTTGTTAGGAAACTAAATGGCGACGGGTCTGTTTGCTGAATCAAGCGTCTCAGTGGATCAAAAACGAAGGTAGTTATTTTACTTCGCGGATCAGTATTGCTAGTCCAATTACCGACTGAGTCATAACCAAAGGATCGTGTGAGATTGAGCCTTCCAGTGCCAAAGTCTTGAACTTCCGTCAAGAGTTTCTCAGTGCTTGTATCAAAAGCCCTTTTAAGGACTATGCCCGTTTCATCTGTTCTGGTCAACATCTGGCCACGGCTGTTCCAAGTCATGCCCACAGTTGGAGTCACCCCTCCGACGATTGGCCTTTGAATCGTTAAAAGATTTCCTGTGGCAGCATCATAAGTGAAATTCGTAGTTTTACTGCGCCCATCAACCTCCGTTAGAGGCTTTGCCCAAGTCGCATGATAAGTAAAGCTGCGGACAATGTTGCTTAAGCCAGAACCGCTCTTGGAAAGATAGGTAATAGTAAGCGGGTTGTCATTCTTATCGAAAGTCGTGACATAGCTATTTCCTTCTGGCTGAATAATTTGGGTAGGTCGGTTCAAACCATCGTACACAGTAACAACCGTGTTTCCGAGGCCATCAATTGCCTTAATGGTGGATCCAAAACGATTCAGGTACCAAGTGCGTTTGTTGCCCACTGGGTCAGTTGCAAATGCTCGCGATCCCGCAAAGAAATAGGTGGTTACCTGATTTCTTGCATTTGCCTGTGTCTTGACTCGGCTCAAAGAGTCATAAACATTCGTGGCGAAGGCAGTTGCGGGGAAAGCTGGCTTGAAATAAGCCGTCATCCGACCAGGCTGATCATACTGATAGGTCGAGAGCTTCGAGTTTGCATCAGTAAACTGTGTGAGATTCAAGTTGGCATCTTGCAAATAGCTCACAGAACGTCCCGTCCCGTCAGTCACACTTGTAAGCTTACCGGACGTGTAGTTCAGCGTCAGCGTGCGTCCCATGCCATTTGAGATGCTTGTCAAATTTCCCGAAGTATAGGTATAGGAGATGGTTACTCCGTTCGGGAAAATAACAGCACCAATCTGACCATCCAGGTTAAAGTTTGTCTGAATTCCTTGGGCCGTTTTCAGCTGGTAGAGACCACCTACCAGAGTTAACGAATTCGGGAAGTTGACCGGAGGTGTAAAAGTGCTGTCTGGCTGCTTTACGAAAATTTGATTGACGTTGGGGTATGAAACAACCACAGAGTTGTTGTACATTTGGTCGACCCACCAAGCGTCCGCCAAAGTCATTGCCGTGATTTTGGCGACTGGGCGAGTGGTATCACTCACGATATCTGCATTTACGAAAAGCTGGGCAATTGTTGCCGAAGCAGGCAGAGCATACTGCTCACCCATAGCAAAAAAGCCATTGCTTGACAGAGTGGCCTTGACTTGATGACTGTGCTTCCAGCCTCGTCCCAATATTCCGGATGAATACTGCAAGTTGGAATTGTACATACGCCCAAAAGACAAGCTGTAAGGATAGGGCTGGCTACCGACGTTCAGGTCTGAAGTGTCTGAAGTAAAATTGCCTGTAAAAATGCCGATCGGGTCATCGATACCTTTACCGTCTCTGTTGTCATCGGTATCTTTATTGTCAGGACTGCCAGTATTTGTGCCACCCTTAACCGCGCCATTGATGAGACCAAATGCTCCGGAGCTTGGGAAAGCCCAATAACCCCAGCCAGTCCAACTGCCGATAGTTTCTGTCGGCTGTGCGCCGATTAACACATCGTAGCCCCATTGAATATAGGAGTTGTAGATGTTGGTCATGTCGGTGGCGTTGTAGCCATTGGCGACAAGAGTAGCCTGGACGTTTGTGCCAGTGTTCCAGTTGGAACTTTTACCCTTGTAAATACGGTGACCAGCGGTGTTGGCTCTGTCAATAACAGTCGTGGTCGAGACACCAGGACCAGTACCAGTCATCTGAGCAAGAGTGGCTGCCTCCAGCGCAACGCCATGCATTGCCACCACAGTGTCGTTGATTGGAGTCTGAGTAACGTCATTATTCAGGTTTGAGCTAGAACCAGAAACGCCGCCAATGTCAGTTCCGCAATAAATAGGAGTGGCGTTCGGGTTGAAATAAACAACGCCGACCTGATGGCTCAAAACTGTTTTACATTTCTTGATCCGATTGACGAGATCAGTAACGCGTGAGTTTTGGCCAGCCCACCGAGACCAAGTAACCGCCAGTTTTTCACCCAAGACAGGTTCAGACGTAGCGGCACCACCAGCTGCAATATTGGCAGCCAGTTTATCGGCATGCAAATCCATCTGGCCGCGGCCAAGGTTGCCCCAAGAGTTACCAATCAGGTAGCCTGTATTGGCATTGATGTTGCCTTGCCACCACTGGAAGTTGGTCTGGTACCACTGCTGTGAAGTCTGTGGATAATTCGCTGCCGCATAAGCAGGGTGAGTAACCGTAATGTAGATGGAAGTATAAGTTCCGAGCGGCTGCGCCAATCCCGTAGCAACGAGCGTGCCATCCAAATACAGCTTAGGCACACGCGAAGCGTCGAAAAACAACGTCAGGCGTTTTGCTGCCAGCAAATCTGAAGTGGTGACATAAGTGAAGTCCCAAACTCCAGGAGTAGTCCAGTTTGGAAATTGAATCTGGAGAGTGGGCTTGAAGCTCGCTGGCACGTCGCCCGTCCAAACGGTAGGCACATCGCCAGGCTGCTCATATGGCAGGGTCGTCTGAAGCAGCGGAATCGTCACAGGAACAATAGATTGACCGCCCAAAAGGTCCTCGATTTGACCGTCAGGCTTGTTATTTTTCAGCCACGTGGCCAGATTGCCGCTAAAGGTTTTAAGGTCGTTGCTGATGTTGGTTCTGTTCATGTTCTGAACATAATCGCCACCGGCGTCGATTGTGGCGCCAGACTGGGCGTTCGTCATGAAAGTCGCGGGGGTATAGCCCAAAATTGTGGCTATGTCGGTACGCCCGGCAGTCCGCGTGTAGGTTTTCAGGCTGGGGTCAAAGTGATAGGTATTTCCACCCGACACCCAAGTTACCCAGACGTGGCGGATATCCATGTACCAGTTCGTGCCGGTCCAGGTCGGAGGAGTCACGATGGGGATGAATAGATTACCGCAGTAGGACTGGGCTCCGAAGATGTCATTAACGCCCCACCATGCTTGATACTGTGCTTCTGTAAGCCTAATGGTGCCCATGACAATATTAGCCACGAAGCCAGCCTGGCGCAAGAGATTGGCCAAGAGCAAGCTCTGGTCAAATTGGTTTGCACAGCCATCAGATATGGTGGCAACCATTCCCTTCTGAACGCCCCAACCCGGCTCCCAGTCTACGTTATTGGCCACCCACTCATACATGAGCTGTGGTCCGTTTCCGTCGACGTTCAGGGCTCGCGAAAGCTCCACGATTGAGACAGGACCTTGAACAGTGTTGCTTGCAAAGCTCTGTACCGATAGCGGACTTTGCGCTGCCGAAGCAACGGAAGTAGGCATCGGCCGCATACGCGGGTCAGTGACTGGCTTTGCGCCATCGAGGTCAAAACCGAGACCTTTCTGCGTAGCCGGATTGTCGAGAATTGTCTTTTCGACGGCAGCGGAAGTAGTGCCGGGGAATTTAGCCGCAACAATCTGCAAAGCAGAAGATTGAAGAGGCTGTTCTGTCAAATCAGCGTCTGGGCTGGCTTGATCATTTGGTTTATTTGTCATTTTGTATTTTTCCTAATTCTGTTTGTTCGAAGGCAGTGTTACCAAAGCTAGACAAACAGAGAGTTTGTTTGCTAAAGTACGTTGCCATGTGGATTTTTCAGACAGGTCGTTAAGAGCCTGTAGAGACAGTCGACGTTCGATTTCCCACGGCGTCATAGTTGTAAGTAACAACTGTTCCATTGGTGTAGGTAACGGTCTTGAGCCGTCCGAGGTTGTCATATGTGCATGTTGCAGTGTCTGCGGGCATAGTGTTTATCCTTGTTTCGAGTGTTTTTGTTTGATCACACTTGATGTTGTGATCGCTGAGAATCTGAACCAGACGAAGTAAGGCGGCTTCTTCTGGTTCAAGTTGTGATGCTTAAATGCGATTAGTTATGCACTCAGGCTGATTGCTGGTTGCCTTTGAATGAAACAAGACTCGATATAATTCGCACTTCTTTCAATTCCGTCACGGTGGTCCTGTACTGACTCAAGTCAATAATCAATGTTGTGCTTGTGTAATTCCTTGTGGGAATTGCTCGGCGAAATTGGATGATTGAAATAGTCAGGAAAGGTGGGTGTGGTCTCGGGAAATTGATTTGAAATGGGAATGCATTCTTACTAGTGGGTCCGGCCTGGTGACTTCAATGCATCAACATTAAATGCCGAAAATAAAGGCCCTGTGGGGCTCTTAACAATCGAACGCTCGGATAAGTTGTCAATTCTTTCTGGCTGCTTGCCACAGACCATGCTCAGTAAGGCTTTGCGGGCTTTCTGTCAGTGGAGCAAAGAGTGCTTAATACTTGGATTGTAAACGCGGCGTTATTTACCAATCGGCATGAGCACTAGCTTGCGAGAGGTATGGCGTGAAGAAATTGCATAACAACAATATTGATTTTCTGAGTAATTGCCACCATCTGTGGTAGCCAGCTTTTTTTTCAGTGCTAGCGCTATTTCAGAATTTACCCGAAGGTACCCCAAAAGGGTTTTGAACCTGGGAAATATCGGACGGTGGAGAGATTTGAGGCTTTTCAAGAGAAGATGCAAAATAAATCAAAGTTCGAAAGCTAAGCCCTGTGACCGTTTGCTGGTATGCCCAAAAATAATGGATCATAATGGACCTTATCAGACGCATTGAGGCTATATAGACTGGATGCATGTCAGGAAGGGCTGAAAAGTGGACAGGCTTTATATCTCGACTTATACTCTTTCTCATGACTGATACCGCCCGCGATTACAAGACACTCACCACTGCCGATACCAACGGTATGGATGATCTTTTTGAGTGCGACGCGGTTGCGATGCAGTGCGAGACAGGCGACATAACATCTGCAACGCAATGCGAGGCAGTCGACCTAAAACAAACAATTCTCGAAGATTGTACTATCGTCGAAGCTAGCCAGCGCTTGGGGGTAGCTCCAAGTACAATTTATAGGCGGATTAAAGCCGGTAAATATCAAACTAAGAGCCTGATGGATGGCACTGTGAAAGTCTTGTTGCCTCGCGTTGTTAAAATGCGCGACGCGGAAAATTTGATAACTGCGACGCAGTGCGAGGCGGTTGCAGCTGATATTTTACCTTGCGAGGCGGCGGAATTAGCAAACGCGACGCAGCGCGAGGCAATTCAAAATCCCTCATCGTCGCCTGAAATGAACATTCTGAGTCAAGCTTTTGACGACATGGCTAGGAAACTGGAAGCTGCCACCTATCGTGTTGGATGGTTAGAGTCTCAATTGCAAGAGCGTGAAAAAGACATCAAATTGTTGACTGACAGCCAGCATAAAACCAACCGTTGGGCTGTTTTTAAAAAATGGTTTCTGGGACAACAGGACCCTTAAAACACAAATATTGAACGCACAAACCTTTGCAGGGGGAGATAAGGTTGGCTAGAGATCCAGAAAAAAGACACGAATGGATGGAAAAAAACCGCGAAAAAAACCGCGAAACAATGCGCAAGTACCAAATCGCCAATCCCGAAAAATTCCGAGAAGCAACGCGTAGATATGCTGCCGCAAATCCTGATAAGGGGGTCTGAGTTGCAACGGAACGAAAAGTGGCGCTAAGGCATTTGACATCTGTTTTCTATTAGCTACTGGGTGAACAAACAGGTCTTTTTGTTCACAGTAAGAAGGTACTTATATGAGCGTTTTCAACTTTCAAAGTGACTTTATAGTCACTAGACTGAACGAAAAGGACTATATGGAGAGTTTTTGTTCATATGCCAGGCCAAGCTAAAATTCTGACCGAAAAAGAGATCTCAAACATCTTCAGAGTTCTGGAGAACAAAAGAGATCAATGCCTCTTCGCGCTTGGAATATACACTGGCTTGAGGATCGGAGAGATTATTACACTCAGCTATGACCAACTATTCACCGCAAGTGGTGGCGCAAGAAATATTCTTAAGGTGGTGCGGCTAAAGAAGAAGAATACTGTCTATAGCGCGATTCCAGTCCATCCAAAATTACGAGACCGGTTGCAAGAGTATCACAAAACTCTCGGCAAACAACAGTGGATATTTCCGTCTGACAACTCGTCAACTGGACACCTGGAGCGTGTTCGCGCTCACTACATTCTTCGAGATGCATTTGACACTCTTCGCCTTGATGGCGCATCGACTCACTCAATGCGGCGCACGTTTTTGACCAACATGAGCCGTGCGGGAGTGCCTCTCCGAACTATTCAAGAAATCTCAGGACATACCAGTCTTGGTAAATTACAGGAATACCTGGCGGTTGACCCGGCTGATAAGCACCGTGCTGTCAATCTCATAAAATACTGATGCCAGTAGATTTCCTTACCGAATCACAAGAACAATCCTATGGCCGCTATGGCGAGGAACCTTCAGCAGCCCAACTTACACGATACTTTTATCTGGACGATGGCGATAAATACTTGATCGCACAACGACGTGGTGATCACAATAAACTTGGCTATGCCTTGCAACTTTGTACAGTTCGTTTTCTTGGAACATTCTTGACAGACCCGACCGCTGTGCCGGAAGGCGCCATCGCTTATGTTAGCGGTCAGATCGAAGTTGAGCGAGAATGCTTGCCCAGCTATCTGGACCGCCGAGAAACGAGGATGGATCACGCTCTTGAGATTAAGGACTGGTTAGGGTATAAGGATTTTGATACACAGCCAGAACAGTGGCGCTTGCTTCGATGGCTCTATGAACGTGCTTGGCTGACCGCAGAGCGACCATCCGTTTTGTTCGACTTAGCCACAGCTAGATTGGTCGATAACAAGATTCTTCTTCCTGGTGTGACAACGCTGGCAAGGCTTGTTGCAAGCGTTCGCGACAGAGCCACTAATAGGCTCTGGAAAGTACTTTCCAGTCTACCTTCACGCAGTCAGATAGAGCGCCTTGAAAAATTGCTGCTTGTAGAAGAAGGCGGTCGTCAAACAACGATCGACAGGTTGCGAACAGGACCAACTAGATTTAGTGCTCCTGCTCTAGTAGCAGCTCTTGAGAGACTTTTAGAAGTGCGTAAAATTGGAGTCGGCACCATTGACCTTTCCAGATTGCCAGCCGGCCGAGTCAGAATGTTGGCACGGTACGCAGCTGGAGTCAGAGCTCACGCTATAAGTCGGATGTCAGATGAACGACGAATTGCCACATTGCTGTCGTTTGCTCATGTGATGGAAGAAACGGCACAGGATGATGCTCTTGATGTACTGGGACTTTTGGTGGCTGACCTATCGCGTGACTCAGCCAATGAAGGAAAGAAGGACAGACTAAATACTTTGAAGTCCATGGATGAAGCAGCCTTGCAACTTTGCACCGCATGCTCAGTTTTATTAGATTTTGAGCTTAATGATGCCGATGTCAGATCCACTGTCTTTGCCGCGCTGTCTGAAATTGAGCTGGCGGAGGCCATTTCAAAAGTAATATCAATCGCACGGCCACCAGACGATAACTATTATCAGGAACAACTGAACAAGTGGAGAACTGTCAGACGTTTTTTGCCTACCCTGCTGAACACCATTGAGTTTCGCTCAACTGAATCTGCCAAGCCAGTCTTAGAGGCATTGCAGTTTCTCAAAGGTATTGAAGGAGTCAGCAAGCCTGACATGAGCAAGGCGCCAACGGCCCTGGTGAAAAAGGGTTGGACGCGAATGGTATTTGATAAAGATGGCGCTATAGACAGGAAAGCGCTCACATTTTGCGTATTGGATAACCTACGGGACTGCTTGCGAAGTCGAGACGTATTTGTGGCACCAAGCACTCGGTGGGCAGATCCACGAGCCAAGCTTTTACAAGGTGAAGCCTGGATCTCCGCCCGTCCACAGGTTGCAAGGACGCTCAATCTAAAGCTAACTCCGGCAGATGAGCTGGCCGAACTCAAGCAAGAATTGGATGACGCTTACTCAAGAGTAGCCGCCAATTTGCCAAATAATTCTTTTGTGCGAATTGAACAAGAGGATGGCAAGGATGTTCTGGTACTTACTCCTCTAGATGAGCAAGATGAGCCAGCAAGCCTTGTTGAATTGCGCACTGATACCAAAGCTCTTTTGCCGCTTGCTGACATCACTGAAGTTCTTCTAGAAATTAATGCCAGAACTGGCTTTGCCCAAGAATTTACACACCTGAGTGACGCTGGTTCCCGTGCCGACGATCTCGATATGAGCGTGTGCGCAGTGCTGGTTGCCGAAGCCTGTAATATTGGTCTTGAGCCCCTTGTGAATTCAAAGATCCCTGCTCTGAAAAGGGATCGCTTATCACACATCAGTCAAAACTATCTCAGAATCGATACGATAACCAAAGCCAATGCCCGTCTGGTTGAAGCTCAAAGCAAGCTCGCCCTAGCCCAGCGGTGGGGTGGCGGCGAAGTTGCGTCAGCTGATGGCATTCGCTTCGTGGTGCCGGTGAGAACACTAAATGCCGGGCCAAATCCAAAATATTTTGGTATTGGACGTGGTGTTACTTACTACAATTTCACAAGTGACCAGTTTACCGGCTTTCATGGCATCGCCGTTCCTGGCACAGTTCGTGATTCGCTCTATGTTCTGGATGGCTTACTTGAACAACAAACTTGTCTACAACCGACGGAAATCATGACGGACACTCACGGATACACAGACATCGTGTTCGGTCTCTTCTGGCTTCTGGGCTATCAATTTAGCCCGCGATTGGCCGACCTTGGCGAATCCAGGTTTTGGCGGATTGATAAAGAAGCTGACTACGGTGGACTTAACGGTATCTCTCGAAACACAATTAATACAGACCTGATTTCAAAAAACTGGGATGACTTACTAAGAGTGGCTGGTTCACTAAAGTCTGGACAAGTAAGCGCATCTGAATTTATGCGCACCTTGCGTGCCAGCAGTCGTCCATCAGCACTGGCTAAAGCTTTGGCTGAGCTAGGCCGTGTTGCCAAAACTTTGTACCTTCTCAATTATATCGATGACGAGGCTTATAGGAGAAGAATTCTAATCCAACTAAATCGACAGGAAGGGCGTCACAGTGTCGCTCGCGCTTCCTTCCATGGCCAACGAGGCGAACTACGGCAACGCTATCGAGAAGGCCAGGAAGATCAGCTTGGTGCGCTCGGGTTTGTTGTCAACGCGATCACTCTTTGGAATACAATCTACCTAGAACGAGCATTGGAGCAGATTCACACCGAAGGGAAAGAAATTAGACCTGAGGATATTGCTCGGTTGTCTCCGCTACAGCACAAGCACATTAACTTCCTTGGAAGATATCTATTCTGGCTTCCAGAGACCGTTCTGAAAGGCGAATACCGCCCACTACGCAGCCCTGAAGAATCCATGTTTACATGGCCACCTTAAAGCCTTGCGACACAAGGGTTTCGGGCTTAGCGCCACTTTTCGGTCCATTGCAACTCAGACCCCATAAGGTGCGCGAATCGCATGAAAGATACGCCGCCAAAAAAAAATTAAAATCTCGCCCCAATGAAACCCCAGTGGTTTCTCCAGCAAAATCTGAGACACATGCTTTTCAACGAGACTAGTCTTTTACGACATACGATCATATAATCAAAGCGCTGCGTGCTGCCACCACATACGGTGCTATGCGGTAGATATCGAGAGGATATAGGTTAAAAGAAAAGAAGTGGCCTAAAAGGCTGCACTAACTAAAGAGAAAGCCCTGACCGGAGTCAAGGCTATCGTCTACAAACAAAGTCGTTTTATCAGGTTTTACTTCCCGGTTTCCCCTGAAGATGCGATAAGAATAGACGATAGTTATTCTGCGGTCAAGCGCGGCTTGCATATGGCAAGGAGCAGGCGACGACCGCATCAGCATCGGTCCTGGGAGCCTTTTCAAGGCTTGAGGACCAAACACTATCGAGGAAAATTAATAAAGGCCAAGCACCGGCAGCGGTGGCTGAGTCTGATTTTCTGTCGTTATTTCCCTTCCGAGAGCGATATATACAGAAGTTTCCCGGCAAGGATTGGTACTGGCAGACCAGCCAATTAGCCAATTATCAGCTGCTTGGGGTGATCTCGGACGAAGGGCGGGGGATACTGCGGGGTTGCGGCTGGGGTGAGACGACCAGCCATGCAGTCTTGGACATAGACAGCGGGAGCAAGTATCACAATGGCCAGGAGCTGGCAAAGCTCAGATGGAAATTTGCTGCAGTCGGCCTCAAGTTAGTGCCATATCAAAGTAGTGAAAGCGGCGGCTGGCACCTTTATCTATTTTTTTCGGACTATGTACTGAGCGGAGAAGTAGAAAGGTCAATAAAGAGCTACTTGAAGGCAAATAGCTATGAGATAGCTTGCGGAACACTTGAAGTATTCCCAAGTAAACAAGGGCTGAGGCTGCCATTACAGAAGGGTTTTGGTTGGCTAGGTGCTGACGGGAAATTAGAGACGAAACGAGAAGAACTAACAGCAGATCAAGCGATATCTTCATTTCTTCGTGATTTAACTAGAACCCAAGCAAATTGGGAAGAGGTTAAAAGCTCGATAGAGAGCCAGATTAGTGAGGCCAGGGCGGCTGCCGGCACAAGCGCCCAGGAGCATCAAAAGCGAGTCAGCACCGACGGTCTGGAAGAACTGTATACCAGTGGGCTAGATCACGAAATCTACCAGAGAGGCCGTAACTGCTGGCTAAACGGGCTCACGGGAGCAAGCCAAAGACATGACGCAATTCTAAGTGTTGGCCATTACCTTTGGTTCGGAGACACTTCTCAGAGGATAAGGGCGCTACCAGGAGTAAGGAACGCAGGAGCAAGAGCCGAGGCAATAAGCCAGTGGCTCAAAGAGAAGCATAACGGGCAATCAGAGACGATAAATTCCGGCAGGTGGAGTGACGTACAGTCGGATATAGAAAACGCATGTTATTGGACACATGAGGGCTCACTGGTAAGAGAAAAAGAAAGCTACCCGCTAACTGATCGCCTAATAAATCGCCTCTGCCAAACTAAGGTACTAACACCGGACCAATACGCCAAAGCAAACAGAAGACGAGAAGGGGCAGCCCGGGCAAAAATCAGGACCGCCTTAAACAACATGCTGGCCGAAGGCAAGCACCCCACGATAAAGAACATGGCACTGGTGTGAGTTTGCGAATTGTTTTTCCAAAATTTTGCGAATTAAATTTCCATCCACGTCGCCCGAAAGCTAGACGGGCGAACAACGCGAAAAATAACTCGCAAAATTTTCGGACTTTAATGCCATAAAAAAGGAGAAAAAAAGCGCGCAAATTCACAGCTGGTAAACAAAATTCTCCTCGGTATAGTTCTTCAACAATTCATGAACGTTTTCTTCTACATCGGCAATATTCATGATCTCAGTCCAGTCAAAAACTCACGTGTAATCCCACCTTCTAGGTCCTATTGACTGACCCCAAAGAGTTTTTGCCAGAGTGTTGGTTTCGGCTTTTGCAATTCCTGCACTACTTTTTCTAGATCCGCTAACTTAGCGGCACTCAAAACAGCTTCTTCTGCCTTTTGTTTTAAAAATACATTTTCTGCTTCAAGAGCTTGTGCCTCTTCTTCTTTTTCTTTCACTTTATTGAATTGGATTTCTGCGCCTTTGCGCTCCGCTTCGATTTCGCGTAGCAGCTTAGCTTTTTGAGCTTCGAAGTCTGGGAGGAGTTTGAGCTGTTTATCCATCTCTTCAATTTGGAGATCTTTCAGAACGATTTCTCTGGTGAGGTCCTGGACGCGATCCATTAGAGGTTTGAGGATTTTCTCGGCTGCCGCTGTCATTTGGCCTTCCAGGTCTTCGTTGCGCCAGCTCCGGGTGTTACCTCCGGAGGCTGGAGCCTCCGCACTTTCGTTTTCAAAGATGGAGCTATCGGCCGCAGATTCAAGAACGGTGGCGTCCGTTATGTCCTCATAGGTCTCCTGCTCCATAGTCGCAGTTTGCGAATACTGTTCACGCGACGGGGTGGCTTGTGCGGAGGTCGCAGGTGCCGGCGCCGGTCCGGATTGAAGAGGCGAATTCATCACCGGAGGTTGTGCCTCCGGAGGCTGCGGAGCCTGTGCAAAGGTATATTGGTGGGCGTTTAAAGGTTGCTGCGGAGGTGCGAAATAGCCCTGTGAGGGCACTGCCTCCGGCTGATAAAAGGACGATGCAGCAACCGGAGGGGTTGCTAGCTCCGGAGGCATAGAGGACTGCTCAGCCACCTGTGGTGTCTGATTTATCGGACTTTGTCCACGTCTGGCCAACTCGGCATCGAGGTCTCGCTGATGGACAAACCACTGGTCGCGTTGACCGACAGTTTTCTTAGTACCTTTGAGTGTGCCGAGGGTGAGCTTGTCGCGGACCGACCGCTCGTCAATCCCAAGCGCAGTCGCTATTTGTTTTACCGTCAGCATTGATGATCCTTGCATCTATTCCCTCTATATCTGGGCGATATACCCGGAAAGCGTGCGCCCGTGAGGATTATACGCTAAATCTACTACCTCCGGAAGCACCACTTTGAAAACTCCGGATGTCCTCCGGAGCCTCGGTCTGCCTACCTCCGGAGGTGTTCGGAGGATTCTGCGCTGCCGGTTTTATAACGATTAGCGTTTATTGTCCGCTAAGAATATGCTTCGGTGCTGCCTGCCTCCGGAGGTGGCGGTACCTGGCACAGTGCTATACCTGGCGCTGCATAGAAAACCTCCGGAGGTTTGACTCCGGAGGAGGCTCGAAAGGTCCGGAGGTGGGCGCTTTTACCTCCGCTTGCCTCCGGAGGTTGCCGGAGGTTTTCGACCTGACCTCCGGAGGTTTTTCGGAGGTTGTTTATGGTGTCAAATACGGTGAATTTTCAGTGGTGGCAATTTTTACACGGAGGTTCTGCGGAGCTTTTGGCTCTTCGACTCCGGAAGATCCGCAAAACCGTAAAGCATTGCCAGGTTTATATCGCCGCCAACCTCCGGGGCTTTTAGCCAGCCACCTCCGGAGCCTCCGCGATTTTGAAGATCAGGATCTTGAGCCGTGTTTGATCGATTGCGGGATTGCACGCAATTAATGCACCATGTATAGTTATTTTTGCGGTATCACAGGTGGTGATTACCGCTGGATATCGAAAGTATATACCGAAGGCAATGCCTTCCTAGAAAGTACCAATTAGTAAGCAAACAAAAAACACTGCCAGGGGCAGTGCTTTGAGCAAAGACCTTGCGGCCTTTTCTATTCATTTGTGCGATCAGGTTTGTCGAATTCCCTGAATTGATCAAAGAATAAGCGAAAAGTCTGGCTAGGTCAACACGTCCCTTTTTAGGATGACTAGCCATTTCTGGACTTGCACATGCGCACTCGACGCCGTCGAATGTGCGGACTAAATTTGCGCGCGCTAATTACTTCCCCACTGAGTGGGAAGCGGATCTGAGCCGCTTCGTGGCACTGTTTCACCGTTATGGTTACATTTATCGGCCCCTAAGTGGTGGCAACTGGGCGTCGGCAAAAGATCAATGGGCACTGACAGACACTGAAATCATCAAAGCGATTGCGCTCGCTCATGATAAGTTTCTTCTAGGTACCCGGGCAGGCAAGACCAGCCGGTTTGCCGTGCTCGATATTGACGCCGGTAGCAAGTACCATAATAAGAAGCAGTTGGACAGATTGCTCAAAGTTTTGGCTCGGTCGGGCCTAACCAAGTCATCTTTATTTAGATCCAGCCACAGTGAAGGCTGGCATCTTTACTTGTTCTTTGATGAACCTATAAGTAGTGCAGAATTGCACCATCAGCTGGTGGCACTACTCAAGCTAAATGATTTTGTCGTATCAAAAGGCACTCTGGAAGTTTTCCCAAATCCTGGCAAAAACTCACAGGGTATGGGTTTGCGGCTTCCACTCCAGCATGGTTTTGCCTGGCTTGATAAACGGACACTCGATGTAGATTACTACCGCGAAGAGATGTCACCGACTAAAGCGCTGACGTATTTTCTCGATCTACTTGATTCCGATGCCAACCCTTATAAGGCTTTCCGGCAACTGAAGGCACACGTCCTGGACCTTGAAAGTAAGCGAGAGAAGGCAAAGCTACCGTCAGGGCAAAGTTCAAAAGATTCAAATGTAGTACCACTCAGGTCACCGGACTCATTGCCAGACAACGCCGATGGTCATCTGGTTACTACTGTTTTCGGCCATCTGCCGTCAGGAATGAACGCCGAGAATTGGTGTCGTGGCAGGCAGTTTTCTATTGAGGGACTGACCGGGCCGTCGCAACGAGCCGAGGCAATATTCTGTCTCAATCACTATCTTTTCTACGGCGACCTCAGCCGAAAGCTACACGCCATGGGCTACGGCTTTGCGGAAGAGCGCGACTGGGCCGTCAAAGAATTCCTAGAAGCCCGCCACAATGGGCAAAGTGAAGATATTAGCTGCGGTCGCGCCGACGCGCTCGAGCAATCCGCTCGTGCCGCGCACTGGCGCCCACCAAGTAAGCGGGATGCTGAACCGCGAACCTATACGGCAGTCCGTCCAATATCTTGGATCAAAGCAAACGACAACAAAAAGCGAGACGCCCGCAAAAGAATTCAGGCCGCCCTGGATTCGATGAAAAAATTAGGTCGTTCGTTCACGACCGTCGAACTAAGAGATGCTGCCGAGTGTTCCAGGGAGACTCTGTATAAGCACAAGGATATTTGGCGCCAGGATTATGAAGACCTCGCCGCTGGCTTCTTTGCAAATTGTACGGACGAATATAACGCTGTGGTGGAGGCTGCTTCCTCAGAAAGCTTGCCTCCTTCCACTGTCTCTCAAAAAATTACGCCGCTGGGGCTTCTGGCTGCTCGTCGCATAGTCGCCGAAATATCCATGAGGGCGCAAAGAGATATCCGCAAGGCTGTCCGTCAGAAAGTGAGTGTTCCGGATGATTCTGATAAAGCATGGCGAGCTAAGGTTGCAGTGTTGACGTTTGCCTCACCGCCTAGTTTATCCATTGGTGAGATCAAAGCTTTGCTCTTTGTTCTGCCTGGTTATTTGAGTGTCGCTCCGTATGAAGAAGATGCAATAGCGCTTCTTCCATACATTCAGCACCTTCGGCGCGAGCTAGCTATGAGAAGTGGACCGCCCAAGCCGTGTCCGGAGTAATTTTTGCTACTAGATCTATGTTCTTTGCGTAAGTGATGCTAAAATACAGCCACTGTATGTGGTACTGAAATAGATCGCTTACTTCCCGGTTTTAGAAGTTGCAAGAAGTGCTTCCTGAGCCGGAATTTTTGGGTTTGTTGATTTTTAAAAATGCATATTTCCCACCGCTAGTTGTTGTACTTTCTTGACAATATTATTTACTAAGAAAGTTGTTCGAAATCTTTTTTTTGCTTTTCTGTTTAGTGAGAGAACAAGTGCTTTTCGTCGGGTGTGGCCTGGTCGTAGTTACTTCATTATTTCGTTATTTCGTTATTTCAGTGCTTTAAAGTTCAAGGGGCGTCACTGTCTTCTTTGATATGTGCCGGGGGTTGCCCCGAAGTTGCAGCATGGCTGCAGTTGGGTGACGGCAGCACTCTTTTTTAAAGACTTCGGTGCTTGCTGCCTTCCCATGCGCGGGCAACAAGCCTACACGACCGCCTCCCTTCCCCAATGCCAGGCCCTGCGGGTCGCTGCGCGAGCATTGGGGAAGGGTCCCAGTCGTCCGTGATAACGGCATGTGCCGCATGGGGTGCGCGGCGCACCTCGGGTGAGCTGACAACAGCAAAAGCGCATGAGGACTGAGAATATGAAGACTGAGAACCAAAACCGAATAGGCCAGCAAATTGAAGCGTTCGATAATGCGGATCAAATTAGAGCGATGCCACCAGAGCTAGAAAAGCCTGCTAAGAAATCGGCCGTTAAAAGCCGGTTGACTAGCCGTTCTTTGAAAAAGCACCTTAAATATATTGTGCCTGAAATGCGCCTTGCTTTGATCAAAGAGCCGGGAGCAAAACCGCAGGCGATAAAGATGGCCGACGACTTAGAGAAGTTCGTAGAACCGCTTAAACACTATGCCGAAGAACACTTCGTCAGCTTCCATTTAGACACTAAATTCAATGTGATTGGCTATCAAATTGTTTCGCGCGGAACCATTAGCGCGAGCCTTGTTCACCCGCGAGAAGTTTTTAAAGCCGCGCTGTTAGCCAATTCATATGCGATTATCGTAGCGCATAATCACCCGGCCGGATCGCTCACACCCAGCCGCGAAGATATTGAAACCACTGAAACACTGATAAAGGCAGGCAAATTGCTTGGCGTGACTGTGCTTGATCATGTGATCGTCAGCTCTAACGGCCTGCAAAGTTTGAGAGAACTAAAGCCGCAGCTCTGGGATTGAGACAGTTGAGACCGCCCACCTGGCGGCCTCTTGCCCATTGGCTCCTGATAACAACTAAACAAATATAACAACACGTGAGGTTTTTACTGATGTATTTATATGACACTATAAAAGGCAAGGATGCCATCAAATTTTGCAAGGTGAACTTGAAAATGGACCCCTGCGAATTTGATCTCAAGGCAATTAATCGTATCGAAATTTACAGCACCGAGTTCAGAGACCCAGACTCGGATTACAGCGAGTTGCGCGTTATAAACTGCAAAGAACAAATCATCGGAAAGTGGAGGGCTATGGGCTATTAAAATCCGCCGGCATTAAGTACAAAAGCCAAAGTCGAAGCCGCCGCACCTGGCGGCTTTTTGCTATGTGTTCGACCAGGGCGCCAAATAAAAACGTCTAGACTAACCTAAAGAGGTGTTTTGTATATCCAGTAAATACAAAAAAACGCCTATTTTGTGGGGTGGTTTTGTGCGTTAAACCTGTCGCAGGCTTGCGGCAGGTTTAACGATTACCGGGCGCACTTTGCCGCGAACTGGTAACAAGCCAAAAAACGGCGCAGGCTTTGCCTGCTGAGGCGCCCGCCCGCCACCCATGAAGGCAACACTCAGTTTTTTTGCTAGCTACCTGCTTTCGAATTGGCCAATTATTCTTCCAAAGTTTGGCGAGTTAAATTTCCCTTCGCGTCGACGGAAAGCAAGACAGGCGCGATAACGAAAATAATTTGCCAGAACTCCACACTTTTAAGACTTAAGCCGGTGAGCAATAATCGACTTTTATCGTTTTTATTTTTCTTTCTTGCGTGATAGTTTACGGTACCGCATATGGTGCGTTGGTTTCACTCGGCTATTTTGGCAAATCTAACGTATTGTGAGGATGAGACCACGGTCGCGGGATGAGGCTCGGGCTTGTCAGTATAATGGCTGGCACAGAATCTGAGGACAACATGTATCAAGTAGAGACTGAGAACCCCAAAAGTGTCGAGATAGAATTTCCTTGTGATATTTCTAAGCTCGATGTAATGCTGGACGAGGCTCAGCAAGGTGCACTGAACGAGAAAAGAGTCAGACTAGCACTGAAAAACGGTAGTTTGCCAGACGATCAAAGCCTCCTTACAGAAATACAAATGGGTCTTGATGGCTTTTTAGAGTTTGTCGATCACTTAGAAAAGCACTGTCTAAATTTAAGAAGTCAGTCTTTGACAGTCGAAGAAGATTTTGCGTTAGCGAAATTGAAAGAGAAATGCAGCAAGCACGTGGACGGATGTTACAGGCTCTCAGCCAAGATCTACGAATTGCTCAAAGCGATAGACCCTAGCCAGGTGGCCTGTCATTGTCCTTATGCTGATTTAAATGGTCAACCGTTTAGAGCCCAATTACGCTGGTAAACATTCGCAAGCGCGGCACCAGTAGCGTGAGCAAAACATAGCAGCGCCCACCCGCCGCCCATGAAGGCAAGCTACTCTGGTTTTGTCCTCTTATTACTCACCGCTTGCGAAGCGCTTTCTGTTTTGAAGTGTTACTCTGTATTTGTTCGTCTAATAACGCTGTAGTAAATTAGAACTGCTATTGATTGCCTTCGCTCAGATAATTTGTGTGCAGGCCTTGCGCCGCCTTACTTTTGTATTGCCATTTACAGCAGCGAAGTTTCTCACCGGCTAATGGCTTCAAGGTTGTTTCCGCCAGCTTCGCGCCACGTGTTGCTGGTGGTCACTAGCTTGGTCATTGCACCTTTTCCATCTATTCTTTTGGATTTGATTCTAGCTAATTTGCCAATTTAGCCACTTCGCGCTCCTTCCTATTTCTATTTGTTCGGCACCGTTCCCTTTGCCGCCCGAGCCCTAATCTTTCCATTGGCTTTTTATCCATCGATTTTTTAGATGTCTTTTACCGCTTTAGTTTAAAAGACCAGCTTGTTGTCCGGTACATGTCCTTTTGGTTGGACTCACCGCCGCCACCGTCGGTGGTATTGGTCATTCATAGCTGGCTACCTCCCGGCTGTGGTTTTAGAGTGCGCACCATGGCACCACTTTTCTTCGCTGCAATGGCCAAGCCCGTCAAGCGGGCGCTCGCTTTGCTGTGCGGTCATGCACCTTCAAAAAGAAGTGCCGTTGGAAGTGCACTCAACACACAGCACTGGAGGTGCCTTCTTATGAATAACTCAATCTCCCTCGTTGGTCACGTCGGTCAAGCTCCTACCTTAAGAACCTTTCCCGATACAAACAACAAGCTGGTCAAATTTTCTCTAGCGGTAAAAGAATTCTCTCCTAATACCGATGTCAAAAAGACCATGTGGGTCGATGTCGAAGCCTGGAACGGCCTTGGTGAACGGGTGCTCGAACAAATCACTAAAGGGCGCGAAGTGGCCCTTAATGGCAAATTAGCCATCAACCATTTCCCTAAAGAAATAGACGGAGTAACAGTGCCTATGACCAAGCCAGTGATAAAACTCACCAGCTTCCACCTTTGTGGCCCGAAGCCAGTACGTGAAGAAACAACCTCTACGCCTACACCGCCAGTGAGAAAACGAAAACTCGCTGCTGTGAATGGCTAAAACCTAAAGGGCAGGGGCGCAAGTTCCTGCCTTCTTTTTTCTTCGCTGCGGGATTTGCTTTATTTTCGTGTTTGACTTTGCGAATTAAATTTCCAAAAATTTGCTAATTATTTTTCCTTCTCGTTGCCTGAAAGCCTGACAGGCGAACATAGCGAAAAATAATTAGCAAAACTTTCACGCTTTTAGGCGTGAAAAAGTAGGAAAAAAAGCGCGCCAATTTCCTGCAGCTAATGACGTTTTTTTTGTTTTTAAAAATGCCTTTGAAAAGCTCACGTCTTATAGTTTTTATTGATTGGTCAGATTCGTATTTTTGGTTCTGCCGCTTTTAACCTGCTACTCCGTCTCCTTCATTTTTTCCTTGGTTCCTGGCCGTTACTAACTGTGCTCTAACTACGGGCGCTCCTCTATCTTTTGTCGGGAGTGAAATTAGAGTCTCCAAGACTTCTGGTGGATTTCTGACAATTCCATGTGCCCGTTTACACTTAGCGGTTTCGCCCCTGTGGTTGTGGAAAATGGATTTGTGTTTGCATCTGGCCCCTGCCACCTGCTTTTGGGCGCCGCATCCCATTAACCACGAGCTTTTCTGCCTGCAAAATCGACCTCTTCGAGGCGCTGCGCGGATTTTTGGTCAGATGCAGCTTGTGGTTCTTTTGGTGCATCACCACAAAAACCCGATGGAGGGTCTAGAAATGCAAATCACACTTCCAACCACAACACCCTGGGGACCAATCCGCCTAGTGAAATTCGTTGCCCCTGGAATCATCTTAATTTCCACCGCCAGCCATGGAGGTCTTTATCTCACTCCCGAACTAAACGATTCTGTAGCGCCCGAGATTAAGCAACAGACCGTAAACGGCGACGGTTTCCAAGGTTTTTATGAAGAAGACGAAGATGCTGAGTTCATACGCGAGCTGTTCCTTAATTACGAAACTGACTACCTTCTTTAAAAACTTTAGGCCGGTGAGCAATCATCGGCCTTTTTCTTTTCTCTTTTTTCCTATTTATTGCCACCGTGTATGGTTGCATTGGATGTGCCTGGATAATTATTGCTTCGGTATTCCCAGCTACACTTTCTAAAGAGGCCCTGGACGATCGAAGCCAAAACACAGAGCTACTCGGGGTTTGAGCTATAGCGAGGGGAATCCGCGAAATAGCCACACCTTTCCTCGAAAATCAATGCCCTTGCCCTGGCCATTGTTGTCGATATGGCTGGAATCAAACGGTCTCTCAAGTCCGGAGCGAAAAATCAGCCTGTCAACGTGGCCGTTTTTTATTTCAGCACGAGCTTGCCACTGAGTATTTGTGTTGACATAAAAAACGTTGAGCGGCTTGATTGTGGCAGGCCTTGCGCTTGTACCGTCATAGAAAAGTGAAAGCAGAAAAGCTAGCAAACAATATGGTGCGTAGTATTTGAGAAATGCTTTCATTCTTTTATCAGCTTGAGATTTTCCTGATGTTCCTTTACTACTGCCCATATGCCCGGCTCTACTCAAAGAGCGCTTCTTGTCTTGCCGCTATGCGCGGCGTGCCGCGTGGCTTAGAACATCGCCTACACCGTTGCGTCCGGCTGTGCCGCACTTCACTGGTTTATTGTCTCTCCTCCCCCGGCTTTTTTCAGGGAACCACCTCGGCGCCACCGCCATCAAGGCTACCCTACGGTGGCTGCGCCAACCTTGACAGCAGAGCCTAGGCGGTATCCCGTTTTTCAGCCGGTGAAGGCGCCGGAGACTGAGGTATTAGCTATGATAAATTACATTGCAACAACTGAAGAAATCGCTGAGGGAAAAGCTTGGCTTATGAATCAGGACGAACATGATAACCGCTGTGGTATTGGTTCTAGATGCAAAGAATGCACCGAAGGCACAGCTCATACTTGCAATACAGATCCTGGTAAGGGTTGCTCTCAGTGCTGCTTGGAGTTGACGATTGACGCTTATTGGGGTTTAGATAGCGAGGGAAATTGCGAGAACGATCTCGCTGTTGATTAGATTCAAATTTAGAGACGCCCGGGGCTTTTTGCCTCGGGTTTTTTCTGGCCGCACAGATAAGAAGAGCACGCCTACGCTGCGCTCCGTCTGACGACCCCCATCCCACCCCTCGCTGCCGCGTGACTCGAGTGTTACCTGGGTGGTTTATTTGGTTTTGTTATGACCAGTCGGTGATCGATCTGTTCAAGATTCAAAAAATGAAACCCCCGAGACAAGCTTGCCGCATGTGCTCGGGGGTTTCAGAGCCTTTATTCTAGGATGCTAGGAGTAAATTGTCAGCGACAACTATCAGCTGGATACTCACCAATCATCAGGCACCGCAATCAATGGGCGAACCTTTTGGTTGCGGTGCCTGATACTGATGATGATTGCAAACCCGACGCCTAAGAGGATTGCCCCAGTACCGGCGGTTTGCACAGCCGAACACTAGATCCTCTATGTAATAATAATAGTAATAATGATAATAATAAAAGTAGTAATAGTAAAACTGTGCTAAAATCAGGCAAATCTTGTAGGGGGATACAAAAGATGGCCAGGTCGCAAGCTTTAGATGCGGACGAGCTTTTTGAGACTGCAAACAGGCTTCAAGCCGAGGGCAAAGAAGTGACGGCCGTGAGCTTGTTAAATGCTCTTGGTCGTGGCAGCTTAACCACGATATACAGGCATTTAGAAACCTGGAAGAACTCACGGCCGGCGCGGCCGGTTTTGAGTAATAACGAAACGCCGGAGCTGGTGAAGAACGCTTTTGCTGTTGCGTGGCGAGAAGCCCGGCAAGAGGCAGCGTTAGAAGTAGAAGCGATTAAAACGAAAGCGGCGGAAGAAACTCAAGCGGCCATCAAAGAGTTTCATGGTGCTTTAGAAGCTATAGAAAAGCTGGAGAAAGAAAGCGACCAGGACGCCTCCGAAATCGAGTTGTTAAAGACACAAGTTGCCGACGCTCAAAGTCAGCTGGCGAAAATGGAAGCGCAAAGCGCCGCCAATGAAGCGACCGCGAAGCAATTACTTCAACAAGCAGATAGCCAGGCAAAAGAATTTGAGCGCCTTCGTCAAGATAATGAGAAGCAGCGGACAGAAAGAGACGCGGCAATAAAGGAGGCGGCAGAATTAAAAGGGCGAGCCGAGTCTCTGCAGCTGCAAAATAAAGAGCTTTTGGCGAAGCTAACTGATAAAGAGAAGCACAAATAAAAGGGCCGGGCCAGGGCCAGCTAATTTACTGCTTTTTCAGAAGCTCGTTTAAGTCAGCTTCGGCTCTGGCGGTGAAATCAGCGCCACGCGTCTCTAGATCGTGTTCGTAGTGATTCCAGAGATTATTGCCGTCTAAAATAGCGTCGTTAATCCACCAGTCTTTGGGTGGGATAACAGTGCCTGCATAGGCCTTGCTGTTTTTGGTCCACCAGGAGCCTGCGAATTCGGTTTGTTTGGCATAGGGGACATGGGCCTTTATATGTGGATCATTTGAGTCTTGGCTATCGAACTGGTGCGGGTCAATTGGGTCTTTGGCGTTTGGTTTTGGTTCTGATTGATACTTTTTGAAGTTATCCCAGCCGCCGCCGTTTTTGACGATGAATTTATGCAGGTCATAGGCCCAGATAGCCTTGGTCTGGTTGTCGACGTTTTTGTAGGCAGATTTGAATTGCACTGGCTCTTTGACGCCGTAAACGCCTAATGGTTTAGCCTTAGTGCCGCCACGTGCTTCGAAGATTTTGCCGCTTTTAGTGTCCTGACTCAAGGCAGTGAGTTTGGCTACGGCTTTGCTGTCTCTGCTAACTATTTCGGCAAACGCAGGAGCTTGGAAAAGAATGGTTAGACCAATTGTTAGGATGGCGGTCTTAAACATTTGATTTTCTCCTGCGGGATTTGACTTAACTGATCCATGTTTTACCACAGGAAATATGGAGTGGAGAGAGGTCAAAAAAACCGAAGGTAGCGGCAAGATTTTTGTGGCAGTGAGTTGACTGTTGCTGGGGTGGTTTTGCTCATCCAGCTCAAAAGCGAAGAAGCGACCCTGGGTGGTGGAGCAGTGAGTGGAGGGAACGAGGAAGCGACTTCGCGTTGCACGTACGAAGTAGGGCAGGATAAAGAGGACGCGCTACTTGATTCTATATAGCCGTTAAACTGCCATTATGGGCAGCGCTGTCGGACTGACATTTGGCAGGAAGTAGGCGCTATTTATGCTAGAGTGTAGCAAAGAGTGGGTATTAGGGAGCGCTAAAATTGCCGAAGACAAAGCAATTGCCGGAAGTTCGGACCAGGCTGAGAAGTGAGGATATGGGTCGACTGGATAGCATCTGTCGGTCGGAGGCAAAGACTCAAGCGGAGGTCGCTAGGCGCGGCCTTCTGTTTTATCTCGACAATTATGAGCAGTCAAAGACGGACGCTCGGGAGAGCAAATTAGAAGCTCGCCTGAGGAAAATGGAAGACCGATTGGCAGCGATGATTATGAGGCCGACAATTGATATTGGGGTTTTGTACCAGGCCATTTATTTCAATTTTGGCAAGGAAGCTCCAACTGCTTTTGGTGCTTTTTACAATTTCGCGCTGAAGCGTTTGCGAGACAAAAGAGGTGACTCGCCGGATAAGGCGGCGCTGAAAAAAATGGCTGACGACTTGTACCGAAAAGATGAACCTCCCATATCGCCCGCGCAAAATTCGCCAGAGCAACCTGAGGCTTTACCAGCTAATTCCCAGGACGACTCTGTTTGATTCTGAGTAAAAGCTTGGAGTAAAAGATGCCTGCGGTAGTGATTCATTCCTATTTAAAAACAGGGGGTAGCGCCGGCAAAAAAGCAAAAGCGCATATTCGCTACATACAGCACCGTCCTGGGAAAGATAAGGAGCGCTCCGAGGAACATCCTGAACGAGGGGAGCGCCGTGAGATTTTTGACGATATTAGAGACTCGGTTGAGCGCAAAGAGCTTGAAAAATTAGTCGATAAAGAACGCGGGGCAGTATCGATTCACAAGCTGACTTTGTCGCCTGGGGTGCAAGGAGCTGACTTAAAAGAGTTCGCGCGCGAGGTCATGGACGAGTTTGGCAAAGAGAAGGGGCTAAATCTTCAATGGGCAGCAGCGGCGCATAAAAATACCAACCATGACCATGTTCACGTGGTGGTTCTTGGCACGGACAAGAACGGCCGACAGGTGCGCATTGGCAAAGACGACCATGATCATCTGCGGCAGCATAGCGACCGGTACTTAGAGCGGGATCGCGACAGAAGCTATGATCGGGAGCTGGATAGAGAAAGCAAAGAATTAGCTCGCAATGACCCAAGAATATGGGAAGTCGAGACAAGAAAGCTAGACAGCATACTTGGCAAAGGCCAGATCTTTAACCTAACTGATGATCGCGACCAGGACACCAGCGGGCGGGCAAAAGAGCAGGCGGCTCCGACCTGGAGTAAAAAGTCAGCGGTGGAGAAGTTGCCGGAGCGGGAGAAAATTCAGCGGCTTGACCAACTTTTTAGTAAATACGACAAGACCGAAGACCTTAAGCGACTGAGTGATCACGTCCGGAACAATTATCCGGATCGATTAGATAAGCAGCAATACGCACAGTTGAAGCGCTGGATAGAGACAAAGGAGCGGGACGGCGAAGACTGCTTTGAACGCTGGGACAAGGAAAAGGAGCGGCAAACCGAGCAGCCAAAAGAAGCACACGGCAAAGAAAGAAAGCAGAAAAGAGACGAGCAAGAACACCAGAAAGAGAATCAGAAAGACAAAGAGAAAACAAAGTCTGATAAGGGGCATGAGGCTCACCGGCAGTGGCAGGAATTTGACAGGAACACCCACCGAGCCTATGAAGACTGCTCGGGCGTAATTTACAGGCGCATGCCTCGCAAGCAGCGCATATTCGAAGAGCGCGGGCGCAACCTTGAGCACCATGCCGTTTACATGAACACCATGGCGATGCACAAATTGAGGGAGGCGCGAGAGCGCACTGAGGATCCGAAAGTGCTCAGGTACATCGAGCGCGAACTAGAAGAGCTGAAGAAATACGGCCAGGAGCTGGCAAAAGAGCTGCCGACAGTTAATTTAGACAAGCTCTATGGCAAAGAAGGCGGGCCAAAAAGAGAGTGGAGCGGCCGAGAGCCAGACGGAAAAATGGACCTCGACAAAATCAAATTCCCGGATCATGTAAATGAGGGAGAAAATAAGGTCGAGAACAAAAACAAGTCAAACAGTGAAGGCAAAGAAGTTAAGGGCGCCGCTAACAACCTCGGAAATTCAGGCAGTGCTGAGACTGATTCAACAAAAACGGCGGCGGCCGATCTTGGAAGTGGAAATGGAGCTGTAACTGAGGCAGGTCGTGGCGAAGAAACCAATGTCGACACAAAAGTGAACAGTCGCGAGAAGATAGAGCCAGGGGAAAGGTCTTCAAATAAGGCCCCTGGTCAACTTACTGAAAAAGAAAAAGCAGAGGAAGAGAAACGGAAAGAGGAGGAAGAAAAAGAAAGAGAACGGCTAGAGAAACTGTTGGCAGACATTGAAAAGGGCATAGACCGGCTGGAAAAGAACATGAAGGAAATAAATCGCCTTAAACAACGCAATGAAAGAATCAATAGAGAGGCCGTTGAATCAGAGCGTAAGGAAAGGGAAAAACCAGACCGATCGAACCCGGACAAAACTGACCGCCCCGATAGACCGGATCGACCGGATCACTCGGACAGATCGGACAGGTGATGATCGACCAGATTATCCGGTGACAATGAAATCAGGCAGCAAAGTCAAGACTTATAGATGATAGAAGATAGGGTTGTTAATGGCTAAAACTAGCGGTTATCTTGAGACAGCGAAGAATTCTTTGCAGATAGAGCTCAAAGAGATGCCCTTTATTGTTCGCACAGTATTAGGTCAAGCTGGCTGGGGTAATTTTTTCTTTGACACCGGACTCGCTACTGCCGACCGGCGTAAGCAATTAAAACGTGCTGGTCTTAGCCGGTCGCTCGAGCACAGAATACAAGTTAAGTGGCGGCCAGCAGATGACAAATCCGGCGTGAATGTGCGGGTGCAGGTTGACGACGGCGACGGCCATGCAAGCATCGATGAATTAAAAGACGCGTGCTTAGAAGTTATCAAAGGCATAACTGTCAGAGCAGAAGAAACAAAACACGCGGACAAAGAACGGCGCACCACCTATGGCTCTGCTAAGTGGGCGCAAGAAGAAGATCTTAGAGATGCCGGTTACATCAGTAGCGAAGACGATGGCTTGCGGCTAATTCTTGGACTGACTGATTCTGGTGCCGAAGTCTCAATTAGTCCGGCCGATACCATCAGGCACGCGGTAGTTGGCGGACCAACTGGAAGCGGCAAGACTTCTCGGATAATCATCCCGCAGATGCTAAAGCGCTGGAGAGCCAGTGCCATAGTCACAGAAGCGACAGCAGGCGACGAGCCGCCCGATGTTTATCAAAAAACCGCAGGCTTTAGAGCGGCTATGGGGCACAAGATCTATCGCTTTGACCCGGGCGCCCTGGACTCACATCGGATAAATCCAGTTGACCAGGTCAAAACAGTTGATGACGCACAGCAGCTGGCCAATTTGATTGTGGAGAACACAAACAAAAAAGACGGTGGAGGCGGCGGCGATCAGATTTGGGACAACAGCGAAAAGCACCTGCTTATTGCTTTGTTGCTTCATGCCGCTGGCCAAAAAGGCAGCTTAGCTGAAGTGCGCAACTGGCTGACGTCCGGGCAGGACGGCATGAAAGCGGAGCTTCTGGGCTCAAATATTGAGAAAGCAAAAAGTGAATACATGGCTTTTTACAACGTCAGCACAGAGGCATTTCGCAACGGCGTAATTTCAGGCCTGATGATGCGCTTAAACCTGTGGGTGAGCCCGAGGATAGCGGCACTGACAGCGGCAACAGATGTCGACATGGACGCGCTCAAGACCGAGCTTTTCACTTTCTATTTGTCGGTGCCGGCACAAAAAAGTTATCTAAAACCGCTGGCCGCTTTGATATTTAATTACGTGCTCAGCCAGACAGAAAAAGACTTTGATAAGCCGCTGTTTTTGTGCTTGGACGAGTTTACTAACTTTGGCCGCATACCGGATTTTGTCAATAAAACGACGATTATTCGACACCGTAAAATTAGCGCCATTTTGGGTTTTCAGGACTACATGCAGCTTGAGAAAACTTATGGCCGCGATGACGCGAAAATCCTCTGGGGGCAGCTAGGCACAAAAATATTGTTCAAGCCAAACGATCTAGATACCGCAAAGAAAACCAGCGAGATGCTTGGCACAGAGACATATTTTGAGCGCACAATGAGCAGCAGCGGTCAGATTCACGAGAAGGAATTCGGCCGGTCGCTGATGAACCCAGGCGAGGTCCTAGCCATGGGGGACGAGCGGGCGCTTGTGTTCACGCCCAAAACGGCGCCAATAAAACTCAAGACTTATACCTGGCAAGACTTCACCGAAGAGATGGCAATTGCGCCGCCAGTACGCGCAAAAATCGAAGTAGAAGAAGGTCTTTTTAAAACCTGTCGTGAGTCGCAAAAAGTCCCTATCTGGCAGTCTGAGTGGGCAAAGGCAAATCCACCGGAGCTGAATTACATCCAGGAGAATATTGCCGACACGGACGCCAGTTCGAATACTAATATCGCCCCTCCTATTGAAATAAAAGTGGAAGTGGAAATATCCGAACAAATATCGGAGCAAATGCCAGAAGCCAACAACTACAGAGAAGCTATTGAAGTTCATGAAGATGAACCAGAAACAAAAATAGAAACAGAAACAGAAAGCGACTCTAAGGAAGACGAAAACATTTACGGCTCTGGCGCCATGATCTAGGAGAGAAACAATTATGTCTGCCGACACTGCTACTTTTGCTGATATAGATTCCGCCTTCAGTTATTTCGGTTTAGAAACCACGGCATCTTTGGTGGCCGTTAAGGAGGCCTTTCGGCGCTACGCCAAGCAATTCCACCCGGATAAGTTTCCGGCGGGCTCTGACGAGCAGGCAGTGGCCACAGAGAAGATAATCGCTGCCAATTCTTACTTCGATAACCTCAAAGCTTTCTTTGAAGAGTATCCAGAAGGCAAGCCACAGGAAGAGGGCCAAAGCCGCAATGAGCCAGAAGACGATAGTGACTGGGAGGCATGGGAGCGCAAGCGCTATAGCGCGTTCGATGATGAACTAGCTGCCTGGAAGGCACGACAAGCGTCTCATGAGGGCGAAAAAGAAAGCAGCCGAGAGGGCTTCAGGCGCAAAAAACTAGTTCGTTACTGCCGTTATGGCTTGATACTTTTACTGGCCGTCATGTGGATAGGTTGGTTCTCAGCAAACGGCAAGTTAGCAAAAGATGCACGATATCAGCAGAACAGTGACGCTTGGGTAGAGAGCAAAACTAATAATGATGACACTCACAAGCTCTGGATGAGTCAACACCAGCAGTACCGCGAGAACTATCAGGACAAGCTAGACAAGCAACCAATCAATGGCCTGTTTCTTCTTTTGTTCTCGGCCGGGGCCGGGTGGGTTTTGCTATCAAAACAGGGACGCGCTTTTGTCGAAAATTATCTATCTGGCGGCAAAGCATGAAAATAACCATGAAAGGCCTAACTGCCCAAGGCCCCTATGCCCTAGCGGCAATAATTGCCTGGCCAATTTTTGGTGTCTGCACCTGGCTATTAACTGGTAACGCTGGAACCGGCATGCTAGCTGCCTTTATGGGCTCATTTGTCATCTGGATGATCGGGCGAGATAAGGCAGAGAAGAGCGAGCTTATCCTCGAAGATCCGCCAGCGAGGCTTTTTGCTGTTTCTGATTTTGAGATTCTGGCGGCAGTAAAAGAAGTCATGCAAACCAATATCGGAGACAAATGGTGGGTGCAAAAATCTTTTGACGACACTGCTGACGAAGAAGGACAGATGAAGGCCAAATACATCATGTCTTACGAAGAAGAGATAAAAACCCAGCCACCACAAAGACTGAAAAGACAACTTGTTCTAGACATCAACATTGCAAAAGTAGCATCTCAAACCAGTGTAAAACTGAACTACCAGGTGGCCTCTGAGCAAATCAGATGGACTGCAAATGAAATAGTTGAACAAACGACGGTAATGATCTGGACCAGGCTAGATAGGTTAGTCGCTATCAAAAGTGCCAGCAGACAAAATGTTGATTGAGGCCGAAATTTGGGTGTTTTTAAACAAAGGTACGAAAACTCTCATAGATTATCAGCCACTCAGTCTGATGCCTGTCAGCCTTTCAGACCGTTTTTTTTGAGCCAGTTGTGCAGATTAGCCTCGGTGGTTTTATAAC
>Ga0335394_10000857_pt1 | contig 33442 bp, 24 predicted proteins | sample MAT03_FD_205741 | JGI IMG/M metagenome (GOLD analysis project Ga0335394, IMG submission 205741) | Freshwater microbial communities from Lake Fryxell liftoff mats and glacier meltwater in Antarctica - MAT-03 (spades assembly) (version 2) ...
CTGCGGTCGCAGGTCGCTGGCGTACTGACGAAGCCGTGTTCGAATCGGGGCGACGTGGGCCAGATCACCGCTGAGCAGGGTTTCGCTGAGGGGCTTGACCTGTGAGGAATCGCGGCCTGCCAGCACCAGCCGGGCCGGGAGTGCCGCAGCGCGATCCGCTGCGTCAGGGTTCGCTGCATCAGCCCGATCAATCTGCGGTTGCAGCAGCGGTGCCAGCGAGTGTCGGCTTTCGTCCGCCTGCTGCACCAGCGCGGTCCACTGCTCCGGGCTGGCGGTTTTCAGAGCCTCGACAAGCGATGCGGCTTTCTGTCGGGCCAGGATGAACTGAAGCGTGAAGCCCGCGACCAGGAGGACTATCAGCAGCGAGCTGGTTCTGAGCAAATGCAGGCGTCCCGCCTTTCCCATCATCGTCCGTTGCCGTTCGGTCCACTTGTTTTTTTCCGTTAGCCAGCGAATGCCGATCCATTCACGCAGTGACGGCAGATGACGATTTTCTGGTTTGGCGTTCCACAGCGCCGTGCGTTCTTCCAGCTTCAGTTCCGCTCGGCCGCGGCGGGTTTCTTTTTGTTTACGGGTGAGCCATTCACGCAGGGAGGGCACCAGATAGTCGTGCGTGAGTTGGTAGTAGCGAGATGAAGTTGCAGAAGAACTCGGAGGGCTCACGCCCTGCCGCTCGCCGGAGAGGCTGTCTCCCTCCGGGTCGGTGGGTGTGATCAGACGGAGTTCGCCATCCATAATCCGCAGCAGATCGGCAAAGTCGGAAGTGCCGCTGATGTATCCGGACGCCGTCATCAATTCAGTCTGCGATCGCATGTGGCCTTTGATATCTGTCCCCAATTCCGGAAGCAGGGCTCGCAGAACGCCTCTGGCAGCAACGGCATGCAGGCGATGATCAGGGTTTGCGGTCCGACCACCGAAGGTTTCTTCCAGGAAACTCACGCCAATACCCTGAGTACCGCCAACCTGCTCCAGCGTCGCTGAAATCCACGGTTTGCCTTTCACCATCTCTGCGAACAACGACAGCCGCACTGACACAACTTGGCCGTCCTGAGCCAGCCCTTCCGCAACATCGCGTACAAACTGTTGTTCTTCGTTGGATAAGTTGCCGGTGTTGGCGGGAAGTTTTCCAAACGCCTGCCCGAATTTGACGAGGACCTTCACCGCATGGTCCACGTCGAACAGATCGACCGTGGCGAAGTTGTGACCTTCCAAAATCCTTGTATCCAGCGCTCGCATGAATCGCGAGGCTGCCATCGCAAAATCGTCTCGGACCATCACGATCGCCTGAACATTTCCCCCGTTACACTGCCGCAGCGCTTTCACAAGTTCCGCATCTGGTTCAGCCCGATGAGCGTGCAGCCACTGCTCGAACTGGTCAATGATGATCACTACTTTGCGGCCCTGGCTACGTCTCAGGGACGACAGCGTGTCAGCCAGCCCCAGCGTTTCATCGAGTCCAGGATACTGTTTCCGCAGACCTCGCAGAATACGGGTCTCGGTGTCGTCTGCGGTGGCTTCGACATAAACAGCGATCACATCTTTCGACAAGTGCGGCAGCAGGCCGGCTTTCACCAGCGACGATTTCCCACAGCCGCTGGGACCGTAGATCAGTCCAACGCTGAAAGTCTGGTCGGGATCAGTTTGCTCGATCCGCTGTTTCCAGAACGCGATACTTTCCGGCAGCCCGTCGCGGTTGCGGGCTCCGGAAAGGAGGTCCAGAAAGAAGTCTGCGTCACCCGCATCAAATGAGCGTAATCCCTTGGGTACGACCTGCACCTTGTCCCTGGTCTGAACCGGTCCGGCAGCCGGCTTCAACCATTGCTGCAGGTCATCCGCAAACTCCGCCGCTGTGGAGTACCGGTCCGAAGCCCGTTTCGACAGAGCTTTCAAGCAAATGCGTTCCAGCTCAGCCGGAATGGTCGCCAGTAATTCTCGTGGTGGTCGCGGTTCCAGGGACACGACCAGATGCAGCGTTTCCAGTTTCGAACTGCCACGGAACGGTTTTTCGCCCGTGAGGAGTTCATACAAAATGACACCCAGCGAAAAAATATCGCTGCGACCATCCAGACGATGGCCTTCGCCGCGAATCTGCTCGGGGCTCATGTAGGCTGGAGTGCCAGCCATGTTGCTCTGCTTCAGATAATCCTCTTCGCGAATCGCCAGCCCGAAGTCCGCCACAAAGGGCGTGTCAGACTTGTCCAGCAGAATGTTGGCAGGTTTAATATCGCGATGGATCAACCGTCGATCGTGCGCATGCTGCAGGGCCACGGCCACCGTCACGACCAGTCGGGCTGTGTCGCGTTCCGCAGGGCGACCGACTTTGATTCGGTCGTCGAGCGTCGATCCCTCAATGAATTTGGAAACGACATAGATCGAGCCATCCTCCGCGCGGCCCACATCGAAAACCGGAACGATGTTTGGATGATCGAGACTGGCGACGACGCGGGCTTCAGAGAGATAAGCCTCCGCGTCTTCTGGCTGCTTAAACCGTTCTATTTTGGGTACTTTGATCGCCACTTGCCGTTGCAGTTCTTCGTCAAAGCCAAGGTAGACTCGACCAAAGCTACCCTCGCCCAATATTCGGTCAAGTCGGTAACGACCGCGTTGCTCAACGCCGATGCCCGTGTTGCTGATGTAGGTTGCCGTGGAAGTTTCATCGTGCGGAACCTTGATCACGGTTGCCATTGGATCAGCAGCAGCATGGCTGAATCCGGACTGAGCCGGCTCGCTTACTGCAAGTTTCTCCAGCCGCTCACGCAGTGTGTCGCTGAGATCAGAAAATCGTGAGCTGATTTCATGAATGCTCAGGGGCCGGGACGTCTTTCGACGGGCTTCAAATTCACCGATCGCCAGTTGCAGCTTCCAGTCGATGGTTCCTGGCAAGTTCGGCAGCGACGCCAGATAGTCTTCCACCTGCAGCGGATGATCGGTCAGCCAGCGTCGCTGCTGGTCATATAAGAGCACAGCCAGTATTTGATCCGAATCCGCGGAGCCGTGTTGCCGGAGAAATTCGAATACGCTGGGGGCGGGATTCGAGGAATTCACAGCGTTCCAGAGTTGTTCAAAGAGAGTTGCCAGTGGCATTCGCAGGTCTCGCACTGAAACCGGTGATCAATCAGCCAGACTGTCGCGGTCCGGTCCTGATCAGAACTCCACCCATTTTACGTCGGACTGTCGAGTCACCTACGTCGGTTTTAACGGTTTTGGTTCACTTTTTATCGGGAAGAACCAAAACCTTTTTGGCATCGGCTGGGCTCGTCTGATTGGCAATGGTTTGTTTCACCACTGCCCACGATAACCAGATTCGCCCGTCGGTGCCACTTACTCGCCACCCTCGTTGTACATCCACGGCACGAACAGAAAGTACTTTGCGGTTGTCTGGATTGTGGTCGCAGGAAACAGCAAATCCGCAAACGCATCACGGACGCCGCCAATTCCCAACTCATCGCGAGTCGTCTTTTCGCCAAACAAATCAATGACATCGAGCATCTTCCGACGCTCAACTTCCGAGTAATCCAGCCACGTAAATGTCGGTACCATCGAGAAACTCTTTGGGTTGTGACCTAAGAATTGCTCCGCTCTCTTTCATGAATCTGTGTTTGGGAAAGAATACGACTTGTTTCAGTCGACGTCAGTGTGCCGGCCGCCGGATGTCACCTCAAATGGTGAGAGTCGCGATTCAACATTCCTGAGACTGTTTTCAGGCTGCGAGATCAGCAATTTGTTGGACGATGTGTGGAATCCCAGGCTCCACTGTCCGAGTGTCGGATGGCGTGAACTTGAGCTCTCCATCCGACCCCGTGTCGGTGGAAGCACGACTGATCGGCTACAGCACAAAAACACCGCGATTCAACCACTCCATCCGACCCCGTGTCGGTGGTTGGGCGACTTTGGGCTGCTCGTCGCGGCTACATCGACGCAGGGTCGGTGCAGGCCAGGGCGAAACGCGAATTTCCTGCTGTAGCTCACCAGTCTGCGGTCCACCGACACGGGGTCGGTGGAGCCGTGAAGTTCGCGAAGCGCAGGCGTGGTTTGTTGGACTGACTTTACAATGTAGACGTCACTCTCTGAGTGAAGCAGCGCGCGTTTCGCGGACCGCAGGATTCATCACTCGGAGAGTGATGTCTACTTTAGCTGCACCGAGTGCCACCAATACTCAGTCAAATCCATTTTCATCCCAGGCGGCGGCTGACAATTCGTGGATCTGAGCGAGCAGGGCAGCGAGTTGGTCGTGCAGTTGAACGGACGTCTCATGGTTGATCGCTTCGGCACTGCGTAAACCGAACACGGCACCCCGGGCGAAGGCGTGGCCGGTGAGGGCTCGTTTGAGTGATTCCCAACCGTATGTGGACTCCCAATCTGAGACCGACCTGCTGGCATATTCCTTTCAGAATTGCGACAGGAACCGCATGTCGTTTTCGTAGAAGCGGCGGATGTCGTCAACGCCAAAGTGTTTCATACAAAAGCGTTCAATGCCAAGGCCGAATGCGAAGCCAGTGTATTGCTCGGGATCGTAGCCGACGGCGGCGAAGACGTTGGGATCGACCATGCCAGCTCCGCCAATTTCCATCCAGCTATCGCCCCACTTCATATCGACTTCGACTGATGGCTCGGTGAACGGAAAGAACGACGGGCGGAACCGGATTTCAACGTCGGGCCCAAGGAAGCTGCGGGCGAACAGACTGAGGACCGTTTTGAGCTGTGCCATCGTGACATGGCGATCAACCATCAGACCTTCCATCTGATGAAACATGCAGGAATGAGTCGCATCAATGGTGTCCGGACGATACACGCGACCGAGTGACACGATCCGCACGGGCGGCTTTGTATTCTCCATCGTCCGGATCTGGACGGTCGATGTCTGGCTTCTCAGCAGAACCGGCCTGCCAGCGGCGACGGATGCGCAGGCAACGTAGAAATTATCCAGCGGATCGCGGGCTGGATGATCTTCCGGGATATTCAATGCTTCGAAGTTATGACGTTCGTCTTCAATCTCAGGGCCATCCACGACGGTGAATCCGAAGCGTCCCATCAACTCGCGGAATTCGGTCATCACCTGTGTGATTGGATGCAAATGCCCGATCCGAGGCCGTTCACCGGGCAAAGTCACGTCGAAATCTGACGCCGCTTTTGTGGTCTGCGACTTCAGTTGTTCAGCCCGCGCATCCAGTGCCGCTGAGACACTGGTGCGGACTTCATTGAAGCGTCTCCCGACGGCGGGCTTCTGTTCGGGCGTCGCAGTTCCGACGAGCTTCTGCAGGTCGCGAACTCGACCATTCTTCTGGCCCATGAATTCGACACGGACTTTCTCCAGTGTGTCCGCGTCGGTAGCGGCGCTAACGGCCTGCAAAGCGGAAGCTTCAAATTCGTTGAAGGCGTTCAGGATGTCCATGCGGTTCTCCACGCGGCATTGGCGGATCAATAAAAACGGGCGATGCCTGCCGTAAAGCAAGCTCGCCCGATTCAGAAATTCAGTTGTGTGACGTTCGATCAGGCAGCAGAGACTGCACTGCGAGCCTTTTTGGAGATTTCTACGATCTCACTGAACACTTCAGGATTGGAGATTGCCAGTTCACTTAACTGCTTGCGATTCAGTCCTACGTTGGCCAACAACAGACCATTCATAAATACGGAATATGACACTCCCTGCTCACGCACAGCTGCGGAAATGCGAGTGATCCAAAGAGCGCGGAATTCACGCTTGCGGGTACGACGGTCGCGAGTCGCAAACGCGCGGGCTCGGACCAGCGTTTCCTTAACGGTCCGCAGCAGCTTGCTGCGACCTCCCACATTGCCCCGTGCTTCCTTAAATAGACGCTTTTTTGAACGGTGACGGGCTTTCCCGAGGCGAACACGCATTTGACCGGACCTTCAGACCAAACTATCAGAACAAAGTTAAATACTTCTCCGACTGACCGCTCACATAGCAATCAGGGTGCGACGATCATCGTCGATTTACAATCCCGGTGCCATGGCGGCCGCGATCAGCTTCGCTTCTGCACCGCAGATCATATTGTCATTTCGCATTTGACGCGTACGCTTGCCACCTTTGTGGCTGAGAAAGTGGCCGCGATTTGAGTTACGATGCGTCACTTTGCCTGACGCTGTAACCTTGAACCGGCGTTTCATTCCCTTATGAGTCTTCTGTTTTGGCATTTTCTAATCTCCGCAACGTCGGCCAGACGAAGTCATGTCGGCTGGAAAACTGGACGTTTGTATAGATTTTCCACGTAAAGAGCCGGGAAGTATAACGTCATGCACTCCGACTTGTAAAGCAGCATACGAGTGGTTCAGGCACAATTTTCATGCTGAGAAAGTGAGTAGATTTGACCGGGCATCAATCGGGGGAGTATCGGCCAAACCAAGCGCGTTTCGTCAATGATTTCGCGATTTGCCTCATTCCTTTGCGATTGCCACGCCGTGCGGATCGACAACAGTGATGTGGTCAAGATGAGTATTCGCATTATCGTACGGGATAGATCGATTCCCGGCTGTCATCCACATTCGGCTTTCGTGGTTTCACAGTTGCCAGTAGTTCGTCGAATTTCCCCATCCATTCCGCGAAGCAGTCTGGCACATCAAACTCTGTGTTCCCAGTGCCCACTGTCATGCCATCATCATTTTGCCGCAGACCGACGGTGTCGAATTCATCCAGCAGCGCCGCCACGGCTTCTTCCGCCGAGCCAAACTGTCCAGTTTGAACAAGGCGGTGAATCGCTTCTTCTGTCTTTCCCGTAAGTATGATTTGCATAGCACTATGGAAGCAAAGATCATGGGCAGCAGTCAAAGGCTTTCGACAATTGAAAAACTGTCGGCATGCGTTTTGTCTGGAATTCTTATATCATTGTTGAGGCAGCGCCTGAGAATCACGGGACGCTATTAAAGTCACCTGGGAGGAAAACGCATGAGCTCAAACACACCATACGATCCGCCTGAATCGCCACATCCGGAGGCAAAACCGTCGCTGATGCTGTGGATTGCAGGAATTATTTTAGGAAGTATGGTGGTTGGAAGCGGGTCGGGACTGATCCTCGGCGTGGTCATCGGGAAATTCGCGCCGGGTTATTATCGAGGCATCTTTTCAAATGGTTCAGACGCTTCCTTTGATCCGCTGTCAATGGGTGTGGGACTTGGGTTGACTCAGGGGGCGGCTTTTGGTGCTGCGGTCGGGATTGTCTCAGTGGTTGTCTTTTTGTGGTATCGATCGCGGTGGTCTACTTACGACCGGATCTGACCTTCACCGCGTACGATAAATTTGTAGCTGGTGAGTTCGCGGAGGCCGCAGGGGCCGCGGGCGTGAAAGCGGTCGGTGCTGATGCCGATTTCGGCACCCATCCCAAGTTCGCCACCGTCATTGAATCGCGTACTGGCGTTAATCACGACGGCGGCTGAATCGACTTCCGCTTCGAACTTCATCGACGACGTCACACAGTTTGTCACAATGGCATCTGTGTGGGCCGATCCGTAGCGGCGGATATGCTCGATCGCTTGCTCGATCGAGTCCACAATTCGCACTGACAGAATCAGATCCAGATATTCGGTGGCATAGTCCTTTTCCGTCGCCGCTTTGCAGGTTGATTTAATGGGGTCAGACACTAGAGGGTCAGACCCCATTAAAACGAGACTCGCCGGGCAACATCTCAGTTCAACGCCCCTGCTTTGTAATTCCGTGGCAAGGCGCGGCCATAACGTTTGTGCGGCATCGCGGTGGATGAGGAGTGTTTCGGCAGCGTTGCAGACGCCCGGTCGATGACACTTGCTGTTGATCGTAATATCAACGGCCATCTGTTCGTCAGCACTCGCATCCACGTAAACATGACAGATGCCATCAAAGTGCTTGATCACGGGCATTGTGGCTTCGCGTGCGACGCGTTCAATCAGCGACTTTCCACCGCGTGGGATTGTGACGTCGATCAAATTTCCCATTGACAGCAGATGACCGACAATCACGCGATCAGTGGACTCCACAAGTTGTACAGCGTGCTGCGGCAGCCCTGCGGCAATCAGCGTCTTTGCAATCAACGCCTGCAATGCGCGGTTGCTGTGAATCGCTTCACTGCCGCCACGCAGAATGACGGAATTGCCGCTCTTCACGCACAGCGCAGCAGCATCGATCGTGACATTAGGCCGTGATTCGTAGATGAAGAAAACAACCCCAAGAGGAACTCGGACACGACTGACAAACAAGCCATTCGGGCGTCGTTGGCCTTCGATGATTTCGCCCACAGGATCGGGCAAAGTGATAATGTGTTCAACGGCGCTGGCGAGCGATTCAATTCGATCGGGCGTCAGTTTCAGCCGATCGAGCATCGCGGAGCTCAGACCGGACTGCGCACCGGCCTCCAGGTCTGTCGCATTGGCTGCGACGATTGCGGCTGTGTCGTCGCGGAGCATGTGCGCGACACTCTGCAGCCAGGCATTTTTGCGACTGGCGGCAATCGGAGCAAGCTCAGACGCTGCGGCGCGGGCGTTCTGAGCAAGCTGTTGGGCGTACGGGAGTGATTCAATCATCGGGATTCTGCGATCAGCGTGGCCATTGACCACGGGTTAAACAGTCAAATGCCGCTAAAACAATCAAATGCCGCCAAGGATTTCTGCGCGACCAACGCGACCGATCGCCAGCAGATAGGCGGCTGTACGGAGTGGAACTTTCTTTTCTTCGGCCGTAGCCCAGACGCGATCGAAGGCACGTGTAAGAGTATTCTCAAGTTCCTCACGTACGCGCCGCAGATCCCAGCGAAAATACTGCTGGTTCTGAACCCATTCGAAGTAACTCACCGTGACACCGCCGGCATTCGCCAGGATATCGGGAAGCACGGGGATTTCCCGCTTCCGAAAGATGGCATCAGCTTCAGGAGTTGTCGGTCCGTTGGCTGCTTCGATGATCATCTTCGCGCGCACATCGTTTGCGTTGTTTTCCGTCAGAACACCTCCCAGCGCGGCCGGAATGAGCACGTCAACATCCAACAGCAGCAGCTCTTCGTTGGAAATGCGTTCTCCGCCCGGAAATTCCGCCAGACTGCCTTTGGCTTTGACCCATTCAAAGGCAGCTGTCACGTCGAGCCCCATTCGATTGAACGCACCGCCGCTGACATCGGAAATGGCGACAACCTTGCCGCCGGCTTTTTCGAGATACGCAGCCGTAAATGATCCAACATTGCCAAATCCCTGGATCGCAATTGTCGCGGACTCGATCGGACGCTTGGCCTTGCGGAGTGTCGCCAGTGTCAGCGTCCCTACGCCGCGACCCGTGGCTTCCTCGCGACCCTCGGCACCGTAAAGTTCAACGGGTTTTCCTGTAACACAGGCAGGGCTGAAGCCGTGGAATTTTTGGTACTGATTCATGATCCACGCCATCGTCTGCGCATTCGTGCCCATATCCGGTGCGGGGATATCTTTATCGGGGCCGAACAGATCGTGCAGTTCATCGACGAAGCGGCGTGTCAGCCGCTCAAGTTCGTCGATCGACATCTCCTTAATATTAACGCTGATGCCGCCTTTCGCACCGCCATATGGAATATCGACGACAGCAGTTTTCCATGTCATCAGTGAAGCCAGTGCCAGCACTTCCTCGGCGTTGACTTCATGATGATAGCGTAAGCCGCCCTTCATGGGGCCTCGCGCGCTGTTGTGCTGCATGCGATAGCCGACGAATGTGGCAATTTCGCCGTTGTCGCGTTTGATCGGTACCTGGACTTTGATTTCCCGTTCCGGAGTCATCAATAATGTTCTCATGCTGGACGACAGATCCAGCACCGAAGCAGCTTCAACGAAATACTGTTCGGCGGCTTCTAAAGCGCTCTTCATATTATGTGGGCCTTGTGGGCTGAACGGGCCAGGAACTGATTGGATGAAGGAGATATACGCTTTCAGCAGGTTCATGCCAATTGAAGCTGGCAATTTCCGCCGTGCGACTCACCAGTCAGCCGGAGGATTTGTAATAAGATAGCGAGCAATTTCGCGGGCGTAGAGTGCCATTCCGCTGCGTGACAGGACCGGAGATTCCGTTGAGAATAGTTTTTGCCCGTCCTCCCCATTCTCAAATGTCGGTGATGTGTCGCAAAAGCGAACCAGTGTGTGATTGCAGAACTTCTGCAGGACTTCAAACGGAAACCGGCGACGGTAAGGCGTCGTGCCGCGAATCCCGCAACGGCGACTCAATTGCGGCGCGTTGTCTGCCGAGACGACCTGCCACAGTACGGGTGCCGTGGTGACCAGTAAACGACCGCCGGATGCCTCGACCGATGCTTTCAGCCGGGTGATCGGTTCCAGAGCGTGACTCACCTGCAAACGGATGTCCGGCAGATCATCCGTAATCCAGTCGAATAGATTCTCGTTCGACGAAACAGACGAAATCGACAGCATCTCTGGTGCGTGTTCGCGGGCCCTGGCGAACAGCCAACCGGCTGTCGCGGACTGTTTGACAAAATGGGCGATGGCATTTTCTGGCCTCGGTTTCAGACGCAGAGTGGGATGTGAACACACAGCGTGGTTGTTTTCGCTCATCAGCAAACTGCGATAGCACTGGTCATCGGCGATGTCGGTCATATCGACATGAAGCACGACAAGGTTTGGTTTGAGCTTCACGAGATCATGTTCAAACTTCAGCCACGAAAGCAGCGGACAGTATCCAGGGATACCGCAGTTGACCACTTCCAGTCTCACCTTTGTTTGCTTTGAAAGGAATCTCTGCAGATGGGCCGAAACCGTTTCGCTTTCATCGACCGCAGTGCCACAGATACTATCGTCGCCGAGAACGAGGATACGATATGATCCTTCAAGTGCCGGGACTGCCGGTTCATCGCCGCGACAGCCAAATGAGTTGACTCGAAAGGCATGCTTGCCGCTGGCTGGACTTGCCTGATGCATGGCTTTCAGCATCCGTTGTAACTCATGATGGCAAACCGCGGACGGAACAATCAGCGTCTGATCGGCGGCGCTCGCCTGGTTTGTGACCCCTTGCATCGCCGACTTCGATTTCCCTCGCAGCCAGATTTCTGAGCCCACCAATGCGACGACTAACAACACGATCGCTGTTGCTGCATTTCGCATGGTTGTCATTGGACGGAATGCCATTGAAATCTGCGCAAAGTGATCGACTCCCGACCGTCCAGGCTGAAGTCCGGGAATTTCGGGTGTTCTTGTGCTTCGACGAGAAACCCCGGAGTTTAAGTTGGTTTGCGAAAACGCCTCAAGAGGAACTCAGCATTTGTTCACTATTGACGACCGGAGGCGATTTTCGATGCATCCCTCTGAAGATTCTGGCTGGCTTCGCAGTCGTGAGACTTCACGGCGTCTACTGATTACCCATCATGCCGCAATGGAATAGCCGTCGGTAGAATCTGGCCCGCTCTGGAAAACGTCAGTTTCAGTATTTTGCAGTCGGATTACCATGAAAACTCTTCCTGTCACGATCTTGTCCGGGTTTGTGGGTGCTGGAAAAACGGCAGTTCTTCAGCATGTACTGAACAATCTGGAAGGGCTGAATGTCGCCGCGATTCCAAATGACACGCAGGGTGAAGACCTGCTGCAGGAAGTGAGAAGGCTGTTCGGGGCAGGGCAGTTTGACTACTTACTGATCGAATCGACAGGCACCTCGGAGCCAATGCCGGTAGCGGAGTCCGTTTCCTCGATAAACGAAGACTGCGCTGCGTCATGTGACATCGCGCGCATTGACACGATGGTTACCGTCGTGGACGCGGCGAATTTCCTCAACGACTTTCTATGCGTCGATGAAGTTCGGGATCGAGGGATCGGGGTTGATGATGCCGACAACCGCGACATTGCGCGAGTGTTGATCGAACAGATCGAATTCGCCAACGTGATCCTGCTGAATAAAACAGATCTTGTTTCAGACGAAGAATGCGGGTTTCTTCTGGCTCTCCTGAGAAAACTCAATCCAAACGCTCGCGTTTTGGCAACTGAGCATGGCCGGGTGCCGGTTGACGAAATCGTCAAAACGGGACGTTACCAACAAGATTGGACTGTCGAAGTTGATGCGTGGCAGTCACTCCTGGCAGGCGATGTAACAGGTGAATCGGATGTGAACGGGGTCTCCAGTTTTGTGTATCGAGCCCGGCGTCCATTTCATCCGCAGCGGCTCTGGGACTTCTGGATGGAAGGCGAGCACACTCAGAGCATTTTGCGTTCGAAGGGTTACTTCTGGCTTGCGACCAGAAACGCGATGTCCGGATTTTGGTCGCATGTTGGACAAGTGCTCGCAGCGGAACCGGGCGGCGCCTGGTGGGCGGAAACTCCTCGGGGAGAATGGCCGACCGACGATCCGGAATTGCTCGCCGAACTAGCGTCTGTCTGGGACGAAGTCTGGGGGGACAGACGTCAGGAGTTAGTGCTCATTGGCCAGGATCTGCATGCCGCAGCAGTAAGGGATGCTCTGAATAAGTGCCTGCTGACGGACAGTGAAATGCAGTCCGGTCCGTCGTCGTGGGGAAGACTGGCAGATCCTTTCGGCTCGTGGGATATTGAACATGTGTGCGGCGGGTCGCACGACCACGATCATCGTTGATCAAACTATTCGATTGTCCATGGTTTGCCATTGTTGTCGGTGTCGGAATTCCATTACGACCGAAACGACATCTCGCAGTACGCCGAGGTAATAAGCACCCATGCACAAGTTTTCGCACACAACTTGTTTAACCGCGTGCCCATCGGGCCGCGTTTTACTCGCGAAAGCGCGGGGCGATGCCCACGCGGTTAAACGAAGAAACTTATGAATGGTGCTTACGTTTCCGCATCTGGCAACCGGGAAGGGCGAATTCTGATCCTTCTTGTGGGCGACGCTGGCCGTGAATCCGTAAAACCCAGAGAACCGGCGAGTTTGGAAAAGTTCTGCGCTGATTTGCCAGTGTGACACGACCAGGGAATCCACGTTGGGTTTTCCGGCGATTTCTTCAGATGCAGGTTCCCCAGTCATTACGAACGATACGCCGGGCGCAAAAAACGCGGTAACTATTCGGCTGGCAATCACCTCCGGAAACTCAAGACGAGTATTTTCACTCGACGATAGCTCATCCAGCCCTCGGACTGCAGTGGTATGTCAGGATCACGGAGATCATGGCTACCAAACGATACATGAACGAAATCAGCGACTGTAACGCCTGTCCAAATGTCCGGAACTCTGAGTAGCAGCGACGTGCTAACGAGGTGAGAATTATTTCCCGCCGCAGGTCGAGGGATTCGGTAACGGTTTGCCGAAGGTAAATGGACGGACATCTGGCAATCAGGGTGGTTGACGGAACGATTTCCTTGAGAAGGAGAGATGCGAAGATGAAATGGATCAGGATGTTCAGTGCAGCATTCGCGCTGGCCGGAATGATGGCCTCGACTCACGCCGGGCTGTTTGATTCTGGTGGGTGCAAGAGCTGCGGCTGTGCTGAAGATTGTCAGCCAGCATGTTGTAAACCTACGATTGCTCGTCCGTGTTGCACGAACGTGTACACGTACCAGCGCAAGTGTTCAGACATTAAGCCGCCATGCTGCGACAGCTGCTGTGCTCCAGAGTCATGCTGTGCTCCAGCTGGCTGTGGCAACGGCAACGGTTGTGGCAACGGCAACGGTTGCGGCAATGGCAACGGTTGTGGAAACGGCAACGGTTGTGGAAATGGTTGCGGCAATGGCTGCAATACAGACCCAGCCTGCTGTGCTCCAGCTGCGTGTGGTACTGGTTGCGGCAATGGCTGCAATGCAGACCCAGGCTGCTGTGCTCCAGTGGCATGTCACGACGGTTGCTGTGAAGACCCAGGCTGCTGTGCTCCAGTGGCATGTCACAACGGTTGCACTGCAGACCCAGGATGCTGTGCTCCAGCCGCCTGCGGTAACGGATGTGGCAATGGTTGCGGAAGCAACGCCTGCGGCGAAAGCTGCGATTGCTGCAACGACGATTGCTGCGACATCGCGAAGTTGATCTACACGTCTATGACAGCCTGCTATGCGAAAGATCGTCGGTCAGCTCTGAACAAGCTGGGTCGCCGATACGACTGCTGCTGCCATCCAGAAATCATGAACGCTTTCGTCTACGGCCTGAACGACACGGACGAACGTGTTCGCCGCGAAGCGGCTGACGAAATCGGTGACCAGGTTCGCCGGAACCGATGCTGCTGCAGCCCATGCGTGGTTTCTGCCCTGACTTGCTCACTGGCTGACTGCGACCGATGGGTTCGCCGTGAAGCAACACGGGCTCTGCGAGCATGTGGTTACGAAGTGGTTGACGGATGCTGTGATGGTTGCGCCGACGCAGGATGTGGAAGCAATGGTTGCGGAAGCACGGGTTGCAGTGCAACCCCGGTCTCAGCTCCTGCCGCTGTCCAGCCACTGCCAACACCGGCTATGCCGGAAGCCGTGCCTGCTCCAGTTCCACCCGCTGATCCTCAGGCATTCTTCCCTTCACGACTGCACAACAATCAGTCAAAGAAGAGCAGCCTGGCTGGCCTGTTTGGTATGGTCCGATAGTCACGTCGACTTGAGGTGGGAAAGAACTGCTTCCTGTTCTGTAACCTCCTCGCTCTAACTCAGAACCTCGCGGCTTCCGGGAATTTTTCCCGGAAGCCGTTTTCGTTTTGATGCGCCAGGGTGCAGCTTACGTAGGGTTGTTGCTGATTCGCCGGATCGAAATTCAGTTCCGGCTTTAAAAAAGGGGTCAGGAACCAATAGCCAAATGGCCCAGAGGGTGCTCCGCACTATTGGTTCCTGACCCCTTTTTTAAAGCGTCCACGTCTTTTGCCAAGGGGGACGCTTTGCGGCAAGTTCTCGGACATGAATGTCCAAGCTGCCGAAATCGCTGCCTGGGACCAGTCAGCAGCGGTAGTATCTTTTGAGTCAAAGTTGAACCAGCAATTCTCGGCAGACGGACCCGTCGGGAGTTCAGCGGTATTCTTCTTGATGTGTACAATCTACCTCATGATTTTTCCCCTTCTCAGCCGACCAGCCAGGAGTTCCACGGTATTCGCCTTGATCGCTGCCGTCTGGATCTGTGGGTTCCTTTGGTTTTTCTTCAGCAGCTCAATCGAAGATCCTGATCTGCCTCGCACTGAGCTCTGGTCGATGATGGCTGACGAAGTCCTCGGACTCAACGGCGCACCCTCTGATCCCACACGCCTTGTGCCTCAGTCCGGGATCAGGTTCCTGTCGCAGCGGCTTCCGCTGTTTTGGTGGGCGGCAGTAATTCTTGTTCTCGCTGCCGTGCATGGTGACGTGATCTACTTGCTGACACTGCGTCGTTGCCGCATGTTCCGGACCGAACAAGTTGTCATTCGATTTGGCGCAGGTCTGGGAATCCTTTCCAGCGTCACTTTGTGCTGTGGACTTGCCGGACATCTCACCAGATCGGCGCTACTTGTTCCGGCCCTTGCCAGCCTCGCCATGTCCTGCTTCATCCGCTGCAAGTCGAGAAAGGAAACGCAGGTTCAGGTCATTCAGCCGCCGGAAAACGCACATTCCTCGCGCGTGTTCAGGATTCTGATTTTGATGGTCATCGTTCCCTTTGCCGTGTATCTGTTGCTGGGTGCCGTCTCACCTTCCACGGACTTTGATGTCCGCGAATATCATCTGCAGGGCCCGAAGGAATGGTTTCAGCATGGACGAATCAACTTTCTGCCTCACAACGTTTATACCAGCTTTCCGTTTCTCACGGAGATGCTCAGTCTCACCGGCATGATCTTTGCCGACGACTGGTGGCATGGCGCGCTGGTTGGACAGATCGTCCTGGCCTGCTTTCAGATTCTCAGTACGTTGAGCATTTTCAGTATCGCCCGCCGCTGGATCTGCATGGATGCCGCATGGCTCGCCTCACTGATTTTTCTGACGACTCCCTGGACGCTGCGAATCTCATTGATCGCCTATGCCGAAGGTGCGCTGACATTTTATCTGATCGCCTCCACCATGTGTGCGCTGCTGGTCTGGCAGATTCCGGGGCGAGTCGTGGGGATCTCAATCATCACAGGCCTGCTGGCGGGCTGTTCCATGGCGTCGAAGTATACAGGACTCATCTCCGTCATCCTGCCGACCGCTGCCGTAATCGCCATCCAGTTCAGGAACTCGCAGAACGCATCGGCGATTGATGCCGGGACGCAACTGCATGCGTCAAATCGCTGGCGGCCACTACTGCTTCCGGCAGCGGCGTTCAGTCTCGGCGTTGCCGCGATGATCGCGCCCTGGCTGCTGAAGAACCTGATTGAAACAGGCAATCCCGTCTATCCGCTCGCGTACAGTGTCTTTGGCGGCAACGAATGGTCGCCCGAAATGGACGCCCGCTGGAAACCGGCTCACGCGGCATCGGAACATCTCCTTAGTCGCATCCCGGAACATATTCTTGGTGCCGCCGTTTACAACAAGTGGACCAGCGGCCTGCTTTTTGCGCTTGCCGTTCCGTCTGCACTCCTATGGCGCCGGAACAGGACGCTTCCGGTCATCCTGTGCCTTATTGTCTGGGGATTCGCGACCTGGTGGGCGCTCACGCATCGGATTGATCGCTTCTGGATTCCGGTGATACCGCTGCTGAGTCTCGCAGCCGGAGCCACATGGCTCATTTCCACATCGAAGATCTGGACGTCGTTCCTTTTGAGTGTGATCGCTGTTGTGACACTCTTCAACGTGCGATTTTGCGGACTTGCCCTGGTCGGTTTTCATGTCGGACTCATGGATCTTGATGCTGCCCGGCAAACAACAATTCGCTCTGATATTCGCCATCTGAACGAAACATTGCCTTCAGATGCCAGGGTTCTGATGGTCGGAGAAGCCGAAGTCTTCGACGCCACGTTTCCTCTGGCGTACAACACCGTCTTCGATGACTGCCTGTTTGAAAGCTGGACGACGCTTCCGGATGACAGTCAGCGTCCAGTCACCGAACGCAGGATGTTGCCGCCTGAGCAAACTCTTCAGAAGCTGCGCAAACGGGGCATCACTCACATCTTTGTCAACTGGGGAGCCGTACTCCGTTATCGGATGACCTACGGTTACACCGAGTACGTCGATCCCGCCCGCTTCCAGAGGCTTCTGGATGACGGCGTCCTGCGTTCCCGTCGAGTTCTGCTGCAGCAGCCGTGGAAAACTCTCTCCGACGCTGAAAAAACCATGATAAAATCCTGGCGAGGTTTTGAGCAATTGATCCCTGATGATGCATCGCTTTCGGTCGTGGAGTTGTACAACGTCACTCAGCCGTGATGGTGTCACCTGGAGACAAGTCCCGCATTCCGCAGCACACAGTGTCATGAATCGCCGTTGACAGAAGCACTCCATATTCCCTTGACGATGGTGTCTGGCATCGCATGCTTTGATCACAACAACGATGGCGTTGTAATTTGCTCAGGCACCAACGGGAACGCGCGCCGCGGAGCGACGTCGCCTACGTTGCGACTCGACTGCCATCCGATGCGTTTCGGCCGTCACGCCACCCGAGGGCCGGAGCGAGAATCCTGCATCAAGGCTGATCGCGATCGACCGGCAAGCTATCTGCTGCTGGCAGAGGCAGGCGGAAGCAGGCGGCTTCCTCAGCGTTGCGGATGTAAAGACGATCACCGATCACGACAGGATGATTCCACGTCTTGCCTTCGATCGCTTTCAACGTTGCCAGTTCGGAATGCGATGATGGATCTGCTTTCAGAAGTACAACGTCGCCATATTCGCCGGCAACCAGCAGGAGTCTGGAATCTTTCAGCAACAACACTTGCCCCTTGCCGTAGCGGCCGCCTTTCCATTGGCGTTTGCCGGTTTTCAGATCGATACATGTGAAAATCGCGTTGTCAAACCCGTATGCGTGGCCTTCAAACACAACGAAGTCGTTGAAGTCCGGCTTCAGGTCACGCGATGTCCAGATTTCTTCAGCAGAATACTGCTCACCGTTTTTCACCACTCGAATGCAGCGTGTGCCTGTTCCCATCCCCGTGGGAAGCAGAATCGAATCGCCGTTGATGACCTGCGGCTGCAGGTCTCGATAGCCATTGTGTTTCCACTCGTAGTTCAAACGCAGTTTGCCTGTCTGAGGGTCGAGCAATTCGATGCCGTTGTTCGTCAGCATCATCACCAGTGGTTCGCCGCCGACGATACCCAATTGCGGTGAACTGTAGGAATGATCGCCAGATGCCATCGACCATTTGAGTGCGCCGGTCGCGACATCAAATGCAAGTGTGCCCTTGTCACCGGCACCGCCGGCATGCACGATGACAAGTGAGTTCGTCACGAGCGGCGATGAACAGAATCCCCATACTGGCGGTTCCCGCACGGCTACTTTTCTCAGATCCTGCTGCCACACGACATCACCGGTCCTGGGCTCAAGCCGCATCAGGTGACCGCTTGCTCCCATCACGAACAGGCCCCCGTCAGCAAGCGTCGGTGTTGCGCGAGGCCCGGGGCCGCCGAGCGAATCTTCGAAACGCGATTCAATCTGCTGCGTCCAGATTTCTTTTCCGGAATCAGCCGAGTAGCAGACGGTGGTTTCCATCGAACCACGCTGCTCCTGAGAAAACAGTAACTTGCCAGCCACCGCGAACGACGACCAACCCGGTCCGACGCCGATTTTCCAGATCTGTTCCGGCGGATTTGCTGACCAGTCCGACGACACGACCTGTCCGTGCTGCCGGCCGGAGCGATCTTCGCCTCGGAATGCCGGCCACTCCGGATTCGCCAGCCACTTTTCAACATCCGTTGCTGCAAAGTCCGTCAGCGAGACTGTTGGTTGCTGATCGCGATTCGCAACGACCTGATCTTCGTTCGATTCCTTCCACCGCCACTTCAGATCGACCGCAAAATCGCCCCACAGGCCATCGCTCTTCAACAACGCGGAAAAACCAAATCCGCAACCCGCGAACAGAATTGCGATCACAGTGCGACGGAATGACAACGTTCGACCAAAGAGAATCGCGGCCAGGGCAAACGCGGCGGTGCCCATCGGAATCGTCAGCACCATAACTCCAGGCATAAGCATCGACCGATGCACAACCGCGAGCGTGCCCCCCGCTGTACCAATAATCCCGACAATCCCCACGAGTCGTTCCAGCCATGAGGCCCGGCTGAGTAACATCCACCATAACACCACCAGTACACCACACGCAGCGGGGCCAATCGCGGCGGACATCCATAAGTTTGCTGGCCCGTTCTCGATCACAGCAGGCAACAAGCGTAAGATAACCATCCCGACCAGCAACATCGCCGCAGGCCAGACTCGCAATGGTCGAAAGCCGACCTTGATGGCTGGTACCGGAGCCTCCAATACCGTTGGACCTGAATTTGTTTGATCGTCGCTCATCTTTGTTTCCAACCATTTCGTTTCTAAGCTGCCAACTACCACGCCCTGGATCAGAGATCGAGGCATTCAGATTATCCACAATCCACCAACTCTCGCAATCAAAGCTCTGCGTTCTTACACGGCTGGCAAATTCTTCATGATGGGCAACTGCCCTGCTTTCGCTGAAATTTCGATTTCCGGTGGCGAACGCAACAGAACGAAGCTCGTCTCGGCGGAGCGAGACGGCTACATTGTTGCTCGGATCCGAACGACTCAGACAGGATGACTCCGAAGCAATGGCAAAATCGTACTCCCATCAGCCAAACCCAGCTCAGGATATTCGCTTCCTGCACAACGTAATTCGTGGCACTCGGAAAGCTGTCGATGCGGCCGCCATAAGGCTTCACAAAATGCTGGAGGATCATAAATCCTTCCTTGCAGAAACGCCGATCGAAGTCTGGACCGCTATGGAATTGGCTGCTGAAGGTCTCACCGATGCTCTCCGATGCCTGAATCAGGTAAAGACCAAAGATGACCCACCCACTTCCGGGGGTCCAACTGGACAGCAGGGACAATTCCTGGCCTATATCCATGAATACGTGAAAGCCAACAATCGAGGCGTGGCACCGACTCATGCGGAGTTTCAACGATTCTTCAATCTGACAGCGCCCTCAGTCAATTCCATGCTGAAGCGTCTGGACGAAAAAGGCTACATCCGCCGGATCCCCGGTAAGACCCGAGCCATTGAACTTACCATTGATCTGGAACTCATCCCGCTGCTCGACAGACCATTCAGATTGTAATTTCCAATGCGCTTGTCGTCGTCAGGCCGTTCTCGTTACGATGCTGCCGCTTGAATTGCCTTTTCTTCCTGGATGACGCCATGATGCTCATGCCCGTTCTGTTGGCTGTTTGTTTCGCACCGCTCGCTGCCGATGCCGTTGAGGCAGACTTTGAGGTCCGTGAGAAGATCGTGTACTCAAAGGTCGCAGACCGCGAGTTGTTTCTGGATGCATGGGTTCCCAGGGATGACATGCTCCACGCGGCTGTGCTGGTGGTTCATGGTGGAGCGTGGCGTTCCGGGGATCGCAGACAGCTGCGTGGATACGCCAACGCATTGGCAAAACGTGGCTTTGCCTGCTTTGCCATCGACTATCGACTTGCTCCAAACGACAAGTTTCCGGCACAGATCGAAGACTGCCGTGAAGCGGTCAAGTGGATTCGCGCCCATGCGGCAGAGTACAAAGTCAATCCTGACAAACTTGGAGCCATTGGCTATTCCGCAGGGGGCCACCTTGTCTGCCTGCTCGCCACAACAGGGGAAGCGCCGAGTGAAAAGAACGGCCAGGTCGATACGCGAATTCAGTGCGTCGCGGCCGGTGGTGCTCCGACGGATTTTCGTACAGCCGCAGATAACGGTAACTGGGCGTGGTACTGGATGGGCGGAGACCTGACGACTGCACCGGACAAGTTTCACGATGCCTCAGCAACGGCATTTGTCGATAAGGATGACCCGCCGATTTTCTTCTTCAACGGCACCGCTGATGAACTTGTGCCGATCGCATGGAGCATGTCGTGCCACGATGCACTTAAAGCAAATGGAGTGAAAACGGAGATGCACAAGATCGAAGGGGCAGGGCACTTGCTGGCAGCAATGAATCCAGAGGCACTTGATAAAGCGTACTCGTTCCTGCAACAGGAGTTGCAGAGAGAAGCGGTAGTTCATCCAGCACCCACGCCGCCCGACGCCCCTTAGCTACGCGTACCTTTCAAAACATGTTGCAGATGAGTCCAGTTTTGTGTGCGATGGCGGAACGATCGAATCCAGGATAGACATTCATGTCCGTCGCATGGTCAGGATCTCGGACATGAATGTCCAGGCTACAGGAATCGCAGCTATGGACCGAGCTTCAGGAACTCGGCCCGTCTCCATTTCACACTTCGGATTCGGCCACAATGCGTTAAACTTTCACGGCCGGATGCCGCGACTGCGATTCGACAGGATGTCCTCAAGCGAATCCCCCTGACAATCCATCGGTCTGAGGCGAGCGGCAAAGCCGTGATGCCTCGCTGGAAGGTGAGTCGTTCGACTGTCATCGACGGAAAACTCCATATGAATTCACTCAATAATGTCGTCATCGTGACCGGAGGAGGAACCGGGGTAGGACGTGCCACTTCACTGGCGATGGCCCGCCTGGGATACAACGTGATTGTCAACTATTCCCGTTCGCGTGACGAGGCGCTCGCGACGGTGAAGGAAATCGAAAGCCTGCGTGTCAAGGCGTTTCCATTTGAGGCGAACGTGGCTGATGACGCGGCATGTCGGGCGATGGTCGCGTTTGCGATCGAGTCGTTGGGACGCGTGGATGTGCTGGTCAACTGTGCCGGCACGACTGATTTTATTCCATTCCACGATCTGGACGCAGTTTCAGATGAGTCATGGGAACGGCTTTACAAAGTCAACGTCGTCGGAGCCTTTCATTGCGCTCGGGCTGTGCGACAACCGATGCTGGCGGCAGGCGGCGGCGTAATCATCAACGTATCCAGTGTGGCGGCGCAACTGGGGCAGGGCAGTTCGATCCCGTATTGTTGCACAAAAGCGGCGCTGGACAATCTGACGGTTTCGCTTGCCCGCACGCTGGCACCTCAGATCCGCGTGAACGGAATCGCGCCCGGCTTTATCGACGGACGCTGGACACAGGGCGGACTTGGGGCAAGATTTGACAGCATCAAACAAGCATACGAAAAGACATTGCCACTTGGTCGCGTCTGTCAGCCCGAAGACATTGCAGACGCAATCGTCAGCCTGATCACAGGTAGCCGTCTTGTCACCGGCCAGACGCTCACGGTCGATGCCGGCATGATGATCGCAGGCTTCCAGGTGAAGTTTGATTGATTGGCGAACGAGCTGAGTTCAGCTTGGCTGGGGATTTTGCGGCAGCGACATCTGAATTGAAGAAGAGTCCGTATCCCGATTCGGTTCCGGTCAGAATCGCAACTGCAGCTTCTGCGCTTCTCGCAGAACCTTTGAGCGTACAAATACAGTGTCCAGAACATTTTCATCAGCGCTCACAATGTGGATTTCGAACCTTGCCTGACCTGCGTGTACTGGAAGGAAGCCACGCAGATTTCCGGGGATCAGTTTTTGGTAGCCATCACTCCCGACGACAACGCCTTCAAGGTCGGCGACTGAGTAACGCTCCGTACCGTCCGGCAGTCGAACCTGCACAATGATCTTGTAAGGTTCACCCGGGTCCGGATTGTCCGGTTCCGTCCAGACGGAGAAGCTGCCGGCTGACACCGCGTTTTTAGGCACGTTCGCGAAAACTACCTTCTGCTTCGGCTGAGCGGCCACCTTTTCGGTCGACTCCGACGCAGAGGTATTGAGCGCCAAGGCTGCCAGTGAGTCGGGTATCACGTCCAGAAGTCCCTGATCCAGTTTTGGAATCAACGTAGAAGCGGACGTCGCCAAAACTTCCGATGTTGTGGCAGGATCTTCCAGAGCGGAAACATCAACGTCTGTCGCCAGGATCTCCATCGCATTGCTTTCCTCCGGTTCTGAATCACTCATGACGGCATTCAGCGTAATCGGAGAGAAATCGATTGGGAAATGACGATAGATCGCGGCCAACGCGAGGATCGCAATCCAATGAACGAAGAATGCCACAAAATATGTCAGCCAGCGCGACGGCAGTATCTTTTCGCGAAACCATTCGACGTAGGTTGGCTCCGGCAAAGGTTCTGATTCCGCAAAGGCGAACGTCGCGACACCCTCAGGTTCAAAACCGTACTTATCAAATTGTGCTGTTTTCATTCTGGATCCCGTCGAACAAATCTGAGCGAGCAAGATTTTCAGTTACGAATATAGTGAAACTCGCGTGAGTGCCGCACGCCTTCCGGAATGTCTTTGAACTGCTTGGCAATTCGGAATCGACGAACTTCATCGGGAGAATCAAGAAACACGATGACCATGCTGAAGGTACTGCCGCTCAGCGAATACTCGTTGCCAAAATTGACGCGCGCGGCGAATGCATTCCCCTGAATGCCAACCACCTGTTGCACCCACCACACGTCATCCGGCAGATCAGATCGAACCAACGCGATTGGCCAACCCCTGGCCCCTGTCATTGCCACCACATTTTCAACGCGACTTACCAACGCCGATTCAACCGGAGTCTGAATGACAACCTCTTCAATGAATGCGTCAGCAACTGCCTGCGGCTCGTCTGGAGGGGCAGGGGACTCGACGTGATTCGTCAACGGATCCGGAACCTGCGGCTGCGTTCGAAGCGCCAGGTGACCGGTCGCTTCATAGTAACTCGCTCCTGCATCCGGGCGTGTCGGCAGCTCAACGACCCCCAAAACGGCAACTACAGGTTTGGCCTGGTGGAAATTCGCGGGCACAAGTGCCGGGGCCAAAGGAATCTCAGACAGCTCAGATACGACAGCTTCGGCTGGCTTAGGAACACCGTTACCTGCGATCGAGCGGGACGGAATCGCGATCGGAGCCTCCGGCAAAAGCGAGGGAAGTTGCCCTGGCACTTGCCTGACGGGTGCCACCAGTTGTTCAGCGATCAGGGGTGCGACAGGTGTATGAGAGCGATCATCATTCACTGCGTTGAATTTACTTTCCGTAATCGCAGCAGTGGATACCGTTGATGCCGCTGGTTGAACCGCAGCCGATGAAAGCAGATTGTCATCACGCGACTCTTCTGATGCGAGTTCTGAGTCAATCAAATTGCTATGCAGCGACAACGACAGGAGCAACAGTGGAACGACGGTGAGCAGTGTCGCGAAGACAACGGTCACGATCGGATAGTGTTTGCGTTTCATGGCTGGGCAAGCTTTCAGAGCGTGTCTTAACTTGAGGGAAAACCCACACTCTCTGAAATTACCAGGACAGCGGCAGACAAGAACACTCGTTCGGTCGGTGAAACCGCTTTTTCCCCCAAGTGCGTACTAATGCTCGGATGGCGTAGAGGTTGAGGCGTGCGTAGAAGAAGTAGCACTGGGAATTCTTGCTGATCACCCGGCAATTGCTGAGTCCGGGCAGCAAGATATGCAGTCACGCACTCTTGACGCATGGCACAGTGAAAACGCTTGCATTTCTCGCATTAATGATCGCAAAGGAACTGAGGAGCTTACGGCTGTACAGTGTCAATTCATGCACTGCGTCAAGGTGCATGTACAGAAATTACCCTACGGCAGCGTTATAACCCTGATTTGTGGAAATACCGGTCGGGTTTACCCACCAGTTGCATTCTCGCAACGATTGATTTCCGGCTGTCCTGCGATTGCCACATATGTTCTCTGCAGTCGTCGCAGGTTTCTCATTGGACTTGCGAAGAAAACTTGAGAGTTCTGAATCTTGTTCAGAATTCCGCAAGCCTTTTAGGGCGAGCGGAAGATCAGGAACTATCAAGCCGAACAACCGGACGCTAGCGCGTGGCGGCTGATTTTATTAGCCGGAGGGCGCTAGCCCCCGGTTTACCACGGCAACCAGAAATCTGCCGCTCGCCCAGGAAAACGGATAAATGAACTCGTCGTATCCGAACGCTTCAACAGAATCCATGAGTCAAGTTGCGAGAGAGTCTTCTGGGCGCAGTGCGTTCCGATTCAGCAATCGCCGGGAACACTCAGGCGAACCAGCCCGCACGGGAAGCGTGGCCCCGGTGGCGTTGCCAGGGAAGACACGCCCACGTGGCCGTTTGCTGATCGCAACACTGATGATTATCGCCTGCGGTGCAGGTGCATTCACGGTGTGGGATTCCCTGTTTCGGTATCAGGCTTACGGTGTCGTAACCGGGCGCATTATCGAAGTCGGTGTTCCGATCGAAGGCATATTGACCTCGCTCTACGTTAAAGAAGGTGACGCTGTCCGCCAGAACACACAGCTTGCGAAAGTCGTGGATCTGGAGTTTGAACAGCAGCTTGCGAGAGTCACCGATGAGTTGCGAATCGCCGATGCCACACTTCAGGCGGAAATCGCGAAAGTGCGCTGGCAATCGCAGGTTGACGAAACGGAAATGACAAAGTCAATCGCGGAGTTGTACGAAAGCACTGGTCGCATGCACCAGGAAAATGGCACCCTTGATCTGTTGCGAAATCAACTGGAGCGAACAAAGGAACTGCATCTGAAAAACGCGACAACGAATCTGGAACTGAGTTCGTTTACAATTCAGGAAAACGCCAAGCAGGAAGAACTGAATTCGCTTCAGCAGTGGGTTAAAGTATTGACAGAACGCGCCCGGCGAGCCGCCGAGTCTCCTCGACTCGGAGCGGAGCAGATTCAGCCGATGATTGCGAAGTCGGAGATGCTGCTGAATGAGATTTCACGCCTGCGTGAACGCATCGCTCAAGGCAGTCTCAGGTCGCCGGTCAACGGCACCGTATTGCGGCGCTATCATCCGGCGGGTGAATGTATTAAACCCAACGAGCCGCTGTTCTCGATGATTGAAGAATCGTCACTGGAAGTGGAAGTCTTTCTGCCGCAGCAACTTTCGGACACATACAACGTAGGCGACACGATCCGCCTGAAGATCGAACCGTTTGACGAACTCGTGCTGTGCGAGGTGACTTCCATCGGAGCGGAGCATCGTCGTCCACCTGAGAACATTGAAGTCTTCTATCGTTCCCATGTGCGGCTATTGCCAATCCGCGTGAAACCGCTGGGCAAGTTTTTCAGTGACAAGAAACTCTCCGTGGGTTCCGTCGCGAAACTGCCACATTTTGGGAATGTGCTCTAGTGCCTTGTCAGGCATTAAAAAAGGGGTCAGGAACCATTCGCCGAATGGCCCAGACGGTGCTTCGCACTATTGGTTCCTGCCCCTCTTTTTTTAAAAGCGTCGCTCAGACAGACAGGTGAGTACTGTGAACACAAAAACAATTCTTGTTGTTGAAGAAAATCCACAGACGCTGCGTGTCATCAGAGACACATTCTCTGAAGCAGAGGCGAGATATGTCGTCTGCACTGGCGAAAGTGAGGCGTGGAGCCAGTTTGAAGCCAATGCCGACATTAAATGCGTCCTGATCAGAATGCATTCTGAATCCATGGATGGCTGCGAGTTGTGTCGGCGTATCCGCAGACTCAGATCGGCAGACAGCCTTACGATCCTGATGATCGTGGCCGAGGATCAGCTCGATTTGGCGGACCGCGCCATCGAAGCGGGTGCCACAGATATCCTGATCGATCCATTTGAGCCACGTGAACTGAGGATGCGAACGCACGTTTATCCGTGCTCCAGGCGAAATCGTGTCGATGAAGGACGCCAGTTCGCGGTGGCTGCAGCAATTCCGGCAATGGAGTCCGTCAATGCTTCAGAAGTGCCCCGGCCTTCGCGAAGTCATGCGTGCGTGGTTGCGCCGAAGTTTGATCCCGATTTGCAGCGTTTTACGTACGGTGCGTCCGTGGAACAGATTGCTGCGTGGAAGAATGACGAATCCGTGACGAAGGTTGCTCTCGACAGGATTCTGGTATGTCCCCGCTGCAATGGCGTGCCTACGTTTCGGATGGGTTGCGGTAGTTGCGGAAGCGCGATGACGGAGCCGGATGTGCTCATACATCACTATGCCTGCGCTTATGTCGGAGCAGAAGCGGAATTCCGGAAGGGACACGAGTTCGTCTGTCCGAAGTGCCGTCAGCAGGATCTTGTCTCCGGCTCGGATTTTGAAACAGTCTCAGGTGCCCATGTGTGTGCTGATTGTCACAGCAGGATCAGCCAGCCGGAACTCATCGGACACTGTTTATGCTGTCAACATCGGTTCCCTGCCGATGATGCAGGGACCATGCAGTTAACGGCATTTCATGTGCATCGAATTCGCGAAACCGTCGGACATGAAACAGGTCACCGCCCGATCGCCAATCGTGCTGTCGTCGCATCCTCGACCATCCGGACGAGTGTCTCTGAGACTCGGACTGCCTCAAAGCCCGACGGCTCCTGTCCCTGAGAGACCGAGCGAAGAGAGACCTCACGTTGTTTTGAAAATCCAGCCACGCATTCCAATTCAGATGAAGTGCAGATCATCACATGTTTTGTCAAAACGTCAGTATCATTCCGACAAGTGCACCTCCGGGTAACGCATGCACGGTCAGCGCGCAGGCACTCCTGGGGGATCTTGCCTGCCAGGCCCGGGAAACGCCGGACGCCTGGCTGATTGTTGACGATGGACATGGGAATCCGATCGGAATCGTCGGAGCGAACGACATCTGCCGCCGCGTTGACAGTCGCAGTCCTGCGGAACGATCACGTTGGATGCGAACGCCTGTTGAAACAGCTATCAAGGGTCACCTGCGTTTCGATCTGATCGCTGACGGACAGACGAAGTCCTCAATGGACGCGGATCTCCAGCACTGCACGGTCGTATCAAAGGACGGCGCTCTGATGGCTCTCGTTACTCCGCAGGACGTCCTTGTGAGTTGGAAATCTATCGAAACGATGATCGACCAGGCACAGAATGATCATGTCACTGCACTACCGACACGATTCGTCTTCGAGACTCACCTGCGAGCCGAATGTGCGCGTGGCAGACGCGATCATCATTCTGTCGCAGTCATTCTGGTCGATATCAACAAGTTTAAGAGAATCAACGACCAGTTCGGCCATGCGGCGGGGGATGCCGTGTTGAAAGCCATTGGCCAGGCGTTAAGAGAGACATTCCGTTCCTACGATCTTGTCTCACGTTTCGGTGGCGACAAGTTTGCCATTCTTTGCAGTGGCTGTCGACCGGGGGAAATCGACAGGACGATCAATCGAGTACGAGGCGGATTGGAGAAACTGCAATTCAGCACTTCCATTCCTCGGCCAGTGCCGACGGTCTCGATTGGTGCCTGCGTTGCTCACGATCTTGATCAGATCGACAGACCGGAACACATCATCGAAACCGCTGATGAGTGTCTCCACTTCGCAAAACGCGAAGGAAGAAATCGATCTTTTTCATCCGAATCGGGTGTAGAAAGTGTCGCGGTATGCTGATCGAGTGGATGAACTGGATTCGTAGCCTGCGGACTGATGAACTCATTTTTGCGTTGGGGATCCTGCTGTGCATTGATGCGCCACGTTATGTCTATAGCGCGATCCTGATGGCTGTCCGGGATCTGGTGAAAAGTCCATGGACAAAATCAGTGCCTGGTCCGAAAACGACAGCGTACACATATTGTCCGCCGGTGAGCGTGATTATCGCGGGTCACAACGAAGCGGACACAATTGCCAGTACGATGCAGTCAGTCTGGAACCGCTATCCCAATGTCCAGATGATTGTCGTGGATGATGGTTCGACGGATGGCATGACAGCAGCCGCTCAGCAGTTTGCGGCAGGCCGTGAGCAGATTCTTGTCATTCGTCGGGATCGTCGCGGTGGAAAATCGTCGGCACTGAATCTGGGTCTTCACTATACAACTGCGGAGATCGTGATCACGCTTGATGCCGATTCAAAACTCAGTGATAACGCAATCTTTGAATTGCTGCAGCCATTAGAGGACCCGGAAATCGCGGCCGTCTCGGCCACGGTCCTGGCATGGAATCCACTGGCAAGTCTGGCTGCGTGGCTGCAGGCGTATGAATACCGGCAGACAATCTTCATCAGTCGTATGACACGCGGGCGACTTGGTGTACTGGGAATTGTCTCAGGGGCATTCGGAGCGTTTCGAACAAGTGTGCTGCGGCAACTGGGCGGATGGGATGTAGGTCCGGGAGAGGACGGAGATCTTGTCCTGCGGATCCGAAAGGCAGGATATCAGATCGGTATGGCTCCGTACGCGAACTGTTTCACCAACGTTCCGACGTCCTGGATCAGATTGTTCTATCAGCGTTGTCGCTGGGACAGAACAGTCATTACCTTTGAATGCCGGAAACACGGCGATATGGCGTTCCCATGGAACCGTCATTTCGCCTGGTCGAATTGTTTCCTTTTGCTGGAACGCTGGTTGTTCAATATCGTCGGCGTATTCATGTTCTGGTTCTACGGCATCTGGATGTTTACGGTCTACCCGGAAAGCAGCTTGAAGTTGCTCGCCCTGCTGTACTGCTGCGGGCTGTGCCTGGAGTTGTTGCAGATGCTGGTCCTGCTGTTCTATTCAGATCGCTTCAAGCATGACTTGTTACTGGTGGTGGTATTGCCGCTGTACCCCCTCTACCAGGTGTTCATGAAGGTTGTTGACGTCTTTGCGCTGACACGGGAAATCCTGTTCCGCGAATCAGGAGAAGATAATTTCGTTCCCTTGCACGTGCGCGTAGCAACATGGCGCTGGTAGTCACTCTGAAAGGAGTCAGACACGATCAGTCCCTGCCTATGCGGAAGCGGAAAGAAGTACAAGAAGCGCTGCGCGAAAGCGGATTAGGAATAACGGGTTCATCCAAAGTCACGGCACGCCGCCGCTGTAGATCGTCGTCCTGAGTATTCCTAACGATGGCTCCGCCCGCACCCCATAGTCGCGGATCGCTCCGCGATCCACGACTATGAAACATGCGCGCACCGTGCGCTTAAAAAACAGAGTAAGACTCTAAGCACCCGTGCATAAGTTTCTTCGTTTAACCGCGTGGGCATCGCCCCGCGCTTTCTCGCGTAAAACGCGGCCCGATGGGCACGCGGTTAAACAAGTTGTATGCGAAAACTTTTGCGTGGGTGCTTACTTCCCACCGCTCTGAAGAAACTCTTGCCCTAGCTGAGCCGCAGAGGTGCCGTAGACCTGTTCCACGGCGCGCGCCGTATTCGAGTTTGTCCGTATTTCACCGACCAGTTCCTGGAAGCGGGCAGGTCTTCCCCCCCGACTTTGCAGGAACTTAACCAACAGGTAACCGACTTCGCCAACTTCTTCCGGAGCGAGTGTGCCGTCGTCGAACAGCGTGCCCGGTTCCGTGATCGTAGACACTGCTTTGCCCGCCCGCCCGGGGATCGCTTTGAGATAGACAGAGTCCGACGTCAGACCTGACTCCATCATGCCGAAGCCCTGTTTGAGCCAGTCAGGAAGATTGGAGCCGTCGCGCGTCAGGTACGACTGACTCAGCAGCGAATTCATCAGTTGTTCAGTTGTCAGCGCACTGGCGGATTCTGTATCACCCACGTCGTGCATTGCGACATATGCCGTTTCAAAGTTGGCACTGACGAATGAATGGCCGGACACGGTCTTCGGCGTTCGGCGGTTCATCAGTACCGTATTGAATTCTTCATAGTCGAAGCGATCCTTCGTCACAAAAACGGCCAGCCGTCCACGAAATGCCGGCTCACCGGAAGGCAAAGAAAAACGCTTTGTAAGTTCCGCAAGATGCGTCTCTGCCACTTCGCTCAAATGCTTCAGTCGATCTTCAGACACAGTTCCGTAGAAGTAGAAGTTTGTGGACGTTGCGGTGGCACCTTCCATCCCTGGCGAAACTCGTTTCCATAACGCAGCGGTTTCGGTGATGCGTCGCGCGGCGAATTCTTCATCGGTCATTTTTGCAAGTTGTTCCGCGGCCAATTGGGCTGCGGTCGGAACGATGTCGCGCAGCGGAGCTTTGGCATCTTTTCCATCAAAGTGTGCACCTTCCCTGATCCAGGTTTCCAGAGCCACGGCCTGCGACTTTTTCAACTGCGCCTGACCTTGTGGCATCTTCAGTGGTTCCTGACGCAGAACCAGGTCCACGATGTAACTTTCGTCCGGATTGCCGGGGACGATCGTGCTGCCGGTGGGACCGCCCTGCAGCAATTGCTCAAAAGTCGTAAAGCCGAACTTGCCGCGCGGCGTGTTGCCCGAGTGGCATCCCATGCAAATGTTGACCAGCCAGGGAGCAACATCAGCTTTGAACGACACGGTCTCCGACCCGTCGGCCATGACGACATTGACGGGTTTCGGTGGCTCTTTCTTTTCTTCGGTGGATTCGCCAATCGGTGCATCCCGATCAGTGCCGTCATAGTTGGCTCCCTGTTCGATCCATCGCGCGACGATCATGATATCCGCGTCTGCCAATTTCGCGCCGCCCTTTGGCATTCGCAGCTGATCATCCGGGGATGCCATCCGCAGCACAAGCGCACTGCGCGCGGGCATCCGCGGTGCGACGGGAACTCCGTTCTGTCCGCCTTTGACGATCCCGTTGAACGTGTCCATTCGCAGATTCGCCCGGGGGGTTTCTTCCCCGTGACAGCGCAGGCAGTTGTCTTTGAGAATTGGTGCGACTTCGTGTTCAAAACTGACGGGAATCAGATTCTTTGCTTTTTCCAGCTGGCCTTTGAACGTTGAGTACGCGCGGTCTTTTTCGTCTTCCGGGATGGCGAGTTCTGTGATCCGATCTTCGACCTTCTTGATGATCTCCTTCGCCTGATCCACTTCTTTCTTCTTGACCAGGCTGTTCACATCCTTGAGTTCTTTCATCAGTTCAGACAGCTCTTTGCGCACTTCGGGTGGAAGCGTGGCGTTGACGACAGGTATCACCCAGACGATGGCGGACAGCACGATTGCGGTCGTGAACAGTTGCCTAAGGAACATGGAGCAATCTCCGAAGACTCGGGAGTGATGATTTGAGAGTTAAGGCGTCGCGCGTACCGAAAATGGTGAGCAGCGTGGTTTTCTGTCTGTTCGGCCCGAAAGACCGGCCCGGCAGTCGCGAGTATAACGTCAAAGCACGTTGCAACCAAACTTCCTGGTGCAAGGTTGTCGCCAGACCTGCAAAACGTGGCCTTGCGCTTTGACGACACTCATCCGCCTGTTTAGACTGGTGCTCCCTCCCTACGCGCCTTCCCAGCCATGTGTTCTTCAGAAAACCTTCCCCGATGGCTGTTTCTTACCAGCAAACTGCTAGTTTTCGCCGAGTCGCTCTTGTGGCTCTGGGTTCGTTGACGGCTGCACTGACTGCCCATCAGCTTGCCGTCGCTCAGGATCCCGTCATTGATCGTGTCGATGCCAGTAATCTGCGTCCGGGTCAAAATGCGTCAGTTGTTGTCGTCGGCAAACAGTTGACGGGGGCCATGAGCCTCTGGACGCCCGCCGGAGTTCTGCGACCGAAAGACGGGCAGGATTTGACAAAAGATCAGCCCGTAACAATGGAAGGTGCAATTGCCGCCGACGTTGTTCCGGGAATTTACCCGGTACGCATGGTGACCGGCCACGGCTGTTCCGAAGCTGCATTTGTCGTGATCGATGATCTTCCGTCCGTCGCCATCACCGCCGAAAGCGATGATCGCAAATCCGGACAGTTGATCGCACTTCCATGCTGCGTTGGCGGCCAGATCAATCCCGTGATTTCAAAGTTTTTCCGTGTCGCCATGACCGCGGGCCAAATTGTGAATATTGAAGCCTTCGCGCGTCGTCTGGGATCTGATCTGGATCCTGTCATCCGCGTGATCGGCCCCGATGGGAATGAAGTCGCCTATCGGGACGACCAGCCGGGTGCCGAGGGTGACGTGCAACTGCAGCTCACCGCAGTGACCGATGGGGAGTATCGTGTCGAGATCCGCGATGTGCGTTACTCCGGCGGAGCACGCCACTTCTTTCATCTGCGACTTGGCCGGCTGCCCATGGTCACTTCGGTGTCGCCTCGAATTGCGCAGGTCGGACACAATGTGTCTGTCATCGGAGCGAATGGAGAAATTCTCGGTGAGGCAACTCCGCAGATTGCTCCTGAAACGACCGGTTCGTTGATCCCTGTTGCATTTCGAACTGCAGCATCAGAAGGCAGCGCCTTGAGTTCCGTCGTGCTGACGAATCAGCCGTCACAGCCCGAGGCAGAACCAAACAACGACCGCGCGGAAGCGACAACCGTTGCGGCAGAGACGCAGGTGCTGACAGGCACGTTGCAGAAGAATGGCGACATGGATTGGTTCAAGCTCATCGCAACCGAGGCAACGCCGCTGCTGGTGACAGCACGCACGCGCGAAGTCGGCAGTCCGACCGACATGTTGCTGGAATTGTACAACGCCGAAGGAGGCAAGATCGTGGAGAACGACGATGCCGGGCTCCGCGATGCTGAACTTGCCGCACAATTGCCGGCGGCGGGTGAATTCTTTCTCAAGGTTTCGGAGATCGCGGGACGTGGCGGACCCGCATGGGCATATGCGCTGGACGTATCCAAGGGGCGCAAGTCGGTGCGGGTCACAGCACCTGTGGATCATATCAACATTCCGCGCGGCGGCAGTGCCGCAATGCCGCTGACCGTGCGGCGGATTCATTACGACGGTCCGCTACATGTGGAAGCCGTCGGGTTGCCTGCAGCGATTCAGATGGCTCCGTTCTGGCTC